>Ga0209014_10000693_pt1 | contig 19679 bp, 16 predicted proteins | sample BarGraNGADG00212_FD_184491 | JGI IMG/M metagenome (GOLD analysis project Ga0209014, IMG submission 184491) | Arctic peat soil microbial communities from Barrow, Alaska - Barrow Graham LP Ref core NGADG0002-212 (SPAdes) (version 2) | ecosystem: Environmental > Terrestrial > Soil > Wetlands >...
CTCGATCGCCCTCGAGACCGGCCAGCGCTTCGCCATCCGCGAGGGCGGCCACACCGTCGGCGCCGGTGCCATCACCGAGATCCTGGAGTAGATCTGATGCCACGAGCCGCCGAGAACAGGCCTGTCATCCTGCTCGCCTGCACCGAGTGCAAGGAGCGCACCTACAGCACAACCAAGAACAAGAAGAACGACCCGAATCGGCTCGAGATCAAGAAGTACTGCCCACGCTGTCGGAGGCACACCCTCCACCGTGAGGCAAAATAGGCAATTCTGACGTGCAGCGTAGGCGTGTAGCTCAATTGGTAGAGCACCGGTCTCCAAAACCGGCGGTTGCAGGTTCGAGTCCTGTCGCGCCTGCCATCCCCATCGTCCAGAGGTAGTCGAAGAGTGACCCGTATCCGGCGCTTCATCGAAGAGTCGTGGTCAGAGCTGAGGAAAGTCACCTGGCCAACGGTCGAGCAGACGCGCAACCTGACCGTGCTCGTGTTCCTGGTGAGTGGCGCGGTCGGCCTGTTCATCGCGGTCTTCGACGCCATATTCCAGATCGCGTTCAACCAGATCGTCTCGTTCTGATGGCCGAGACAGATACCGTCGTCCGCGCGCCCGAGAAGCGCTGGTACGTGATCCACACCTACTCGGGCTACGAGAAGAAGGTCAAGACCAACCTCGAGCACCGCATCGAGTCGATGGGTATGGAGGACAAGATCTTCCAGGTCCTGGTGCCCGAGGAGGACGAGATCGAGATCCGCTCCGGCCAGCGGGTCACCGTCCAGAAGAAGGTCTACCCGGGCTACGTGCTGGTCGAGATGATCCTCGACCCGGACTCGTGGTTCGTGGTGCGCAACACGCCCGGCGTGACGAGTTTCGTCGGCGGCGGCAACATCCCAGGCAGCCGCAACGAGCCCGTGCCCCTCGAGGAGCACGAGGTCAAGCAGATCCTGCGTCAGATGGGTGTCGAGGCGCCCAAGTACCGCGTGGCCTTCCAGAAGGGCCAGAGCGTGCGCGTCACCGACGGCCCGTTCGCCGAGTTCATCGGCACGGTCGACGAGATCAACCCCGAGCGCAACAAGATCAAGGTCCTCGTCTCCATCTTTGGACGCGAGACTCCGGTCGAGCTCGACTTCCTCCAGGTCGAAAAGCTGTGAGCCCCTCTGTGGCGGCACATCGCTTCGCTGGCGCCTCCGCGCGCTGCCCTCGCCACTTCGGCGCTCACGGTCACGAGGCATAGATGGCAAAGAAGATCCGAACAGTTCTGACGCTCCAGCTGCCGGCCGGCAAGGCGACTCCTGCGCCGCCGGTTGGCACGGCGCTCGGCCCGCACGGCATCAACATCGTCGAGTTCTGCAAGACGTACAACGAGCGGACGGCGGCGCAGAGCGGCCAGATCATCCCGGCTCAGATCACGATTTTCGAGGACCGGAGCTTCACCTTCATCCTCAAGACGCCGCCGGCCGCAGACCTGCTGCGCAAGGCGGCCGGGGTCGAAAAGGGCTCGTCGACGACCGGCCGGGAGAAGGCCGGCACGGTCACGCGCAGCCAGGTGCGCGAGATCGCCGAGCAGAAGATGGCCGATCTCAACGCGGTCGACATAGAGGGAGCCTCGAAGATCATCGAGGGCACTGCCCGATCAATGGGTATCGAGGTGGTCGGCTAGCGGGCAGCTCCGCAACAGGCCACCTGGACCGCACACCCCGCGGCACAGAGGGGAGGCTCCAGATCGGAGCCGTCAGTAAAGGAGACAGACCGAATGCCTGAACGGGGCAAGAAATACGAGCAGGCGGCGGCACTGGTCGATCGGACCAAGACGTATCCGCCGACCGATGCCGTCGAGCTCCTCAAGCAGACGAGCTATGTCGGTTTCGACGCCTCCGCAGAGGCGCACATCCGCCTCGGCGTCGACCCGCGCCACGCCGACCAGATGGTGCGCGGCATGGTCGTGCTCCCGCACGGCACGGGCAAGAAGATCCGCGTCCTCGTCTTCGCCCAGGGCGAGAAGGCGCAGGAGGCGCTGCGCTCGGGCGCAGATGAGGTCGGCGGGGAGGATCTCGCCAAGCGCATCGAAGCCGGCTGGCTCGAATTCGACGTGGCGCTTGCGACGCCAGACATGATGGGCACCGTCGGCCGCCTGGGCCGCATCCTGGGCCGGCGAGGGCTGATGCCCAACCCCAAGTCAGGCACGATCACCTTCGATCTCGAGCGCGCGATCAAGGAAGTCAAGGCTGGCCGCGTCGAGTTCAAGGTGGACAAGGCGGGTATCATCCACACCGCCTTCGGCAAGGCCAGCTTCGAGCCGCAGCAGTTGAGCGAGAACCTGGTCGCACTGGTCGACGCGATCAACCGCGCCCGGCCCAGCGCATCGAAAGGTCAATACTTCAGGAGCCTGACGGTGGCATCCACGATGGGCCCGGGCATCCGGGTCGACGTGCCGGCGGTCCTCGCCACGGCCAGCGCCTAGGCTCTGACAGCAACGACCCGCGGAGCGCCGCGGGAAAAGTGAAGATCGTTCCGCCGCAGACAGCGCAGCGTCCCCTCAAGACGGGGACTTAATTCGACCGAAGGTCGGGCTCGCCGAGGCAGGGATGACGTCGCGGAGAGGCCGCAATAGGCCTCACCCATTGACGCTGACAGGCAGCGCCACGACGCCCTCGCGCGGAACCAAGCGAGGGCGTCGGCGAGCAGCGCCGAGGCCCAATGGGAAAGGAGGCAGCATGCCGACGGAGGCCAAGCAAGCCACTGTCGCCGAGCTCAAGGACGAGCTGTCCAGGGCAAAGGCGACGATCGTGGCCGACTATCGCGGCCTGACCGTTCACGACATCACCGCCGTTCGCCGCAGCCTGCGCGGCGAGGGCATCACCTACCGGGTCGTCAAGAACCGGCTGGCCAGGATCGCCGCGCAGGAAGCCGGCACGGGCGAGTTGAGCGAGCTCCTGTCCGGGCCCAGCGCGATTGCCATGGGCAGCGGCGACGAGGTCGCCCTCGCCAGGGCTTTTCTCGACGCGATCCGTCCGTTCCGCACTGTGGTCATCCGTGGCGCCGTGTTGAACGGCAAGCGCGTCGACGCCGACGCGGTCACGCGCCTGGCGACGCTCCCGTCACGCGAGGTCCTGCTGGCCCAGCTGGCCGGTGGCATGGCCTCACCGATGGCGAGCATGGCGTCGCTCTTCTCGGCACCGCTGCGCAACCTGGGCTACGCCCTGGCGCAGCTGGCCGAGCAGAAGGGCGCCAGCGCGCAGGCATAGGCACCGACTAACAGCACATCAGACAGGCAACGGAAAGGAAGACATCACACATGGCAGCAATCACCCACGAGCAGGTGCTCGAGGCGATCGACGGCATGACCATTCTCGAGCTGTCCGACTTCATCAAGAAGTTCGAGGAGCGCTACGGCGTCAAGGCCGCGGCACCCGTGGCGGCGGCCGCCCCGGCCGCTGGTGCGGCCGGGGCGGCCGCACCGGTGGTCGAGGAGCAGACCGAGTTCACGGCAATCCTGGCCGAGATCGGCCCGAACAAGATCCCGGTCATCAAGGTCGTTCGCGAGCTGACCGGCCTGGGCCTCAAGGAGGCCAAGGACCTCGTCGACGCGACGCCCAAGCCGGTCAAGGAGGCCGTGACCAAGGAAGAGGCGGACAAGATCAAGGCCGCTCTCGAGGAGGTGGGCGCGAAGGTCGAGATCAAGTAGCTCGACTCTTGGGTCGTTCACAGAAAGGCCGGTGGCGCAAGCCGCCGGCCTTTTGCTATGCCTCCGGCCGCTGCGTCGGGGCTTGCCCTGGTGGCGGCTCCGGCCGGGTCTCGTCGATCGGGCCGGTCCAGTGGTGGACCGGCTTGAGCGATCCGAGACGATCCGAGACGATGAGCGCCTCATCGCCGGCGAGAAGCTTGAAGTCGGCGCTCGGGTTGACGTGTGTCTGGCCGAGTCGGCTGATCGCCAGTAGCGTGGCGTGGTGGTCGTCGCGGAAGCGTTGGCTGACGTCGTCGATGGCCAGGCCGAGGTAGTCGTCGGGGATCTTGACCCGGTAGAGCTCCGATCCCGCGCCGCCCGAGACCATGTCAGAGACCAGGTCGGACAGTCCGGGCTAGAGTGCCGCGCGCGCGACCAGATGCGAGGCCAGGCGCGGCGTGACGATGATCTCGTCGGCATGAGCGCGCTTGAAGTGCTCGACGTGGCGCGGGTTGTTGACCTCGGCGACGGTGCGCACGGCGGGCGCGATCGATTCGATCGCCATTACCGTCAGGATCGACTTCATGTCCGCCTCGTTGGACGAGTCCTCGGGAAAGACCAGCGCCGCCTCGGCGACCTCGATGTCCGCACGCTTGAGATCCTCGCCGTTCGAGTGATCGCCACGGACGTAATAGACGAGCTTCTCGGCCGGGTTGCGCTCGGCGTCGTGGATGAGCACGAGCTTGCGCCGGTAGGCGTCGCTGCGCAGCTCGTCGACAGCCTCGCGCGCGGTCGCGTTCCAGCCGCAGATGACGATGTGGTCGTGAAAGCCTGAAGCGCCCAATCCCTGTCCTTCCTTGAGCAGGAAGTCGATGATGACGGCAATGATCGCGCCCGTGACAAGGCCGATCATGATCAGCCCGGTCCCGATCAGGATGACGTACAGGATGCCGCCGATCGGACGCGACGCGAAACCGGGGTCGCCGTTGCCCATCAACGACGTCAGCGCCCAGAAGAGCGATTCGGCGTAGTCGTTGACCGAGACCTGGCGCTCCGCGAGCATCTCGATCAGCGCGACCAGCGCGACCAGCGCGACCACGGCCAGCAGCGCGAGCAGCACGCGCCCAACGACTGACGGGTTGAGCTGGTCCTTCAGCTGGCGGCCGTACCACGCGACGCGGCGCACGAGGGGAGCGTTGATCAGCGGCAGTCGGCGGCGTTCGGCCATTGTGCGCGAGTGTGCGCGAGCCTACGACGCAAGTCCAGCCGCTTGGTAAGTCCGGCGGCCCAGTGAGGTCAGCCGCGTGTTCGCTTGCCGTCGCTCACTCGCAAATCGAGTGATCCGTCCGTCGAGCGACGATTCGCGACGGTATGCGCCAGTGTCAATGCCCGGAGACAGCCCACGCAGCCGGCAACACGGGCGGCCGGGCGCGAGAGAGCGCCGTTCCTCGCCCGTCCGAACGGCCGACGGACCGGTTAGGAGTCGCGGACGGACCAATCACTCGTAAAACGAGTAGGCGTCTGCGCTGCCCGAAATGTGAACCGGCGTAAATAGCACGTTTGACAGCCCAACGCAAGGTGGGTACTATGTGCGGTCGTTGAGCGCGGGTCCCCTTGTCTTCAGAAACCTCTCGGCGGATGTTCCTGTCTGCCGTTTCGTGTCCCTGCCGTCATCCCGTCGCCGCGTCGCTAGGAGCGCTTGATGCTGACTGTCACCGATCCCGGCCGGCGTGTGGTCGCTGCCACTTCGGAGCGAAAGCCATACGCACGGATTCCTGAGGTCCTGCCGATCCCGAACCTGATTGAGCTTCAGCTCAACTCGTTCAACTGGTTCATCGAGAACGGGTTGCGCGAGCTGCTCGACGAGATCAGCCCGATCCAGGACTTCACCGGGCGGGTGATGGAGCTGCGCTTCCGCGAGTACGAGTTCGAAGCGCCCAAGTACGACGAGCTCGAGTGCCGGACGCGTGACCTGACCTTCTCCAAGCCGCTCTACGTGTGGGTCGAGCTGCTGATCAAGGAGACGGGCGAGATCCAGCGCCAGCGCGTGTACATGGGCGACTTCCCGTTCATGACCGAGCAGGGCACGTTCATCATTAACGGCGCCGAGCGCGTCGTGGTCAGCCAGCTCGTCCGCTCGCCGGGCGTCTACTACACCGCGATCGAGGACCAGGTCACCGGCCGCAACCTGTTCAACGCGAAGGTCATCCCGAACCGCGGCGCATGGCTCGAGTTCGAGACCGCCGCGCGCGGCCAGCTGTACGTCAAGGTCGATCGCAAGCGCAAGCTCGAGGCGACCAAGCTGCTGCGTGCCGTCGGCTACGAGTCCAACGACGAGATGATGTCGATCTTCTCGCGCGTCGACACGGGCGAGGTCGCCTATATCGCCTCGACGCTCGACAAGGACAACACCAACACGCGCGGCGAGGCGCTGATCGAGGTCTACAAGAAGCTTCGCCCGGGCGATCCGCCCACAGGCGACAACGCCGAGAAGCTCGTCGAGAGCCTGTTCTTCAACTTCCGGCGCTATGACCTTGGCCGTGTCGGCCGCTACAAGCTGAACAAGAAGCTCGCGCCAGTCGCCGATCGGATGGGCATCAATCTGTCCACCGAGCGAACGATCAGCCGCGAGGACATCGCCGCCATCGTCGGCCACCTGATCGAGCTCAACCGCGACCAGGGCATGGCCGACGACATCGACCACCTCGGCAACCGGCGCATCCGGGCCAACGGCGAGCTGATCCAGAACGCATTCCGCGTGGGCCTGCTGCGCATGGAGCGCGTCGTGCGCGAGCGCATGTCCATCCAGGAGACCGAGAAGGCGACGCCCAACGCGCTGATCAACATCCGGCCGGTCGTCGCGGCGATGAAGGAGTTCTTCGGCGGCAGCCAGCTGAGCCAGTTCATGGATCAGACCAACCCGCTCGCCGAATTGACCTCCAAGCGCCGCCTCAGCGCGCTCGGCCCAGGCGGCCTCTCCCGCGAGCGCGCCGGCTTCGACGTGCGCGACGTCCACCACAGCCACTACGGCCGCATCTGCCCGATCGAGACACCGGAAGGCCCGAACATCGGCCTGATCGGCTCGCTCGCGACGTACGGCCGGATCAACGAGTACGGCTTCATCGAGACGCCCTATCGCAAGGTCAAGCGCAGCGCTTCGTTCGACGATCCGCAGATCGAGACGGAGTTTGCGGACGCTGACGTGGCGACCAAGAGCGGCACGGTCGTGCTCAAGAAGGGCCACAAGTTCACCAAGGACGCAGTTGCCGAGCTCAAGAAGCAGAAGGCCACCGCGTTTCCGATCCGGCCGCGCGTGACCGACCAGATCGTCTATCTCGCCGCGGACGAGGAAGAGGAGCATTACGTCGCCCAGGCCAACGCGCACCTGGACGAGAAGACCGGCCACTTCCTTGACGAGCGCGTCCCGGCACGCTTCCGCGACGTGTTCCCAGAGGCACGGCCCAATCAGATCGAGTACATGGACGTCAGCCCCAAGCAGGTCGTGTCCGTGGCGACGGCGCTGATCCCGTTCCTGGAGCATGACGACGCCAACCGCGCCCTGATGGGTTCGAACATGCAGCGCCAGGCGGTGCCGCTGCTCGAGCCTGAGGCGCCCATCGTCGGCACGGGCATGGAAGGGCGCGCCGCGCTCGACTCCGGCCAGGTCGTCGTCGCCAAGCGCTCGGGCACGGTCCTGTCGGTCAGCGCCGACCGGATCCAGGTCGAGCCCAAGGACGGCGGCGTCAACGAGATGGACGAGTACCGCCTCGACAAGTTCGTGCGCAGCAACCAGGGCACGTGCATCAACCAGCGGCCGATCGTCGAGGTCGGCCAGCAGGTCGAGGCCGGTCAGCCCATCGCCGACAGCAGCTCGACGCAGAACGGCGAGCTGGCCCTGGGCCGCAACATCCTGGTCGCGTTCATGAGCTGGGAGGGCGGCAACTACGAGGACGCGATCGTCATCAGCGATCGCCTCGTGCGTGACGACGTCTTCACCAGCATCCACATCGAGAAGCACGAGATCGAGTCTCGCGACACGAAACTCGGCCCCGAGGAGATCACGCGCGACATCCCCAATGTCGGCGAGGAGAGCCTCAAGGACCTCGACGAGTACGGCGTGATCTACATCGGCGCTGAGGTCCAGCCGGGCGACATCCTGGTCGGCAAGATCACGCCAAAGGGCGAGACCGAGCTGACCGCGGAGGAGCGCCTGCTGCGTGCGATCTTCGGTGAGAAGGCGCGCGAGGTGAAGGACTCGAGCCTGCGCCTGCCCCACGGCGAGCGCGGCAAGATCGTCGAGGTGACGGAGTTCGACCGTGAGAAGGGCGCCGAGCTGCTGCCCGGCGTCAACCGCCTGATCCGCGTCAGCGTCGCTGTCAAGCGCAAGATCAGCGTCGGCGACAAGATGGCCGGTCGGCACGGCAACAAGGGTGTCGTGGCCAAGATCCTGCCCCAGGAGGACATGCCCTTCCTGCCCGACGGGACCCCGGTCGACATCATCCTCAACCCGCTCGGCGTGCCGTCGCGCATGAACATCGGCCAGATCCTCGAGACACACCTTGGCTGGGCGACGAGGACGCTCGGTTCGAAGATCGCCGATCTGCTCGCCGGCGAGCCGAACATCGGCGCCCTGCGCGATCTGCTCGAACGCTTCTACCGAGACGAGCACGACAAGGTCCCCGCGTGGCTCCACAGCCTCAAGGACGACGAGCTCATCCACTTCGCCGGCGGCCTGACCGGCGGCATTCCGATCGCCACGGCGGTGTTCGACGGCGCGGACGAGGATCGAATCAAGCAGGAGCTGTCCGAGGCAGGCCTGCCCGAGAACGGGAAGGCGATCCTGCATGATGGTCGGACGGGTGAGCCGTTCGATCGCGAGATCACCGTCGGCTACATCTACATGCTCAAGCTCCACCACCTGGTCGAGGACAAGATCCACGCCCGGTCGACCGGCCCGTACAGCCTGATCACGCAGCAGCCGCTGGGTGGCAAGGCGCAGTTCGGCGGCCAGCGCTTCGGCGAGATGGAGGTCTGGGCGCTCGAGGCGTACGGCGCGGCGAACATCCTGCAGGAGCTGCTGACGGTCAAGTCAGACGACGTCATGGGCCGCGTCCAGACGTACGAAGCGATCGTCAAGGGCGAGGACATCCAGCCACCCGGCGTGCCGGAGTCGTTCAAGGTCCTGATCAAGGAGCTCCAGTCGCTGGGGCTCAACGTCGAGATCCTGAACGAGAACGAAGAGGAAATCCATTTTGCCGAGGACGCCTCGGCCTATCCGCTGCCAGATCTCGGCGGGATCAATCTCGCCGGCTTCGAGGACTAGCTAGGGCTCGGTCCCGCACTACCGCCCCCAGCGCCAACCAGGAGAACCATGCTCGAAGTCAACAATTTCAACGCCATCCGTATTTCGCTCGCGTCGCCGGAGCAGATTCGCGACTGGTCAAAGGGCGAGGTAACCAAGCCCGAGACCATCAACTACCGCACGCTCCGGCCTGAGAAGGACGGCCTGTTCGACGAGCGCATCTTCGGCCCGTCGCGCGACTGGGAGTGCTACTGCGGCAAGTACAAGCGCATCCGCTACAAGGGCATCATCTGCGACAAGTGCGGCGTCGAGGTGACGCGCGCCAAGGTCCGTCGCGAGCGCATGGGCCACATCCAGCTGGCCAGCCCGGTCAGCCACATCTGGTATTTCAAGGGCACGCCCAGCCGCCTGGGCATCCTGCTCGACATCAGCCCGCGCAACCTCGAGCGCATCCTCTATTTCGCCCTGTACATCGTGACCTGGGTTGACGAGGACGCGCGAGCGCGGCTGCTCGCCCAGCTCGATGAGGAGTCCGAGGGTCGCGGCGGTCGCGCCGGGAAGGACCTGTCGGACCTCGAGGATCAGCTGCGCGCCGATCTGAACCGGACCACCGACGAGGGCAACGCCGCGCTGGCCCAGTTCAAGGGCGACCGCGAGGAGGAGCGCGCGACGCGCACCGCCGAGCTGGTCAACGCCCAGCAGGAGACGAAGGCCAAGCTCGACGCCCTCGGAACCGGAGTGGCCGAAGAGCCGATCGTCTTCGAGCCGACCGGCGAGATCATCGTCGCGGGCGGTGACAAGGCGGGCAAGGCGGCCCAGGCCGCGCTCAACAAGGCCGCCGCGGCCGAGGTCGAGCGCGTCAACGAGGAGATCCAGCAGCGCGAGGCCAACGAGGAGCAGTCGGTCCGCCAGCGCGTCGAAGACGCACGCCTGCAGCTCGACGCGACCCTGGTCGCCGAGCGTGAGCGATTGAAGACGGAGGCCGAGGGCTCCAAGGACGACGTCCGCCGCGCACGCGACGAGATCAACCGCATTCAGCCCGGGCTGATGCTGCCCGAGACGTCGCTCGACGGCCTCAACTTCCGTGACCTTGATCGCAAGTACGGCACGGGCGTCCGTGGCGGCGCGCGGCTGTTCGGCGCGGGCATGGGCGCGGAGGCGGTCCGTGAGCTGATCCAGCGCATGGAGCTCTACGAGCTCGGCCAGCACCTGCACAGCGAGGTCCGGACGACCTCGGGCCAGCGGCGCAAGAAGGCGATCAAGCGTTTGCGCCTGATCGAGGCCTTCCGCCGCTCCGGCAACCGGCCCGAGTGGATGATCCTCTCGGTCCTGCCGGTCATTCCGCCCGACCTGCGACCCATGGTCCAGCTCGACGGCGGCCGGTTCGCCACGTCGGACCTGAATGACCTGTATCGGCGCGTGATCAACCGCAATAACCGGTTGAAGAGGCTGCTCGAGCTGGGCGCGCCCGAGATCATCATTCGCAACGAGAAGCGCATGCTCCAGGAGGCCTGTGACGCGCTGATCGACAACGGCCGCCGCGGCCGCTCGATCGTGGGCACCGGCAACCACCGCCTGAAGAGCCTGTCCGACATGCTCAAGGGCAAGCAGGGCCGCTTCCGCCAGAACCTGCTCGGCAAGCGCGTCGACTACTCCGGCCGCTCGGTCATCGTCGTCGGCCCGGAGCTCAAGCTGCACCAGTGCGGCCTGCCCAAGAAGATGGCGCTCGAGCTGTTCAAGCCGTTCGTCATGCGCCAGCTCGTCGACAAGGGCATCGCCCACAACATCAAGAGCGCCAAGCGCATCGTCGAGCGCGCATCGTCGCGGCCCGAGGTCTGGGACGTGCTCGAGGAGGTCATCAAGGACCACCCCGTGCTGCTCAACCGCGCACCGACGTTGCACCGCCTGGGCATCCAGGCGTTCATGCCCGTCCTCGTCGAGGGCTCCGCGATCCACATCCACCCGATGGTCTGCTTCGCCTTCAACGCCGACTTCGACGGCGACCAGATGGCCGTCCACGTGCCTCTCTCGCGCGCCGCGCAGGAAGAGGCGAAGCGGATGATGCTGTCGACCGCCAACCTGCTCTCGCCCGCCGCCGGTGAACCGGTCGTAGCGCCGACCCAGGACATGGTCCTGGGCTGCTACTACCTGACCATCGAGCGCGAGCAGACGCAGGGCAAGAAGGCCATCGCCAACTTCGGCGACGAGACAGAGGCCCTGCTGGCCTACGACGTTGGGCGCATCGATACGCGCCAGGACGTCGAGCTGGCAAACCACAGCGTGCCGCGCCTGGAGCTGCATTCACCCATCGAGGTGACAGTCCAGCGTTGGGATGCCGTCAAGGACGAGTCGGTGGTGGAGCCCGTGCGCACCACGATCGGCCGCGTCATCTTCAACCAGGCGCTGCCCGAGCGCCTGCGCTTCCTCAACAAGGCAATGAACCGGACCGCGCTGCGCGAGCTGGTGGCTGACTGCTACCGGCTGCTCGGCCCGATCGAGACCGCCCACCTGGTCGACGGCATCAAGGGCATCGGCTTCCACTACGCAACGCGTGGTGGCATGACGATCGCCGTCGACGACATCACCATTCCTCCGCAGAAGCAGGAGCTGCTCAAGGCCGCAGACAAGCAGGTCGAGGCGATCGACCGTCAGTTCCAGCGCGGCCTGATCACGGAAGACGAGCGCTACGAGAGCGTCGTCACGGTCTGGAAGGACACCACCCAGCAGGTCAGCGATCGCATGATGGAGGCGCTCGATCCGACGGGCGCCGTGACCATGATGACCGCGTCGGGCGCCCGCGGCAACAAGGGCAATATCGGCCAGCTGGGCGGCATGCGCGGCCTGATGGCCGACCCAACCGGCCGGATCATCGACGTCCCGGTGCGGAGCAACTTCCGCGAGGGAATGACTGTCCTCGAGTACTTCATCTCGACCCACGGCGCGCGCAAGGGTCTGGCCGACACAGCTCTTCGAACGGCGGACTCGGGTTACCTGACGCGCCGCCTGGTCGACGTGGCCCAGGACGTGATCACCCGCGCGGATGATTGCGGCACGTGGGAAGGCACCTGGATCACGCGCGCCGAAACGGAGGAGTACGCCGCCGAGCCGGACGCGTTCCAGCGCCGCATCGTCGGCCGCCACGCAGCCGGTCCGGTCGTCGATCCAAAGGCGCGCAAGAAGGGCGCCGAGCCCATCGTCGATCGCAACCAGGAGATCACCGAGGAGATTGCCAACCGCATCGTTGCGGCCGGCGTCGAGGAGGTCCTGGTTCGTTCGCCACTGACCTGCCAGTCACGCCACGGCGTATGCCGCGCGTGCTACGGCCGCAACCTGGCAACCGGCAATCTCGTCGGCATCGGCGAGGCGGTCGGCATCATCGCCGCCCAGTCGATCGGCGAGCCGGGCACGCAGCTGACGATGCGAACCTTCCACACCGGCGGTGTGGCGGGTCTCGACATCACGGCCGGCCTGCCGCGCGTCGAGGAGCTGTTCGAGGCACGGATGCCCAAGGGCAAGGCCGAGATCAGCCACATCGACGGCGTCGTCGAGATCATCCAGACCGAGAGCGGCGGCCGCCGCGTCAAGGTCACCTCGCGCGAGGAGTTCGATACGCCGCTTCGGATCTCGAAGGGCCACGAGGTGCTCGTCGCCGACGGCGACCATGTCGAGGCCAACCAGGTCGTCGCGCGGATGGAGAAGGACGGCGCGGTCGACGAGATCAAGTCGCCTGAACGCGGCCTCATGGTGCGCGCGGAGGATGGACTCCGAGTTCGCTCGGAGGACGTTGTCGAGCGCGAGTACGCCATCCCGCACAATGCCAAGCTGCTCGTCGAGAACGGCCAGCCGGTGCGCGCGGGTGACGCGATCACCGATGGGCCGATCAATCCCCAAGAGTACCTCGAGACGCGCGGCCGCGACGCGGTGCAGCGTTATCTCGTCAAGGAAGTCCAGCGTGTGTATCGGTCACAGGGTGTGACCATCAACGACAAGCACATCGAGATCATCGTTCGCCAGATGCTGCGCAAGGTGCGCATCGATCAGCCCGGTGACTCGGAGCAGCTGCCGTTCGAGCTGGTCGACAAGTTCGACTTCGAGGAGATCAACAACCGCGTCATGGCCGAGGGCGGTGAGCCGGCCACGGCCGAGACGGTCCTGCTCGGCGTGACCAAGGCCTCGTTGAACACGTCCTCGTTCCTCGCCGCCGCCTCCTTCCAGGAGACGACGCGCGTGCTGACCGAGGCGGCCATCAACGGCGCCAAGGACAACCTGATCGGGCTCAAGGAGAACGTCATCATCGGCAAGCTCATCCCGGCTGGGTCGGGCGCGCCGCAGAACCTCGCTGCCGCTCGGGCTGCCGCCCGGCGCGCCGCAGCCGAGGCGCTGGCTGGTGGCGAGCTTCCGGAGGGCTTTGGCGAGGAGGAGATCAACATCTTCCTCGCGGAGGCACAGGCCCGTGCCGAGGCCGAAGCGGCCGCGGCCGGGATGGTCAACCCGCTTCTGGGCGAAGCCAGCACGAACGGCGACGGCGCCGCGCTCGATCTCGAGAACCCCTTCCTCGTCGAAGACGAGGAGGAAGAGGAAGTCGAGGACGACGAGGACAACCCGTTCCTGGCTGCCGAGGCCGAGGCGTCCGAAACTCCCGCCTAGCCTCAACCGTCTAATCGCGCGAGACCCGCTCCGGCACCGAACCATCGGCCGGGGCGGGTCTCGCCATTTCCGGTAGTACCCCGGGCAGGCAGCCGTCCAGTTCGCCGCCCACGCCTGGGCTACCCGGATGTCGGGTGATCCGTCCGCCGGCAACGTGACGTGGCTGTCGGTACAGCTTGCTTCGACCGATTTCGCCAACTCACGCTGCCAGACAGCACCCAAATCGCACAGCTGGCCGACAAACAACGGGATGCGGCCCGCGCGAGTCACTGGCCACGGAGCCCGACGGACGGATGACTCGGTAAGCGGGTAGGGTCGCGGAGTGTCGGTCAGCATCGTCTACGAGACGCACGCGATCACGGCGGACAACGAAGCGGGCATTGCCACTGGCTGGCTGCCCGGGCGGTTGTCCGAGGCGGGCCACACGGGTGCGCGCGAGATGGGCCAGCGGCGACGCGACGATGGTCTCTCCGTCGTCTACGTCTCAGACCTCGAGCGTGCACTCGAGACGATCCGCACCGCGTTCGAAGGCAGCGACATCCCGATCCGCATCGACCCGCGCCTGAGAGAGTGCAACTACGGCCGGCTCAACGGCAGGCCCACGGAAGAACTCGTGAAGGAGCGTCAGCAGCACGTCGATCGGCCATGGCCGGAAGGGGAGAGCTACCAGGACGTCGTGGCCCGAACGCGCACGCTCCTGGCAGAGATCCGCGCGGAGTGGGATGGGCAGCGCGTGCTGTTGGTCGGCCATTCGGCGAATCGGTGGGCGCTCGACCACCTCATCCAGGGCCGGGACCTCGCACAGCTTGTCGGGACGAAGGACTTCGCCTGGCGGCCCGGCTGGGAGTACGTGCTGAAAATCGCATCTTGACGGCCAGCTTGGACCGGACGAGATTTCGCGCGAGGGCAGCGGGTTGCGCGCTGCTGTGAGGAGAAGGGTTGGGGCGGGTTTTCATGACGCGTTCGCACCGTATCGGTGCTCATTCCGCCGTGCGCGTTCTCGTCCCGATGGTGCTTCTGATCGGAGGGCTGCTCGCGTCAGGCGGCGGCGCTCAGGCAGCGACGCCCAAGCACGCCAAGATCAACTGCGCCGCGAACGCGGCGACGTGCACTGAGACCTGGGACTCGGAGAAAGTATTCGGCGCGGACCAGTACGTGGGCCACGACGAGCCTTCGCTGCTCTTCTATTCGAATACGCCGGGCTCTGGCAACAACGTCCAGTACCAGATGATCCTGCCCACTGAACCATCGTCGAGCAACCCGCTCATGCGCGGCAAGGCGTACGACTTCCAGCTTCACATCGCCCCGTGGTTCGGGATGATCCTGTGCGATACGCAGTCATATCCCGAGCAGATGTCGACCTGCCCGCCCGACTCAGACGCCAACATCAGCGATCCGGCATTGACGTACAAGACACCCGGGCAGGCGTACTCGGAGCTCCAGTTCTACCCACCCGGCTGGGTCCCCTGGCCGGCGGGCATCAGCTGCGATCCGACCAAGTGGTGCGCCGCGCTCAACGTCGACAGCCTGTCCGAGAACCCGGTGACGGGCCTGGACCTGAACACCACGTGCGCGAACAAGGTCGGCGTCGAGTACGTGAACTTCGCGTTCGTAACGTTGAGCGGCACGCCGCAGCCAGGCTCGCCGCCCAACCCTGTCCAGGCGAACGACAACACCTATACGCCGGATCCATCGGCGGACCTGTTCATGAACCAGGGCGACCACATCACAGTCACCGAGCACGACACGGCCAACGGCCTCCAGGTCATCCTGAATGACACCACGAGCGGCCAGACGGGGTCCATGACGGCGTCCGCCTCGAATGGCTTCGGCCAGGTCGAGTACAAGCCCAGCGGCCACCAGTGCAACCTCATTCCCTACGACTTCCACCCTGAGTTCAGCACGTCAAACGAGTACACGCGCAACGTCTGGGCCGCGCACTCGTACAACGTCGCGTTCTCAGATGAGATAGGCCACTTCGACTACTGCACGCAGATCAACCACAACGGCGGCCGGTGCGTGGGCAACGAGGGCATCAAGGGCGATCGCGAGCCCGCCGACGCAGACGACCACTACTGCTACAGAAGCGGTCAATCCACGCTCGTGCAGATCAACGGCTGCCTCTATGACAACACCGGTTTCGACGGCTACTCGTATCAGCCGCTCTGGCCCGACGGCAACACGACGCTTCGGCCCACGCCGATCACCCTTACCAGCCCGAAGACCGGCAGCGGGTACAACACGCGTTTCACCCGGGTGGCCTTCGAAGGCGACCAGCCGAGGATCGAGGACGACACGGTGTGCGACCGATTCACGGGCGCGGGCTGCACGATCATCCCGACCACCGACGACCTGGGACCGAGCGGCTTCCCGCAGCCTGCTGCGTTCTACCCCTTCTACAGCACGAGGATGAGCGGCGGCCAGTGCTGGTGGCAGCTCGGCAACCACATTCCCGGCTCGAGCAAGGACTTCGGCCAGGACGCGCAGTACGGGACGCTGCTCAACATCACCTACACGGACGTGGGCGGCCACCCGACAACGCGCTACAACGACTTCAGGAACATCCTCAACAGCAACCCCTGCTGAGCTCATCGGAAGCAGGTATTGTCAGGACCCGCCTCGGGGAGGCGGGTCCTGACGTATCAGGCCATTCGTTGCCTGATTAGCGGGCTTTTGGTACACTGCGCGATCGTGGCCCGAGGGTCACTGTCGTCCCCCGACGCGGGAGTCGGCACCGTCAGACAAATCCGTCGGCGGGGCTGAGCGTCGGGTCCACCCTGACCATCAATACAAGCCGGTCACTGCGCGCCGCGAGAGGGCACTCGAGCGGGGTAGGGGACCAGCCGCCACACAACCGACCACCATCAGAACCAGGAGTCAGACTTCGTGCCGACGATCAGTCAGCTCGTGCGCAAGGGCCGCCAGCCTTCGTTCAAGAAGGTCAAGGCGCCTGCCATGCGCAAGAACTGGAACAGCCTCCGCCAGCGCCAGGAGCCCATCCCGGGCGCGCCGCAGAAGCGCGGCGTGTGCCTGCAGGTGCGCACGATGACGCCCAAGAAGCCGAACTCGGCCCTGCGCAAGATCGCCCGCGTGCGACTCAGCAACCAGCAGGAAGTCACGGCGTATATCCCCGGTATCGGCCACAACCTGCAGGAGCACAGCGTCGTGCTCGTGCGCGGCGGCCGGGTGCGTGACCTCCCGTCAGTCAAGTACCACATCATCCGTGGAACGCTCGACGCCGCCGGCGTCCGCGACCGCAAGCAGGGCCGATCGTGCTACGGCGCGAAGAAGCCCAAGTAAGCACAGCAGCGAGTTAAGACAGACACATGCCCCGACGAGCACAGATCCCGCGCAAAGCCAAGTACGCGCCGACCATGACGCGGACCACGGATCGCTTCGTGGTCAAGCTGATGATGAACGGCAAGAAGGGCCTCGCCGAGCGCATCCTGCGCCAGGCACTCGCGCGCGCTGAGGCCAGCGCGCGCCGGCCCGGCCTCGAGGTACTCGACGCAGCGCTGCGCAATGCGACACCAATCATCGAGGTCAAGCCGCGCCGCGTCGGTGGCGCCACGTACCAGGTCCCGGTCGAGATCCGCGGCGATCGTCGGATGAGCCTGGGTGTCCGCTGGCTCGTCCAGGCCGCGCGCAAGCGCAGCGGCAAGTCAATGTCAGAGAAGCTCGCCTCAGAGTTTGTCGATGCGATGAACGGTCTGGGCGCCGCGGTCAAGCGCCGCGAAGACACCCACAAGATGGCCGAGGCAAACAAGGCCTTCAGCCACTTCAAGTGGTAGGCCGAAGGCCAAGGTCAGTCAGGAACTAGTCGACACAATGCCACGCCAGGTTTCCCTCGCTCGAACGCGCAACATCGGCATCATTGCCCATATCGACGCCGGCAAGACCACGGTCACCGAGCGCATCCTCTTCTACACCAAGAAGATCTACAAGATCGGCGAGGTGCATGAGGGTGCCGCGACCATGGACTGGATGCCGCAGGAGCAGGAGCGCGGGATCACCATCACCGCGGCTGCTACGACGTGCTTCTGGGACGAGCATCGGATCAACATCATCGATACGCCCGGGCACGTGGACTTCACCGTCGAGGTCGAGCGCAGCCTGCGCGTGCTCGACGGCGCGGTCGTCGTCTTCGACGGCGTGGCCGGTGTCGAGCCGCAGTCAGAGACGGTCTGGCGCCAGGCTGATCGCTACGGCGTGCCGCGCTTCTGCTTCATCAACAAGCTCGACCGCACGGGCGCCGACTTCTGGCGCTGCGTCGAGTCGATCCGCGAGCGCCTCGGGGCCAACCCGGTGCCCGTTCAGATCCCGATCGGCTCAGAGGACAAGTTCAAGGGCGTCATCGACCTGATCAACATGAAGGCGATCACGTACACCGACGACCTGGGCGACAACATCATCGTCGGCGACATTCCGGCCGACCTGCAGGCTGAGGCCGAGAAGCAACGCACGGCGCTGATCGAGGCCGTTGCCGAGGTCGACGACGAGCTGACGCACAAGTACCTCGAGGGTACGGCGTTCACGCCGGCGGACATCCGCCACGGCCTCCGACTGGGCACTCTCCAGAACAGGCTCGTCCCGGTGCTGACCGGCTCGGCGCTCAAGAACAAGGGCATCCAGCCCATGCTCGATGCGGTCATCGACTTCCTGCCCAGCCCGCTCGACGTCCCGCCGGTCATCGGCCAGGACCCGCGCAACGGCAACGAGGTCGTCCTGACTGCCAACGACAGCGAGCACTTCGCGGCGCTCGCGTTCAAGATCGCGGCCGACCCGTTCGTCGGCAAGCTTGCCTTCTTCCGCGTCTACTCGGGCACGCTCAAGTCCGGCTCGTACGTCCTCAACCCGAGCAAGGGCAAGAAGGAGCGCATCGGTCGCATCCTGCAGATGCACGCCAATCACCGTGAGGAGATCGAACAGGTCTACGCGGGCGATATCGCCGCGGCCGTCGGCCTCAAGGACACCTTTACCGGCGACACGCTGTCAGATCAGGATCACCCGGTCGTGCTCGAGTCGATGGTCTTCCCGGAGCCGGTCATCGAGGTCAAGATCGAGCCCAAGACCAAGGCCGACCAGGACAAGCTGGCCATCGCCCTCCAGCGTCTTGCTGAAGAGGATCCGACCTTCCGCGTGCACACCGACCCGGAGTCGGCGGAGACTCTCATCGCGGGCATGGGCGAACTCCACCTCGACGTCCTCGTCGACCGCATGGTGCGCGAGTTCCATGTCGCGGCCAACGTCGGCAAGCCGCAGGTCTCATACCGCGAGACCATCCGGCGTGCAGCCGAGGGCAACGGTCGGCACGTCCGCCAGACCGGCGGCAAGGGCCAGTACGGCCACGCCGTGATCAAGGTCGAGCCGAAGGAGAAGGGCGGCGGCTACGAGTTCGTCGACAAGATCGTGGGCGGAACCATCCCGCGCGAATACATCAAGCCCATCGACCAAGGCATCCGCGAAGCGCTCGCGACCGGCATTTACGCCGGCTACCCGGTCGTCGATATCAAGGTCACGCTCGTCGACGGCTCGTACCACGAGGTCGACTCGTCGGAGATGGCGTTCAAGATCGCCGGCTCGCTGGCCATCAAGGACGCCTTCGACAAGGCCGACCCGGCCATCCTCGAGCCGATCATGCGCGTCGAGGTGATCATGCCAGAGGAGTTCATGGGCGACGTCATCGGCGACCTGAACAGCCGGCGGGGTCACATCGAGGGGATGGAGACGCGCGGATCCGGCGACGGGCACCGCACGCAGGTCGTCCGCGCGTTCGTGCCGCTGGCCGAGATGTTTGGCTACGCCACGGACCTGCGCTCTATGACTCAGGGCCGCGCGGTCTTTTCGATGGAATTCAGTCACTACGCCGAGGTACCGGCCTCGATCGCCAGCGAGCTGGCGCAGAAGTCGGCAAATCGCCAGGTTTCAACGCAGCGCTAGCGACCTGAGAGGGCTAGAGGAGACACCAGACAGATGGCCAAGAAGAAGTTCGAGCGCACCAAGCCGCACGTCAATATCGGCACCATCGGCCACATCGACCACGGCAAGACAACGCTCACGGCTGCCATCACC
>Ga0209014_10000694_pt1 | contig 19675 bp, 12 predicted proteins | sample BarGraNGADG00212_FD_184491 | JGI IMG/M metagenome (GOLD analysis project Ga0209014, IMG submission 184491) | Arctic peat soil microbial communities from Barrow, Alaska - Barrow Graham LP Ref core NGADG0002-212 (SPAdes) (version 2) | ecosystem: Environmental > Terrestrial > Soil > Wetlands >...
GAGCCGTAGACCACATTGTTTCGCTCAGCCCAGCTTCCCACCGCGGTGAGGTCGATATTGATCATCACGCAAACGAAATCGCGCTGGTCGCCATAGGCCACAACTTCGCGGATGTTGGGATAGAACTTGAGCTTGTTCTCGATGTATTTCGGCGGGAACAGCGTGCCGTCGGTGAGCCGGCCGACGTCCTTGGCGCGATCGATGATCTTCAGGTGCCCAGTCTTCTCGTCGAAGAAGCCGGCATCGCCAGTCTTCACATAGCCGTCCAGCGTCATCGCCTCGGCGGTCTTGGCATCGTCCTTGAAATAGCCGGCGAACATACCGGGCGACTTGAACAGCACTTCACCGTTGTCGGCGATGCGGATGTCCACGTTCGGACAGGCAGGCCCGACCGTGTCGGAATAGATTTCGCCGTCCGGCTGCGCGGTGACGTAAAGGAAGGCTTCGGTCTGCCCGTAGAGCTGTTTCAGGTTGAGGCCGATCGAGCGGTAGAACGCGAACAGGTCGGGGCCGATCGCTTCGCCGGCGGTATAGGCGACGCGCACGCGCGAAAAGCCGAGCACGTTCTTGAGCGGGGCATAGACGAGGATGTTACCGATCGCATAGAGCAGCCGGCCGGTCAGAGCGACCTGCTGGCCGTTGAGGATGCGCTCGCCGTAGCGGCGCGCCACGCCGATGAAATAGTGGAACATCTTGCGCTTGAGGAAGCCGGCATCCTCCATGCGGATCATCACGCGCGTGAGCAGCATTTCCAGCGTGCGCGGCGGCGCGAAATAGAAGCTCGGCCCGATCTCGCGCAGATCCTGCATCGCGGTGTCGGCGTTTTCCGGGCAAGCCATAGAGAACCCGGCGACCAGGCCTTGCGCATAGTTCAAATAATGATCGCCGACCCAGGCGAGCGGCAGATAGGCGAGCGCCACGTCATTCTCGTTCAATTTATCGAATATGACCGTGTCGGTCGCCGCTTTGATCGAGCGCTCGCCGGTAAGCACCACGCCCTTGGAGGTGCCGGTGGTACCGGAGGTGTAGAGGATGATCGACGGATCGGAGCCCTTGCCGGCGGCAATCTCAGCATCGATCCAGGCGGCAACGGTAGGATCACCGGCAAGCGCCTTGCGCCCGTCCTCGATGACGTCGTCGATCGAACGCAGATGGCTATGGTCGTAGTCGCGCAGGCCACGTTCCTCGTCATAAACCATCTGATCGAGCTTGGGCAGACGCTCCTTCACCGACAGGATCTTGTCGATCTGCTCCTGGTCCTCGACCGCGGCGTAACGCACTTCGGCGTGCGCGAGCACAAAGGAAAGTTCCTCGGCTACCGCATCGGCGTAGACCGGCACCGGCACCGCGCCGAGCATCTGGGCCGCCATCACCGACCAATACAGCTTCGGCCGGTTGGCGCCGACGATGGCGATGGTCTCGCCGCGCTTGAGGCCGAGCCGGTGCAGACCGACCGCATAAGCGCGAACGATGTCGAGCACCTCCGCCCACGTCCAAGTTTGCCAGATGCCGAGATCCTTTTGCCGCATCGCCGGCCGCGTGCCGTACAAAAGGGCATTTCGGATCAATAACTTAGGAAACGTATCCGCCGCAGCGGAGGCGTTGGGCGCCACTGAACTATCCTCCCGTTTGGCCACGTGCGAGAAAGCGCGACATCCCACCTCTCGCCGCCTTTATGAGCGTTCTTGTTGCCACGATATGAAAACATGACCGGAGGACGGTCAAGCCTTAGGGCACAGGCAATTTGGGCTAAATTATTCCGCCGCCTTGAGAAACGGCGCGGCGCCGGCGCCAAATTGCTCGCGCAATGCGGCTTCCTCGGCCTGGGCGGCAGAGATGTGCCGCTGCTTGACGTGGCCGAATCCGCGGATTTTTTCCGGCAGAGCAGCCAGTGCAACGGCGACGTGATGGTTGTCAGGGGTCAGACGTTCGCAGAATTCGCGCAGTAGATCGCAGTACTCTGCGATCAACCGCCGTTCTGTTCTACGCTCGACGGTATAGCCGAACGGATCGAGCGGCGTGCCGCGCAGGGCTTTGAATTTCGCCAGCACGCGGAACGCGCCGAGCAGCCACGGCCCGAACGATATCTTCTTCAGCTCGCCGGTGACCTTGTCGCGCCGCGCCAGCAGTGGCGGCGCCAGATGGAATTCGAGACGCAGGCTGTCGCCGTCGAAAGTGGATTTCACCCGCTCGACGAACGTGGTGTCGGTGTAGAGCCGCGCCACCTCGTACTCATCCTTGTAGGCCATCAGCTTGAACAGATAACGCGCCACGGCTTCCGACAGCGCGCATTGACCCGGCGCCTTGTTGGCTTCGGCGGTTTTCACCTTCTCGACCCAATCGAGATAGCGGCGCGCGTAGCGCGCGCTCTGATAGGCGGTGAGGAACGCGACGCGCCGGTCCACCGTCTCGGCGAACGACTGCGACAGCTTAAGCGAATCGTTTTCGGCGTCGGCTTTCGGCTGCAACAAGGCCTGGATCGCTGCCGGATTTGCGGCGGCGCGGCGGCCCCAACGGAAAGCGGCGATATTCTCAGGCACGGATTCGCCGTTGAGCTCGATTGCCTTCTCGATGGCTTCAGCCGAGAGCGGCAATGCGCCGGTCTGATACGCATAGCCAACCATGACTAGGTTGGTTGAGATGGCACGGCCCACAATGTCGGATGCAATCCGCGTCGCATCGAAGAAATGGCTGCGATCGCGCCCGGCGGCGCCAGTGATGGCGCGCTTGAGTCGCTCGGTGGGGAGCGAATAGTCGGCATTGCGGGTGAAATCGCCGGGCAGAAACTCGGCGGTGTTGACGAGCACCTGGGTATTGCCGGACTTGATAGCGCCGAGCACTTTCTTGCTGCCGACCACCACGATATCGCCGCCGATGACGAGATCGGCGCCGCCGGCGGCGACGCGGATGGCGTGGATGTCGTCGGGCGTATTAGCGATACGGATATGGCTGTAGACCGCGCCGCCCTTCTGCGCCAGGCCGGCCATGTCGACGACGCCGATGCCCTTGCCTTCCAGATGCGCGGCCATGCCGAGAATGCCGCCGATGGTAACGACGCCGGTGCCGCCGACACCGGTGACGATGATGCCGTAGGGGTGGTTGATCAGCGGCACGCTTGGGCTTGGCAATGCCGGCCAGTCGCTGGGTTCGACAATGCCTTCACCCTTCTTGAGTTTCGCGCCATGCACGGTGACGAAAGACGGGCAGAAGCCGTTGATGCAGGAATAGTCCTTGTTGCAGCTCGCCTGATCGATGGTGCGCTTGCGGCCCCATTCGGTCATCAGCGGCTGCACCGACACGCAATTCGATTTCACGCCGCAGTCGCCGCAGCCTTCGCAGACCAAATCGTTGATGATCACGCGCTTATCCGGGTCGGGGAAGGTGCCGCGCTTGCGGCGGCGACGCTTCTCGGCGGCGCAGGTCTGGTCGTAAATGAGGACGCTGACGCCCGGCACGGTAGTGAGTTTGCGCTGCAGCGCGTCGAGCTCGTCGCGATGATGCACGGTCAAACCGCGCGGCCAGTCGGTGTCTTTGGGATACTTCCACGGCTCGTCGGTGACGACGATGACGCGGCTGGCGCCTTCGGCGGCGACCTGGCGGGCGATCTGCGGCACGTTCAGGCCGCCTTCATTGGCTTGCCCGCCGGTCATCGCCACCGCGTCGTTGAACAGGATCTTGTAGGTCATCTTCACGCCACTTGCGATCGCCGCGCGAATGGCGAGATAGCCGGAGTGGTTGTAGGTGCCGTCGCCGAGATTCTGAAACACATGGTCGCGGCTGGAAAACGGCGCCTCGCCGATCCAGTTGGCGCCCTCGCCGCCCATCTGGGTGTAGCCGAGCGTCTGGCGGTCCATCCACTGCGCCATATAGTGACAGCCGATGCCGGCATAGGCGCGGCTGCCTTCCGGCACGCGGGTGGATGTATTGTGCGGGCAGCCTGAGCAGAAATAAGGAATGCGCTGGGCGACATCAACGGATTCGCTGAGCGCGCGCTGCGCCGTTTTCAGCCGCGCCACATTGGCCGCCAGCTCGTCGTTGGCGCTGTAACGCAGCAGCCGCTCGCCGATGCAGATGGCGACGTCATTGGGATCGAGCGCGCCCTTGACCGGGAACAGCCAATTGCCGTGCTCGTCCTTCTTGCCGATGCAGACCGGCTGATTGGCGGTGCCGTAGAGTTCCTCGCGCACCTGCACTTCGATCAGCGAACGCTTCTCCTCGACCACGATGATGAGGTCGAGCCCCTGCGCGAATTCCGCGAGTTCCTGGCGGCCGATCGGCCACACGCAGGCGATCTTGAACAGGCGCAGGCCGAGGTCGTTGCATTTCACTTCGTCGATGCCGAGTTCGTCGAGCGCCTGGCGCACGTCGAGATAGGCTTTGCCGGTGGTGATGATGCCGATCTTCGCATTGCGCCCGCCCGACGTGATGATCTTGTTGAGCTTGTTGGCGCGCACGAAAGCGAGCATGGCGTCGCGCTTGAAATCGTGCAGGCGCGCTTCCTGGCCGAGGATGGTATCGGCGAGGCGGATGTTCAGCCCGCCCTCCGGCATGTGGAAATCGGTCGGCGTGACGAGCTTGATATGATCGAGGCTGCCGTCCACGACGCCGGTCGACTCCACCGTCTCGTGCATGCATTTGAGCGCGGTCCAGGCGCCGGTGAAGCGCGACATCGCCCAGCCGTAGAGCGCGTAGTCGATAATTTCCTGCACGCCGCCCGGGTTGAGGATCGGCATCATCACGTCGACGAAATGGAATTCCGACTGGTGCGCGGTGGTGGAGGATTCCGCGGTGTGATCGTCGCCCATCAAGGCGATGACGCCGCCGTTCTTTGCGGTGCCGGCCAGATTGGCGTGGCGGAACACGTCGCCGGAACGATCGACGCCCGGGCCCTTGCCGTACCACATGCCGAACACGCCATCGAACTTGCCCTCGCCGCGCAGTTCGGCCTGCTGGGTGCCCCAGAGCGCGGTGGCGGCGAGTTCCTCGTTGATGCCGGGCTGGAACTTGATGTCGGCCTGGCTAAGCTGGCGGCCGGCGCGCATGAATTGCTGGTCAAGGCCGCCGAGCGGCGAACCGCGATAGCCGGTGAGATAGCCGGCGGTGTTCAGGCCGGCGGCGCGGTCGCGCGCCTTTTGCATCAGGCAGGCGCGGATTAGCGCCTGATAACCGGTCACCAGGACGCGGTCCTGCGTCAAATCGTATTTATCGTCGAGGCTAACAGGGCGAAGCGTCATCGGTGACCTTGGACAAATGCCGAGAGGCCTACGGAAGGGTCGTCCCGGGTAACACTCATATAGGCTCACGGGACGGGACGCAAAGCCGTAAAAGCCCAATAAAAGCTGACACCTCAAGGCCCTGCGGTCAATTTCGTTCTGGGCGTGCTGGCGAGAAGGAAATTTCGGGCAGGCGGCGTTTCGCGCATTTTGGCGCAATGCAGCAGGCGAATCGCCGCATCTCCGATTGACGCCGGTCAATGCGGCCGGACGCCGGTTGGCTAGCTTTGCGGCCATGGCGCTCGCAAAACGCAAGCCCGAATTCGATTTCGCCCAGCTCCGCGACGAGATGGTGGAGCACCATATCGCCGCGCGCGGGGTGCGATCGACCCGCGTTCTCCAGGCGATGCGCAAGATCCCGCGCGAGGCCTTCCTGCCGGGGAACTTGCAGGAATTCGCCTACGAAGACTCCCCCCTGCCGATCGCCGAGGGGCAGACGATCTCGCAGCCTTACATTGTCGCGCTGATGGCCGAGGCGCTGCTGCTCGAGGGCGGGGAAAAGGTGCTCGAAATCGGCACCGGCTCTGGCTACGCGGCCGCCGTCCTCGCCGAGATCGCGGCCGAGGTCTACACGGTCGAACGGATCGGGCAGCTTGCGGAAAAGGCGGCCGCGGCGCTCGCCGAGCAAGGCTACGACAATGTGCACGTGCTGCACGGCGACGGCACGCGCGGCTGGCCCGATCATGCGCCCTATGACGCCATCGTGGTCGCGGCCGGCGGGCCGAAAATTCCGGAATCCCTGCGCGCGCAACTCAAAATCGGCGGACGGCTGGTGATCCCGGTCGGCAGCAGCGCGCGCGCCCAGGAACTGGTGCGCGTTACCCGCGTTAGCGAAAACAATTACCGGCGCGAAGACCTCGCCGACGTGTGCTTCGTCCCGTTGCTCGGCCACGAAGGTTGGCAGCCCGAGACGCCGGCGCATGCGCCGCGGCGAGTGATCGTCTCGCGTGACCAATCATTGGTGCAGTCAATTGCCGATGCCGCCGAACCGTTCGCCTCGATCGAAACCGCCGATCTGTCGCCGCTGCTCGATCGCATCGGCGAGGCGCGCGTCGTGCTGCTCGGCGAAGCCACCCATGGCAGTTCGGAATTCTACCGGATGCGCGAGGCGATCTCGCGCGAGCTTATTCTGAAAAAGGGATTTTCCTTCATCGCCATCGAAGGCGACTGGCCCGACGCCGCGCGCATCGATCATTATGTGCGGCACCGGGAATATCCGCCGTCGGAATGGACGGCGTTTGCCCGCTTCCCGGTCTGGATGTGGCGCAACAATGAAGTCCGCGGATTCGTCGATTGGCTGCGCAAGCACAATGCGACGGTAAAGCCTGAACACCGGGTGGCCTTTCACGGCCTCGATCTCTACAGCCTGTACACGTCCATCCGCTCGGTTCTGGGCTACCTCGACGAGGTCGATCCGGCGTCGGCGAAAATCGCGCGCGAACGCTACGGCTGCCTCACCCCGTGGCAGGCGGACCCGGCGACCTACGGCCACGCCGCGCTCAACGGCAGCTATCCGACCTGCGAGAAGGATGTCGTGCGTGCGCTGAAGGACCTCATGGGCAAGCAACAAGCCTATGCCGCGCATGACGGCGAGCGCTTCCTCGACGCGGTGCAGAATGCCCGACTGGTGGCGAACGCCGAGCGCTATTACCGGATTATGTATTATGGCTCGCGCGCGTCCTGGAATCTGCGCGACGAGCATATGTTCGAGACCTTGCAGACGCTGTTGGCGCATCATGGCCCGCGCAGCAAGGCGATCGTCTGGGCGCATAATTCGCACGTGGGCGATGCCGCGGCGACGGAAATGTCGGCGCGCGGCGAACATAATATCGGCCAACTATGCCGGAAGAAATTCGGCGAGCTCTGTTACGCGATCGGATTCGGCACCGATCACGGCACGGTTGCCGCGGCCTCCGACTGGGACGGCCCGATGGAGGTCAAGAACGTGCGCCCGGCGCTGAACAACTCCTATGAAAAGTTGTGTCACGAGGCGGGCGTGCCGCGTTTCATGCTGGCCTTGCGCGACCGGGCGAGCGCACCGGCACGCGGCCTCATGCAACCACGGCTCGAACGCGCGATCGGCGTGATCTATCGGCCGGAGTCCGAGCTCGCCAGCCATTATTTCGAGGCGGTGCTGCCGCGGCAGTTCGACGAATATATCTGGTTCGACCAGACCGCGGCGGTGACGCCGTTCAAGACCGAGGAACTGGAAGGGCTGCCGGACACCTACCCGTTCGGGCTTTAGCCGAATCCGATATTTTGGCGCGCTGCAACATGCGGGGCAGACCCGACGCCCGTGTGGGTAGTCAAATCCGGCGCGATCTGTAAAAGGGATCGCCAGCCGGGTTCCCATTTGATGTTGCATTCCTCCTCGATCGAGAGCCGAGCATCCTGGGTCGTCGCCTCGGTGGCGCTGTGCATCATGGGAATGTCGTTCGGCGCCGCCTGGATCACGGCGGTAGCGCTCAAGGACATCGCCGCCGAAGTGGGCGGCACGCGCTCGATCCCGGCACTGGCCAGCGCGCTGGCCTGGCTCGGCTCCGGCATCGGCGGCATCGTGATGGGCCGCATCGCCGACCGCATCGGCACGCGCTGGACCGTGATGTTCGGCGCGCTGATGATTGGTCTTGGTCTCGCAATCTCGACCTTCGGCCCGTCCTGGCCGCTGTGGATCGGGCACGGGCTGTTCATCGGTCTGATCGGGCTCGGCGGCATCAATGCGCCGATGTACATTTATGTCAGCCGCTGGTTCGACCGCCGGCGCGGTTCGGCGCTGGCGCTGATCTCGAGCGGCAGCTATCTCGCCGGCGCGCTGTGGCCGCCGGTGTTCGAGCGCATGATCGCCTATGCCGGCTGGCGGCAGACCATGCTGTGGTACGCGATCGCCGAGATCGTCGTCATCGTCCCACTGGCAGCAATTTATTTCCGCCATCCGCCGGAAGTGATTTATCCGGCCGTGACGTTGGACAGCGCCGGCGAAAAAGCGCGCGTGCTCGGCTGGCCGCCCAACACGGTGTTCGCGCTGATGTGCGGCGCGGCAGTACTGTGCTGCATCCCGATGGCGATGCCGCAGGGCCATCTGGTCGCCTTCTGCAGCGACCTCGGCATCGCGCGCTCGGTCGGCGCGCTGATGCTGTCGGTGCTGCTCGGCACCGCGTTCCTGAGCCGGCAGATCTGGGGCGCGATCTCCGACCGCATCGGCGGGCTCGCCACCGTGCTGATCGGATCAGCCTGGCAGGCGGCGGCCATGACGTCGTTTCTGCTCACCCAGAACGAGGTTGGCCTGTTTACCGTCGCCGCCGCCTTCGGGCTTGGCTTTTCCGGCATCATCCCGGCTTACATACTGGCGCTGCGCGAACTATTTCCGGCCGCGGAAGCCTCCTGGCGGATTCCGACGCTGCTGCTGTTCAGCGGCTTCGGCATGGCCGCCGGCGGCTGGATTGCCGGACTGCTTTACGATCATTTCGGCTATTACGCGCCCGCCTTCGCCACCGGCATCGGCTCGAACATTCTCAATCTGCTGGTGGTCGGATTGCTGGTGGCGCGGCAGCGCTATCGCGCGGTCTATGCCTGACGTTATGTTTGAGGCGGGCTGATCAGCCGCACGCCGGCCAGGATGCCGATCGCGATCAGCGCCGGGCCCAGCGCGATCCAAGTCCCCGCCGCCGCCAGCGCCGAGGTCGCGGCCCAGGCGATGGACGAGAACGCTTCCGCGAAAGTCGCGATGCGCGAGGAAGTCTGCCGGCGGCGAAACTGGCTGCGTTTGGCCTGCGTGCGGAAGCAAATCTGAATGAGCGTGGCGGACGCCGCCGCCGTCAGGATGCCCACGCCTGCGACCACGGCGGCGAACAGCGAATCGAAGGCCAGCACGGCCACGATCGGCGCGAACACCAGCGCGATAATGCCGATGACCGCCTCGATCTTGGCCTGCAGGATGCGGCCGGCAGCGATCGGCGCGCTGATGACCAAATCCGGCGCGTCCTCGCCCGAGATCGACAGCCAGGCCAGTCCGCCGGCCAGTTGGCCGGCCGCCATCACCACCACCGGAATCAACACGACATAAGAACCGGCGCCGTTGCGGAAGGTAACCCACAGCAACAATGCGGGCGGCAGCAGATAGAGAATCTGCATCAGCGTCTGCGAGATCAGCCAGGGGTCGCGCGCGAGCAACGTCCATTCCTTCTGCCGCAACACGTGGCTGGCGGAGCGGCGGCGAAAGGCGAGCGACCAGCGGCGCTGGCGCACGACGGTGTTCGAGACGCCGGCCGCCGCCAAGGCATGATCGCCGAAGCGCCCCGAGAACACCGCGATCGCGATGCCGAGCACGGCGAAGCCCAGCAAGACGACGGCGGCGAGCGCGCGCGTATCGCCGAGCACGGCGTGCGCCGGCCACCAGAAGGCGTTGCTGGTATCGGGCGCGTGCGCGAGCATCCAGTCCGATTGCAGCGCCGCGAAACGCGAAATGCTGCCGGAGGAGAAGATCGCCGCGACCTGCAGCCCGATGACGAAGGCGGCGCCGATCACCGCCGCCACGATCTGCGCGATCAGCCGCGTGCGCTTGGCGCCGACCAGGCGGAACAGCGCGATGGTCAGCGCGAGCGCCGCCGCCGTCGCCACCGCGCCCATGGCGGCGACCACGCCATAGGCGGCCAGCCAGTGGCTGCCGCCGCGCATCGCCAGCACGTTGATGAAGGGCGCGGCCAGCAGCACGGCGATCGTGACGGACGCGCCGGCGATGCGGCTCATGCGCACCGCGAACACTTTGCGCGCCGACACCGGCGAGGTCAGGATCAGATCGAGATCGGAGCGCGCATAGAACGCGCGGGTGACCGACTCCATGGCCTGCGACAGCAGCAGCGACCACGACAGCACCAACGTGCCGGTGATCCCCACCAGCGTTGCCGTGTCGGACGCGACATTGGCGTCGGCATAGCCGGCCACGATCCAATAGGCGAAGACGTGCATGAAAGCGGCAAAGACGATCAGCGCGATGGCGACGGTGCGCGCGCGATTGCGGCGGCCCGCCGTCATCAGCGCGACCCAGTCGCGCCAGCCCAGGCGGAGCTCGTGCCCAGCGAGCCAGGCCAATGTATCGGGACGGCTCACTCAGCAGCAATCGGTTGCGCGACCGGCTCGGCGACCAGCGTGAGGAAAGTATCTTCCAGGCTGGCGGCGGTTTTCCCGGTCTTGCGGTGCAATTCCTCGAGCGTGCCCTCGGCGATCAAGCGCCCGCTGGCGATGACGCCGATGCGGTCGGCCATGCGCTCGGCGACTTCGAGAATATGCGTGGTCATGATCACGGTGCCGCCGGCGCGCACGCGCTCCAGCAGCACGTTCTTGACCAGGCGGGCGGAACCGGCATCCAGCCCGGTGAGCGGCTCGTCAAGGATGATGAGCTTGGGATTGTGCACCAGCGCGCCGGCGAGCGCCACTTTCTGCCGCATGCCCCTGGAAAATCCCTCGCAGCGCTCATGCGCGTGCGGCTCGAGGCCGAGCCAGCCGATCAATTCGCGTGCGCGCGCTTCCGCAGGCTTTGCCTCGATACGCCAGAGCCCCGCGACGAATTCCAGATACTCGAAGGGCGTGAGCTTGTCGTAGATCATCGGCTCGTCCGACAGCCAGGCGGTGATCTGCTTGGCGGCAACCGGATCGGCCAGCGCATCGATGCCATCGATGGTGATTGAGCCGGCGTCGGGCCGCAGCAGCCCGGCCACCATACGCAAGGTCGTGGTCTTGCCGGCGCCATTGGGGCCGACCAGCACATAGAATTCGCCGCCATAGACGGTGAGATCGAGCGCATCGACCGCGGGCCGGTCGAAGCGCTTGGCGAGCCCGCGAACCGCGAGCGCGATCGGGCGTTGGGCTTGGCTGATGCTGACCGCCGGTGCCGGAGAATGCATGGCCGCTCTCTACAAGAGAGTGGTTTCGGCGGCGTAAATCACCAAACCGAAAGGCCGGCGCGGACATTCGGTTTGGTTAAGCGCGCGGAAACCATGTTGGGGACGCCGCCTCACGCGGCGCTCGCTGCCTCACCCCAAGCGCCCAGAGTGTGCGCTTTGTCTAGAGCCAGATTCGTCCGCTTTCCCGTCGTCCTGCCGGTCGACTCATAGGCATTTGGAGCGACCGCCTGCAAACCAGCCTTGGCATCGGGATCGTTGAGCACATCGGCGAACCGTTGCTCGTCGCGCCACGCCCACTTGCCGTGTTTCAGCCGCGCATAGACTTGGCCCGTTTTATAGTCGGCGAAATTAATAATCGGAATCCAGCGTGCGCACCGCTTCAGAAACTCAACGTTACACTCCGGTGCCAAGTTCTCATTGACGTAAACTTCCTCGGGTTTCTGAGCGTGAATATTTATTTTCCTGAACCTTTCGATATCGAGCATGCTCTTGATGTCCAGGATGGTCATTTCTCCGTTCCAACCAAATGCCACTGTCCGTGGCGGCTGACCTTCCGCGACGCTATTATCGAGAAACTCGTAGTGGACTCGCTTTCCGGCAATCAGCGCCCAGGTGAAAAACAATTCAGGCATGCCAGTGTAGGCTTCGATATTATGAGCCAGGAGATCCTCAACGGCCTTGTACCTGCCGACTTTCAATCCTCGCGTCCAAGCGCGCTCGACGGTCATTTCCGGCGGCGTAACCATGAAAAACATATAAACCAGATCGCCAAACCGCGTCAGCAACCGACTGGACCCTTTGTCTTCCAACTCGGGCACAAAACTATCAAACCTGAAGCGGTCGATCAGCAGGTGCGACATCTCTCCTCTGGCAGCTCTAGCCGCCATACGGCGATCAAGCTTTTTGTCGATGATATCGACCTCGTGCCCAGCCAACGTGCCGGCATATTTGTAGGCCGGACCTAGCGCCCCATAGTCCAGAAGAAACTTTCGCCAAATGTCAGGGCTGATCAGCGCAAACTCTTCCCAAGGGAAATTAAGCTTTCCCGCCAGGATTCGTTGCAGCGGCCGCATTGAGCTTTTGCCGGATGCCGACGCACCCTTGACGTTCATGACAACGGGCTTCTCCTGCCGCGGCAATGGCCGGTAGCCTTCGCGCGTAACCGCTTCTTGAAAAAATGGATCAATGGCGTCGCTAATGACTTCGCTGCCGTAGTCATTACAGACCAATGTGACGGCAAGTTCCGTGAGCAAGGCGTTGTCGCCGAAAAGCCGGCTGTGCCGAGCCATGACCCCCATTGCGATCCTGTTCAATGCGTCGAAGCAGGCCTCGTCCAACCGGTTTCCCGCCGTTTCCGATTTTTTCCGCCATTCGGAAATAATCCGCCGGTCGCGCTCTGCGGCGGCCTCCATCGGAAAGGGCGGTGGTCTCTTTGGCTTGTTCAAGGCAAATAGTCGGCGCCAGCCGCTTCCTTCATCGGCTTCGACTTCCGGTTTCGGCTCGGCGAACGCTTTTGCGAATTCCCGCTCGATTATGACAGAAGCTGCGCTTCGCAACTGTTCGAAAACTTGCGTTAATTCCGCTTGATGGGGCGCAATATATCGATTGAGAATGGTCGAAGCGATTTTACGAAAATTTCGGCCCAAGTCCTCGTAGTCGCGACCGTCGGGGACTGCAACGCTGGTGGTCACGTGAATGAGCAATTCGTGGACAATCAATCGCTCGGCACGAAACGCGACAAGTTCATCCACAGGCAGACCACAGTAGTCGCTCAGTTCATGCGCTTTCGCAATGCCGGTCGAAACGTTCTCGCTCCTGAATATTGTCGAGAGTGGCAAATAGTCTCGCGGCAACTCCGATTCCAAACCGGGGTTCCAAGGTCCATATTCGGCGGGCCGTGGTTTAATATTCATAACTCACCCACCTGTCCCGGTGATCATTTCACGGTTCAAGGCGCCGTAGAGAAATGTAGGCTAAGCCTTTGATACCATCTTAAACATTTCCTCGCCGTACATCTTGCGGGCGTCAGCGAGCAGCGGCTGCACCGCGGCGACGAAGGCCGCGTGTTCCTTCGCGTTCAACTCGACGATCTCGCAGCCGGCGTCCTCGATGACCTTGCGCGATTGCTCGTGCTCCTCGACCGCGAGCTTGCGTTGGAAGGCGACTGCTTCGGTCACGACCTTCTGCATCGCGCGCTTGAGATCGTCCGGCCAGGCGTCGAACGCGGCGCGGTGCAGGAAGATCGGGCGCGAGATGTAGAAGTGAGAAGTGAGCGTGTGGAACTTGTGGAACTTGTGCACGCCATAGGTGACGGTGTTGGCGAGCGGGTTTTCCTGCGCGTCTAAAGTACCGGCTTTGATCATGGCGATGGCTTCGGTCAGGTCCATGCGCATGGCGATCGCGCCGAGCAGTTCGAAGGTGCGTTTCTGGATCTCGCTCGGCAGCACGCGGATTTTCATGTCCTTGAGGTCGGCCGGCAGATGCACCGGCCGCAGCCGGTTGGAGATGTGGCGAAAGCCGTTCTCGAACCAGCCGAGGATACGATAGCCGATACGTGCCTCGGTCTTGGCGGCAAGAAATGCGCCGAGCTCGCCGTCCATGGCCGCGCGCGCCTGCGCGTTGCTGGCGAACAGGAACGGCAGATCGACAAAACCCAGTTCCGGTACGCGGTCGGTCAAATAACTAGAAGACTGATAGCCGAGCGTCATCTCGCCGCACTCGACCAAAGTGATAATGTCCTCGGCCTTATGGCCGTGGTCCATGATGTTCCAGACGTATTCGATATCGACGCGGTCGCCGAACTGACCTTGCAATTTGTCGCCGATGAATTTCAGCGCTTTGCTGAAGCCGGTGGTGGGCGGGCCGTAGCCGCCCATGCGGATTTGGATTGGCTTGCTCATGCAGGCTTTCTCTATACCGACGCCACGATCTGGCCAAGCGCAGCCGGTATGGTAGGTTCTTCTAAGATTTGGAGGACGCCCCAATGAACACGCACGCCAAGGTGGCGGGCAGGATTCCGGCGGCAGTTTCACAGGATCGAATTGCACCGGCGGAATGGCAGGCGCGCATCGATCTCGCCGCCGTCTATCGCCTGCTCGCTTATTACCGATGGGACGACGTGATCTACAACCATTCCTCCATGCGGGTGCCGGGCGAGCCGCGCATGTTTTTGATGAAGAAGCACGAGCTGCTGTACACGGAAGTGACCGCGTCCAACCTGGTCAAGGTCAACATGGACGAAGACCTCGACGAGAAATCCGGCGTCAACCGGCCGGGCTTCACGCTGCACGGCGGCGTGCTGAGCGCGCGCCCGGACGTAAATTGCGCGGTGCATGTCCACACCGAGAACGGCACGGCGCTGTCGGGCTTGAAACATGGCCTGCGCATGGTGTCGCAGCAGGCACTGCGTTTCTACAAGCGCGTCGGCTATCACGGCTATGAAGGCATCACCGAGGATTTCGACGAGCGCGCGCGCATCAACAAGGATTTGGGGCAGAACCGCGCCTTGATCATGCAGCACCACGGCATGCTCACGGTCGGCAAGAGCGCGCGCGAGGCCTTCGTGCTGATGAAATATCTGCTCACCGCCGCTGAGATCCAACTGAAGATGGAAGCAACCGGCGGCGAATTGCTCGAGGTGCCGCCGGACGTTTGCGCCAAGACCGCCGAGCAATTCGAGCATCACGACTCGGGCCGCGGCGGCGCCGACTGGCCGGCCTATTTGCGCGTGCTCGACGGGATTGATAAGAGCTATCGGGAATAGAGGTGTTCACATGATCAATGTCCGTGCGCTGTGCCGTGCCGCCCTGGCCGCAACTTTTATCGCTGCAGCCGCATCCGCGAATGCGCAGCAGTATCCGAATAGACCCATCCGCGTGATCAGCCCGTACCCGGCCGGAAGCGCCTCGGACACCGTGACCCGTGTGGTCCTCGATCAGGTCTCGCAACTGATCGGCCAGCCAATGGTCATCGAATTGAAGCCCGGCGCCGGCGGGGCGGTCGGATTCGGCTCGGTGGCCCGGTCCGACCCCGATGGCTACACACTGGTGACCAGTTCGTCGTCGATGGCCACTGAAATCGTGCTGCACAGCAAGCTGCCGTATGACCCGGTCAAAGATTTTGTGCCAGTGGTCTTGCTCGGCACCTCGCCGAACATTCTGGTCGCGTCCGCCAAGAGCGGTTTCAAGACCGTGGCCGACCTCGTCGCCGCCGCCAAGGCGAAACCCGGCACGCTGACGTTTGCGTCCGCCGGCATCGGCTCCTCCTCGCATATGGCCGCCGAGCGGTTCCGGCTGGCTGCCAAGATCGACGTGCGCCATGTACCGTTCAAGGAAGGCGGCCTGGTGCAGGTGATGAACGGGAATGTCGACTTCTATTTCATTCCGCTGGCGGCGGCGGCCTCCGCGCTCCACAGCGATAAGCTCACCATCCTTGTCGTAAGCTCGCCCAAGCGCGTGCCGGTGCTTCCTGATACGCCCTCGGTCGTTGAAGCCGGATATCCGGGCGCCGTGTTCCGCTTCTGGAACGGACTATCGGCGCCGGCAAAGACCCCGCCCGACGTCGTGAAAAAACTGCACGACGTGACCGAACAAGCGTTGAAGGTCCCTGCCGTGCAGGAAAGACTGGCCAAGCTCGGCGTCGAGCCGGCGCAGATCAGTTCCGAGGAATTTGCGAAATTCTTCAAAGACGATCTCACCGCGACGGTGCAGCTCGCCAAAGATGCCGATATTAAACCGGTCGACTAAGCCGGGGCCGACGGTTCGGTCCGATCGGCCGTGGATAGCGATGTTCCGCTCGCGCAGAGCATGATCGTCTACAACGCTGAGAAACACTCCCAATGACCATCAGTCCGCCCCGTATCGGCCCGCAGCCGTGGGACGTCGTGCGAACGAAGCTCGACCAGTCGCTGCCCTTCGCCAATATGCGCGACACGCCCTATTATCGCGATGCCGTGTGGGAGCAGTTTTCGAAGGCCGAATACGACCGCCGCTATCGTGCGTTGCGGGAGAAAATGCGCGAGCACAAACTCGACGTGCTGATCGTCCCCGGTGGTCCCAGCCATTGGAGCTTTGGCGGCGGGATGCTGTGGCTGACCGGCCATTGGGAATGGCACGCGCTTTCGAGCTACGTGCTGGTCCCGCTCGAAGGTGAGCCCACGTTGATCTATTCCATGGGCGGCACGCACGCCGAAGCCGTGCGCCGCCAGGTCGAGGTGGCGGTCAAGGACGTCCGCCACAGCCGCAGCGGCCGCTATGCCGATATCATGGTCGAGCGCATCCGCGAACTCAAACTCGAGCGCGGCCGCGTAGGCCTCATGGAGATCGATCCGCGGCACGGCGATTATCTCCCGGTGAACCAATACAACGTGCTGCGCGACAATCTGCCGGACGCGGAGCTGGTATTCACCAAGGGCTTTTTGCACGAGCTGCTGTCGATTCATAGCGCCGAGGAACTCGACTGCGTCCGCAAGGCCGGTGTGCTGTGCCAAAAGGCCATGGATGCGATGGTGGCGCGGGCTCGTCCCGGGGTGAAAGAGTACGAGCTCCGCGCAGCGGCGGGCGCCGCCATCCTCGAGGGCAACGGCGATATCGACTTTCTGATCATCGGCTCGACGCCGATGGCGAAGCCGACGATGATTTTCGGCAACCCGCGCCCCTCCGGCCGCGTGCTGCAAAAGGGCGACATCATCAATATGGAGCTGGCCGCCGGCTATCGCGGCTACACGGCGCAGATCGGCTCACCCATCTGCGTGGGCGAGCCCAATGACATGGTGAAAAACTTCTGGAACGACATCACGCTGCCCGGTTATCGGCGCATCGTTGCCGAGATCGCGCCGGGCAAGCCGGTGGAAGCCATGCGCACCGCGAGCAAATTCTTCCGCGATAACGGTTACCAATCGCGGCCGACCCAGTGCCACGGCATCGACCTCGTCACCGACAAGCCGCACGTCGTCGCCGAGCACGTCTCCGCCGAAAAATTCGAGGAGGTGTTGCAGCCCGGCATGGTGATCATGGCGGAACCCAATCCGATCACGCCGGATGGCCTGTTCGGTATTTTTCTCGGCCACACCTTCATCGTCACCAACACCGGGCACGAGATCGTCGACAACTTCCCGCTGGAGATCGCGGTCGCGCGGGGCTGATTACCCCCACTTCCAAAAATCCCGTCCTTCTTCGCGCATGAAGCGGGCGAGCACCATCTTGTGCACTTCCGAGGCGCCGTCGACCAGCCGCGCCGAGCGGCCGTAGCGGTAGATCCATTCCAGGATGGTGTCCTTGGAATAGCCGCGCGCGCCGTTGAGCTGGATCGCCACGTCGGCGGCCTGGTGCAGCGTGTCGGCGACCTGCACCTTCGCCATCGAGACTTCCTTGCGCGCGCGGTCGCCCTGGTCGAGCTTCCAGGCCGCGTGCATGGTGAGCAGGCGGCCGATCGCAATCTGGTGCGCCACCTCGCCGAGCTTGATCTGGATACCCTCGCGGCTGGCGAGCTTGCTGCCGAAGGCGTCGCGCCGTCCGACATACTCTTGCGCAATCTCCATGCAGCGCTTGGCGAAACCGAGCCAGCGCATGCAGTGCGTCAGCCGCGCCGGCCCGAGCCGGATTTGCGTGACGCGCAAGCCGTCGCCGACCTTGAGCAAAATATTTTCTTCGGGGATTTCCAGCCCATCATATTCGATCTCGCAATGGCCGCCGTGCTCGTGCGGCCCCATGATCGGAATGCGGCGCAGGATGCGCCAGCCGGGCTGATCCTTGTGATAGAGGAATGCGGTCAAGCCGCGGCGCGGCTCGTCCGAAGTGCGCGCCATCAGGATGAAATGCGCGGCGCCTTCGGCGCCGGTGATGAACCATTTGTGCCCGGTGACGATATAGCGGTCGCCCTTCTTCACGGCGCGCGTCAGCATCATGCCGGGATCGGAGCCTGAGCCGGGATGCGGCTCGGTCATGGCGAAGGCCGAGCGCACCTTGCCGTCGACGATGGGCTTGAGCCATCTGTCCTTCTGCGCGGGCGTGCCGGCGCGCGCCAGCAGATTCATGTTGCCGTCGTCGGGCGCCATGCAATGGATCGCGAGCGGACCGAAGATCGAGCGCGCCGCCTCCTCGTAGATCGCCGCCCAGGCAACGATTGGCAGCCCCATGCCGCCGTATTCCTTGGGCGCCTGCGGCGCCCACAGGCCGGCTTTTTTGGCTTTCTCGCGCACGGGCTCAAGCCGCGCCGCGGGGATGTTCTCGTGGTCGGCGAAATTGGCCGGATCGGATTCAAGCGGCAGCACGTGCTCCTCAACAAATGCGCGCACGCGCAGGCGGATGGCCTCGATCTCGGGAGAAAGCGTGAAGTCCATGGTGCGGTCCCTTACCCTGTAATCATCACCACCTGCCCGCCATCGACCACGATGGTGGCGCCGGTGATGTAGCTGCCGGCGTCGGAGGCGAGCAAGAGCAGCGCGCCGTCGAGATCGCCGTCCTTGCCGAAGCGGCCGGCCGGAATCGCGCGCTTGAGCGCCTCGCCCGCCTCGCCGGCGAGAAATTTGTCGTTGATCTCGGTGACGAACCAGCCCGGCGCGATGGCGTTGACGCGCACGCCCTTGAACGCCAGCTCGACCGCCAGCGCCTTGGTGACCTGCACCACGGCGGCCTTGGCGGTAGCGTAGGCCGCGACGCCCTTGGAAACGCCGAAGCCCAGCACCGAGGCGATGTTGACGATGGCGCCCGGCTGCTTGGCCGCCAGCATGCGGCGCGCGGCCTCCTGCGCATTGTAGAAGACCGCATCGAGGTCGACGCTCAGCACCTTGCGCCATTCCTCCGCCGTCACCTCGATCGCGCGCTTGCTGGACTGCGCGATGCCGGCATTGTTGACCAGGATGGTGACGGTGCCGAAGGCTGCCTCAGTGGCATCGAAGGCGCGCAGCATGGCGGCGCGGTCGGTGACGTCGGCCTCGACGGCAATCGCGCGGCCGCCGGCGGCTTCGATCGCCTTCTTCATGTCCGCCAGCCGGTCGACCCGCCGCGCCACCAGCGCCACGGCCGCGCCGTTATCGGCGAGCGCCTTGGCGAATTGCGTACCCAGGCCGCTGGAGGCGCCGGTCACCAGCGCCACGCGGCCTTTCAGGCTGAAGAGATCGGCGGCTTTCATGCAAAGTCCTTATACACATCCGGTGCGACGATATGGAATAGACTAGCAAAAAGAGCCCGCGTAGTTTGCGCCGGGCAGGCCGTTGATGGGGGCGGATGGCGTGAAACGACTTTGGCGGGCGACCATCAACAGCTGGCACGGCCTCGTGGCAGCGACGCAATCGGAACAGGCGTTCCGCGAGGAGTTGGTGGCGCTGGCGATCGGAGTACCGCTCGCCTTCGTCCTGACCGCAGACGCCGGCAAGCGCTTTGCGCTGATCGGCACGCTTATTTTTATCCTCATTGTCGAATTGCTCAATACCGCGATCGAGAAGCTGAGCGATCGCATCACCCTCGACCACGACCCGGCCCTCAAGCGCATCAAGGACATGGG
>Ga0209014_10000695_pt1 | contig 19663 bp, 14 predicted proteins | sample BarGraNGADG00212_FD_184491 | JGI IMG/M metagenome (GOLD analysis project Ga0209014, IMG submission 184491) | Arctic peat soil microbial communities from Barrow, Alaska - Barrow Graham LP Ref core NGADG0002-212 (SPAdes) (version 2) | ecosystem: Environmental > Terrestrial > Soil > Wetlands >...
CGCGGACGATGGCCAGCTGCCCCCCGCGTCGGTGCACGTTGGATCGGACTGACACAGCAGGGCCGGACCGGCCTTCGGCGGAGCCAGACGCGCCCGGCAGTCAGAGGCCGGGTAGAGAAGGGGCACCGCCTGCCCGCGAGGCCGGTCTCGACCGTGCGGTCCCAATCGAGGGGATCGGCGCGCGCCTTGTCGCCAACATGACCGCGAGCCTCGGCATCCCGACCGCGACCTCGTTCCGCGATATTCCGGTCGATGCCCTGGTTGCTTGGCGGGCGCAGCTCAACGCCGCAATCGCCCCGGCCCGGCTGTCGCTCACGCATCTGATCGCGTACGCCGTCGCCCAGGCGACGGCGGTCCATCCTGGGCTGGCCGCGCATTTCGTGGAGATCGAGGGGCGGCCACATCGGGTGGACCCAGCCGTGATTCGCCTCGGCCTAGCCGTGGAGGTGCAGGGGCGGGACGGCCGCCCGTTCCTGGTCGTTCCGGTTCTACGGGCGGCCGACGAGCTCGACTTCGCGGACTTCGTTAGCCGCTACGACGACCTCGTGAGCCGCGCCCGAGCGAACCGCCTCTCGCCCGATGACATGGCCGGCGCAAGCATCACTCTCACGAACCCTGGAACGGTGGGCACCACCGCATCGGTCCCGCGTCTGATGCCGGGACAGGGCGCGATCGTCGCCATCGGCGCGATCCGCCGGCTGGCCGGCGGGGCAGTCATGACGGTCAGCAGCACGTATGACCATCGGGTAATCCAGGGCGCCGAGTCGGGTCGCTTCCTGGCGACGCTGGAAGAGTTCCTCGCGGGCTCCGACGACTTCTATAGGTCGATCGCGGATGACCTGGGCGTCGCGCGCTCTGTGGTCGCGTCCCCGGTGCGGACTGCAGGCTCGACCGCCGGCTCGCCCGCCGCTCTGGCGGAGGTTGCGGCCGGCGTCGACCTCGTCCGCTCCTTCCGTCACATCGGCCATCGGGCCGCCGACCTCGACCCGCTCGGCAACCCGCCACCGGGCGACGAGGCCCTCGACCCCGCGACCTGGGGCCTGGCCGCCGAGAGCCTGGCCCGCATACCGTCTGACGTGCTGGGCATCGACCTGCCGGGGAGCACCCTCGCGGAGATCCTGCCCGAGTTGCGCCGCACCTATTGCGGCACGATCGCCTACGAGGTCGAGCACATCAACAGCCACGCGGAGCGAGCCTGGCTGCGGCGGACCATCGAGACGGGCGAGCACCGCGTCCAATTCACCACAGCCGAGAAGATACAAGTCCTGGAACGCCTTACTGCCGTGGAGGCCTTCGAGCGTTTGCTTGGGCAAGCCTACCTCGGCCAGAAGCGCTTCTCGATCGAAGGTCTGGACGTGATCGTACCGGTGCTGGACCACCTGATCGAGCTGGTCGGGCGCACCGGCGCCCGGACCGTGGAGATCGGCATGTCCCATCGCGGCCGGCTTAGCGTCCTGGTCAACGTCGTCGGGATCTCCGAGGGTACGATCCTCGACGAGTTCGAGCGAGGCCGGCCCACGGCCAAGGCCGATCCGCCGGGCGAAGGTGAGACGAGCGACGTCAAGTACCACCGCGGTGCTCACGGCGTCCATCCCACAAGCGGCGACCCGGTGCGAGTGACCGTCTCGTCGAACCCGAGCCATCTCGAGGCGATCGACCCCGTGGTCGAAGGTCGGGCGCGGGCCGAGCAGACCGATCGCGCCGGCCCAAGTGCGCGCTCCGACCCCCGCCTGGCTGTTCCCGTGCTGATCCACGGCGACGCTGCCTTCGCCGCTCAGGGCGTCGTGGCAGAAACCTTCAACCTGGCCCGCCTCTCCGGCTATACCACCGGGGGCACGATCCACGTGATCGGCGACAACCAGCTGGGCTTCACAGTGGAGCCCGCGAACGCCCGCTCCACGGACTACGCCAGCGATCTGGCCAAGGGTTTCGATGTGCCGATCGCCCACGTCAATGCGGACGACCCGGAGGCGTGCCTCTCCGCCGTCCAGCTCGCCGTCGCATACCGCGAGCGGTTCCACGGCGACTTCGTCGTCCACGTTCTGGGCTACCGTCGTCACGGCCACAGCGAGGAGGACGAGCCCGCCTACACCCAGCCGCAGATGTACGAGCAGATCGCCCAGCACCCCACCGCGCGCGAGATCTACATGCGCCGGCTGGTCGAAGAAGGCGCGATCGATCTGGCAGCTGGCGAGGCGATGGTCGGTGCGGCGGACGCTCGACTGGTGGACGTTCGGGAGGCGGTGGCGAAGGAAGTCGACACGGGCGCGGGTGCCGGTCCGGCGGGAGAAGGCGACCGGTCGGGCGAGAATGGCGACGTGGCGGTTCTCGTGGGCCCGAGCCGGCGGGGGAGGCGCTCATCGGCTAAGGCTCGCCCGACTGCCGTGCGGGCGACCGTTCTGCGAGCCATCAACGATGAACTCCTGCGCGTTCCAGCCGGCTTCACGATCCACCCCAAGCTCGCGCCCCAGCTCGAGCGGCGGCGCGAAGCGCTCGGCTCCGAAGGTCGCATCGTTTGGGCTCACGCCGAGGCTCTCGCACTGGCATCGCTTCTGACCGACGGCGTGCCAATCCGGATGACCGGCCAGGACACCGAGCGCGGCACCTTCAGCCAACGCCACCTCGTGCTCCACGACGCAGCCATCGGCGGGCGGTTCACTCCGATCGAACACCTATCGGAAGCACGAGCCTCAATCGAGCTTTACGACAGCCCGCTCTCCGAACTCGCCTGCCTGGGCTTTGAGTATGGCTACGCGGTCGAGGCGCCCGACGCGCTCGTGATATGGGAGGCCCAGTACGGGGACTTCGCCAACGGCGGCGAGGTCGTGATCGACCAGTTCGTCATCGCCGGGCGGGCCAAGTGGGGCGAGACATCGCGGCTGACTCTGCTCCTGCCGCATGGCTACGAAGGCCAGGGACCCGAGCACTCGAGCGCCCGTCTGGAGCGCTTCCTGGCGCTCGGCGCCGAAGACAACGTGCGGGTTGCGAACTGCACGACCCCCGCCCAGTACTTCCACCTCCTGCGCGATCAAGCTCTGCGGCCGACCGCTCGGCCCCTGGTGCTAATGGCGCCGAAGAGCCTGCTTCGGCTGCCCGCCGCCACATCGAGCCTGGACCAGCTAACCTCCGGTCGATTCGAGGCCGTTCTCGACGATCCCGAGCGCGCAGTCAAGAGGGACGGGGTTCGCCGCCTGGTTCTGTGCAGCGGCCGGTTCTACTACGACCTGTTCCTCTCGCCGCGCCGGGCGGAGGCGAAGGACGTGGCAGTTGCTCGGGTCGAACTCTTGTACCCGTTCCCCTGCGATGAGGTGCGCCGCTTGCTCGCCGGGTACCCGGATCTGGAGACGGTGGTCTGGGCCCAGGAGGAACCGCGCAACATGGGGGCTCGCAAGTTCGTGCTGCCCGAGATACGAGATGTGATCCCGCCGAAGGTCGCGCTCGTAGACGTCTCACGACCGGAGCGATCGAGCCCGGCCGAGGGCTACGCTGCCGCGCACTGGGCTCAACAGCGGGCGCTCATCGGCCAGGCGTTTGGGTAGCGGATCGCGGCAATCCGCTCGCCACGACGGAAGCAACGCCCCTATGGGCGTCGGCAACTGAGGGGCATAACCATGCTGGCCCGCGGCCTGACCTGGTCGGCAGCGGGCGTGGTCACGACACGATAACTGGACGCGTTTCGCGCGGGCCTCCAAGCACGGTGCTGCGGCGCCTAGACGCTTAGGCCTTCCAAGCTGAATGTCGCGGGTTCGGGTCGTGTCCCCAGACTTGGTGTAACAGCAGCGGTTAGGCCGTGAACGAAGACGACCACCGCGTCATCCTCGCCGCCGATCACCTCCGGCTCGCCGAGCTGACTGCATCGGTTCGTGAATACCTCGCCTGGAGTTCGATCGATGACGACGGCGCGGCTGGCAGTCTCAATCTCGATGCGTTCCAGCGCAACCAGGCCAAGTCGTGGCGCGATGGTGCCGACGAGACCTGTCGCGCCCGAATACCCGAGACCTACCAGTGGCTCCTCGTGCCGGAGCAGGCAGACCCACTGGCGAAGGTGACGCTGCACCCGGTTAAGGTGTCCGGATCAGACCCCCTGGCCATTCGCGCCGGCGCCAAGCTCCGTAACGAGGAGCATCTGATCACCAAGTTCGGCGGCGTGAACCTTCGGCTCGTGCTTGATGGCGCGCTGAAGGAGAAGTGGGACGCTGATCACTCCTTCGGTCTTAAGCAGCTGTGGGGCTGGTTCGCCCAGTACCCATACCTGCCTCGCCTCAGGGACATCTCTGTCCTCGAGGGTGCCGTCCGCGATGGAGCGTCCAGCCTCCTGTGGCGGTCGGAGACATTCGCCTACGTCGCGGCTCGAGAGACCCCCGGCGAGTACCGAGGGATTGTCGCCGGACGTATTGCCGAAACGCCAATCACATCCACGAGCCTCATCGTCGATGGCTCCGTTCTGCCTGACCCATTGCCGGGCGTCGAACCCCCGAAGCCGCCGCCGGGGCCCGGGCCGAGCCCCGAACCGATCCGGCGCGTCAGGCGATTCCATGGCGAAGTGAGCCTAGGCGACCCTCGACGTCCGATCCCAGAGCTGACGAAGATCGTCGACGAGGTGATCGATCGCTTGGCGCAGCAGACCGACGTGCGCCTGCGCGTCACGGTCGAGATCGAGGCCGATCACGCTGGCGACGAGGGCTTTGCCGACGACACCGTGCGCACCATCTCCGAGAACGCGAAGACCCTGCGCTTCAAGGACTTCGGCTGGGAAAAGGAGTCCTAGTCCGCCTCGCGTTTGCGGACACCTAAAGTCAGCTCCTCGGCGCTGGCGAACTGCGTGACGTTCAGCTGAATCGAGCGCTGCAGGCTGGACTCGTGAATCTCGGCGTCCCATAGGGCCTGGAAGGGATCGCGGATCGCGCGTATGTAGGGCGCAGCGTCCGCAAGATCGCGGCGGAGGTTGCCCACCAGATAGAGGTAGAAGTAGTTGCGGAGTGTGCTGCGTCGAGCCGTCTTCCACTCGTTCCAGGTCATCGTCTGGATGCGCGCGTTTACGCCCGAGGACTTGAGCTCGATGAGACGGTCGGGTTTCCCACCGATCGGGTCGAGCGTAAAGATATCGAAGCCTGGGAACGCAGCGTCGAGCCCCTCCGCGACCAGGAACGCCAGAGCCGCAGCAAACTGCGGCGAAGCGCTCGATTGTCTGATTGCGGCGGGCGTTGAAACATCGAACACACATGCAAGGCGGGGATCTGCGTCGGTCGACCAGACCTCCGCACCGATGCCGGAACTCCGACTGATGCGCGCGCGCTCAAACTGCAGTGCGACATGCATGCCGACGGCGTTGAGTTCGTCCAAGTCAGTAGCGATACCACCGTAGCCGCCCGAGCTGCGGCGGGCCGTCTCCTCTTGGTCACCGCCTCCGGCGGAATTGTCGCCACCGCCATCAATCGGGCTGCCGACGCCGGACATGACCACGGGTACTCCATCGATGAGCAGATCCGTGGCTCGATAGAGCGGTATCGAGCCAGGTTCGCCGGATGTACGGTCCGCAGCGGCCGCTGGCACCTCAGCTATCTCGTCCTCATCGAAGGGTGCGGAACGAATGATGGTGTCTGTCGGCACGCCTGCCGCGCCACCGTCAACGTCCCGTGGTTCCGCCAGATCGAACTCGCGGAGGTCTGTTCGCGCGCCCGCCAGCTCAAGCAACCGTTGCCTCTGGGAGGCGTTCTCCGCTCGTATCAAGGCGAGGAAAGCCTCGTACGCTCCGGCGCCGAAGCCGTCAATCAATACCTGCGCGAGGCCGTCTGCGTCTGACGCGCTCGGCGGCCAGCCACGTGTGCCCCAACGGACGAGAACCTGCTCGATGCTGCCGTCTCTCGTCCCCACATGGGCCGATCGATAGCGGCTCCTCAACAGGAGCCGGCCGTCCAACCTGCACTCGAGGGCCAGATCCTCGACCGGGTCGATGAGACGCAGGATCGACCGCAGCCTCGACGCGTCACGCGCTCGAAGCGCGTCGTCGGTTCGGTCAGCCGCAAGTCTCGCCAGGATGGCTGGAGCCAGCGCCGCAAGACCCCTGTCGAAGCGGTCGCGTTCCGAGTCGTCCAGGACCGAAGAACCGGGTTGGGCCGTCCATTGCAGTGTGTCCTCGAGAACGCGCATCCCAAGCGCCTGGAGGGCTCGACGCTCCGTGATCGAGGCTTCCACGACGAAGGTCTCGACGCGCGCCCCGCTCAGACGTTCGCGCGTGCCGCTCCGCGCGAGGTAAAGCGCCTCGCCGGCGGGCACGAATCTATAGGCACCTGCGCCATCGTGGACGAGGACGGGCTGATCCGACAAGGACCCGGCGACGGCGTCATCGTCCCGACTGCCGATTAGTTCGATGAGGTTCCGGTAAGCAGGGCGGATGACTTCGCGGAGCTGGCGGTCTTCGAGGGTGGCTGTTGTCACCGCCGCGGCGAATAGCTCCTGAATCCGCGACAAGAGCGATTTGGCATCCGCCACCCCGAAGGTTGACGCACTGAATTCCTCGCGGATTCCAAGGGCCCGTGCCAAGCCGCCTCGTCGATCCTGTTGGCTCGCCTCGCCCAAGTCGAGCAGCGGCACCAAGTCACGTGCACGCGACCCGCGGCGGCCGAATCGGCGGTTGATCTCCTCGGATCCCATCCACGCCTTTGACGCGAGGCGAGGGCCGTGGGTCGTCGGGACCCACGTCGCGTGGCGCAGCCGGTACAGCCAGAGATCGTCGAAGGGCTGCCGGAGCTCGTCGGCCGCCGCGCGCGGTGGTTTCTGACCGCCGCCAGCCTTTCGCCCTTGAGGAACGACCGCAATCACGAGGCGAGTGCGACGCTGCAGGATCGGCCAGTTGCGGGATAAGTGCTCGAACAAAGCGCGACCGACTCTGCAGTCCAAGTCCATCTTGGCGCTGGCGAGCAACGCTGTCAGGCCGTCGAGGTCGTTCACCGCATAGAGGTACGGCACGGCTTCAGACCGGTCCGGAACTGGAAGCGCCTTACGCACCCGCTCCGCGTACGTAGCCCAAGTCTTGGTCAGGCCACGAAAGGCGTGCCCCTCGGGCCTGCGTAGCCCTTCTGTGCTTAGCCAGCCAGCGCCGTGGTCTTCCACATCGTGGAAGGACACCAAGCGCAAGACGCGGTTGACACCGAGCCAGGAGAGAAAGGCCAGCCATCGTTCGCGTTCGTCCTCCTCGAGAGCCGCGTTCTCGTCCTCCTCAGGGTCCACCTCCGCGGAGTCACCCGTTTCATCCGCCTCGATCTTCGTCAGGTGCTGGAAACGGGCCAGCATGCCGATGAAGTAGCCAGGAGGTGCCAACAGTGGCAATTGCGGCGGGCTCTCGCCAACCGCGGCGACCGCGTTTCGGACCACCTCAACCGAGTCGTCGCCAACCCAGTCTTCACCGAAGTAGACGCGATATGCGGGCAGCCAGCGAACCGTCCCATCTGCGTCCGCACGACATGGGACGGCCAGCCTCGCGAGGTTGAACAGGGCGCGATTCGAACCAAGGCGCTCGTGCGGCAATGGCGAGCCGACGTCGACTGTTCCCCCTGCCAGTTGGCAGATGGCAGCGAGAGTTTCGATGGAGCAGAGAGAATCCCGGAGAGCAAGACCGGCGGGGTCGGGGTCTTCCGTGAGCGCTGGCAGAACGCTAGCGCGCATGACCTCGGGGAAGCGAAACTCTGTGATCCCAAAGAGCCCCTGCCAGGCGGTCTGGTGATCATGGAGGACCGTAGCCCGCTCCGCCCGGGCCAAGCCGCCCCAATACAGGTCAGAGAGAAGGAAACGGAGACCCGACAGCGGAATGTCGCCACCGAGTGTCCGAGGCGGATAGAAGCAGGTGACGCCCACGACGGGGACCCGCTGGACGCGTCCTTCCGCGTCCGCTGAGACGGGGAACAGCGGCAACGTTCGGACGGTGGCCTCGAACTCGGTACGTTCCTTGCCCCCGCAGGTGGTCCAGAGCCGTTCCAACACGTCAAGTACAGGGTCGACCTTGAGGCTCGCAGCCGGGTGGTCAGCTAGCGCCGACCGGTAAGGGTCCGCGGCGGCCAGCGCGGCTGCGGCCGTGCCGCGGCTGATGGTCAGCGCGCCGAGGTCTGCCAATACCCTCGCGTTCTCGGTGGAACACATCGCGTCGGAAGGAAGCCACCGCTCGTCGACGGACGCCTCTGAAGGCAAGAGACGGCGGAACATCGCCCCTGTGGTGCTTTCTGGAACTATCGGTGGCAGGGCCACGTGCGCGATCGAGAGCGCCACGCCGTTTTCGGCAGGAACGAAGTGGAGCGACGCCAAAGCGGTCCGAACCTGGTCATGGAAGGCTGCGCCAACGGAACCCGGCACTCCAGGTGACTCGGCGCGCCCCCGGTCGAGGGTTCGGAGCACGAACGAGACGTCGTATCCCAGCTCTAGCAGCGAAGGGATGAGTCGGTCGCGGAGCAGCCGCGCAGCCGACGCGAGTAGATGCAAGTTGTAGTCATGTTCGTCGTCGCTGACCCGGATCTGCTGGCGGGACAGGTCCGTTTGAAACGCACCGTTGATGAGCATCGGGTAGGGAGACGGCTCGCGTGTAGGCAGAAAGACGTGGAATCGGTAATCAGCTGGAGTCAGCATCGTCGTCCTACTGTCAGGAGGCACGACTGCGAGTGAGACCTCGGAGAGATCAATGCCATCCCAACCTGAGCCGCTGATCCCACCAAGTCGGTCGCCAATCTCGACATCGGCGTCGTGCGCCACAAGGAATTGCCATTTCTGGCCCTTGTCGCCGGCGATCGTGACCTGATACACGCCGGAGTCGGTCAAACCTCCGGTTGGCAGCCACCCCCCGTCCACTCTCCGCTCCCTCGACAATTCCCATCGGAATCGGCCTGAGCGGCCTGTCGCTTCGACATCGACGTCGACCACGTCGAGGTTCTTGAGGAAGACGATCGCGGTCACAGGAAGACCGAGCAGGCGATCGGCTAACTGGTTGCGCTGGGACTCGGATAGAGACTCGCGCAGCGGAAAGCGGAACAGAGTCCGCATACCTAATGACGCGGCCCGACGCCACGACTCGTCGTCGGTCGTAATCGGCCACGGGAGGCGCATCGTTGGAACCTGTATCGGCCGCCGTTGCTCCGCCGACACGAAAACCTCGTCGATCGCTGGTCGCGCCAGGTCCGCGTCGAGACGGAACGCGTAAGTTTCCGAGATCACCTCTGGTCGATCTGTGATCTCAAGGACCGACTTAAAGCCCATGCCCTTATGGCCTATGGATGCCCGCCTCCTCGCCTTCACTTCAACTTTGGAAGTCATTCCGATGCCGCAGAGGCCCATGACATCGTCTGCAGTCAGGGGGTGGCCCGAATTTGCGACCTCGAGGAAATCCTCGGTGAGCCGGAACGATATGGCGTCGTTGGTGCCACCTTCGCTAAGCATCGCGTCATCGGCGTTTTGGAGCAGCTCGTAAACGATGCGGCCCTGATAGTCCTGAGCGATCTGCGACTCCTGCGCGACATCCTCGCGGACTCGCGTCGGCATCGCCCGATATACGCCTAGGTTCTGCTCGCGGATGCTGGCGAGAAGATCAAAACCCAGGGCGCCGTCGCCTGACTTCGTCATCGCCGCGCATCAGTGTCGCGTGTCGGTACCGATCGCCCGCGTAAGAGGCAGCCACTAGACGGCCTACCTGGCCGCAGCCGCCTCGGGAGTGGTATCTGCTGGCTGAGCAGGAGCGTCGCCAGCGAGCGCTGTACGCGGTGGTGGCGATGCTCGCCGGTATGTCGGCGGCGCGGGCTTGGACGCTCGCCCTGGATAGGTCGGCCGCGGGAATCGAGGCGGTAGAAGACGCGGACAGACAGGTCACTACCCAGGCGTTGCGGCGAATGGTCGCGGGTTCGCGTTAGGGCCGGAGGACCCCGACGATCCCTGGCCGCACGACGACCGATGGCAATGTCGGAGAACGGAGCCTTCCCATGGGTTCTGCGCTTTCTGCGTATGTCAGCGATGGATTGACTTGGTATCGCGGCAACTGCCCGCCAAGGCCCGCGCCAGCAGACGTATCGGCAGCAGTGCGCATCACCCGCCAGAGCGTTAACGATGTCCTGTGACATGCTAGGTGTCACAGGAGAGACCGAGACTGGATTCGTGGAGACGGAAGACGCGCCCGTTCAGCATCTGACCGTGCCCATGCGCCTAGCGACATGGAACTTGAACCATTGGCGCCAGCCGCTTCTCCCGACGGACACACGACACGCTGCTTGGCTGTACCTCGCGCACACGATCGGAGCCCAAGTCGCTCTTGTCCAGGAGGCCGTGCCGCCGCTCGATATCCAGCGGGACCGCGCCGTGTATGGCGAGCTGGCCGGTCACCGGAATTGGGGCTCCGCGGTGGTCGCACTCGATCCGGCAGTCTCCCTCGAACCGCTTCGCTCGGTGCGCATCCCCTACTCCCGCAGACGCTACCTGCTTGCCAATACACACCCGGGATCGGTCGCCGTTGCGCAGCTGCGCATCGGAAACATCCAGCCGATCACCCTGGTCAGCGTCTACGGGTTGCTGGACGGTCCGGTCGTCGCGACGATGCTGCGCCTCATCGCTGACCTTGTCCCGCTGTTCGACTCACCCTATGGTGCTCGCGTAATCCTCGGGGGCGACCTCAACGTGTCGCGCGCCACTAAGGACCCGAGATGGCTCGCCCGCGCCGAGGCGGTTTACGCCACGATCCGGTCGCTCGGGCTCGTAGAGGCGAAAACGCTCGCGGCCGAACCGCCGGCGCCGTCTGTCGATTGCCCGTGTGGGTCAGGCGGGACATGCGATCACGTGCCGACCTGGGGCTCGGCAGAGCTTGACCATTTATTCGTATCACCAGCACTTGCTGGACAGGTGAAGGCGCTCGCGACTGACGTTGCCGCGGTCGAGGCGGGCCTGTCCGACCACGTGCCGCTGGTCATGGATCTCGCCCTGTCCACCGAGCGGACCGCTCATGTATGGGACGAGGAGTCCTTCGCCGAGGAGATAGGCCGCAGGCACGGTGCGGGTGCGCGCGACGTCGTCGAGCGACTCGTGAACTGGGCGGAACAAAAGGAACGCCAGTTGGCAGCGACAACGGGCGTCTATGCCAAGACGCTCACGCGCTTCCCCACCAACGGCACGACGACCGAGCCCGAGCTGTGGTGGCAGGTCGACCTCGCGCTCGAGCCCAAGGGCATTCAGTCGACGATCTCGATCCGTGCTGGTGGCGACGTGATCGTGCAGTTCGGCAATATGCGTCACCCGCCCTTCGACAGTTTGGCCGCCCGGAACGAACTCCGCCGGGCGCTGAACCTGATGGAGGGTGTCGATGTCCCATACAGCCAACTGAGGTACTGGCCACGGTTCCCGATCTCGATCCTCGAGAACCCTGAGAACCTAGCGCTGTTGGTCACCGTACTCGACCGGGTCGCGACGGAAAGCACAACGGCACCTCCTGGCGCGGTCGCATCAGCGACTGCCGGCGTTGACCAGCCGACTACCCTCGAAGCTCCATGGCCAGCGTCAGCGGAGGTGAGGTCACGGGCCTAGAACCTCAAAGTCAAGCGTCGGGGGGAAGCCCGGACCAATGGGCGCGGGACGTTATCCGGCTGCAGAGCGACTGGCTCGAGATCGCAGGCGTGAAATCAAGGCCCGTCGTTATTGACGAGTGGCCCGCCACTCTGGAGCGGCTGCAGGCCGACGAAGACACAATGCGTGACGCGGGAATGTGGATTTCCGGCTACTCGGATCTGCTCCACATCGCCAAAGTCTCTGAAGGCGAGTTGGTCCACTCGAATGTCGTAGCGTGGCTACTGACGCCGACCGCGCGACACGGTCTCGGCGGAGCTCTGCTCCGCGCGATTCTTGAAGCGGGCTGGCCCGGTCTGCCCGTCCCAAATACCGCTCGCGCGATCGTCGAGCGCGAGGTCACTAGGGACTATCGCATCGCAGATATCGTCATAACGATGGGCCAAACCCGAGTCGTCATCGAGAACAAGGTGTGGTCGGATGAGAGCGACTGCCAATGCGAAGATCTCTACCAGCTCTGGTCTGATGGGGTCTCCGACGTGCGATTTCTACTTCTGACACTTGATGGTCACCCACCTCGACAGACGCGAACGCGTTCTGCCGCTGATGCCTGGCGGAGCCTCTCTTACGCATCGTTGGTCGCCTGGCTCGATGCTGCCTTGCCGGCCATGCGACGCACGGCGGGTCGATCAACCATTGAGCAGTATCTGATGGCCCTCCGATACCTAGTTCGCTCACTCAGACCATTCGAGGTCGCCATTGGTGGAGGGTTCGTAAGTGACTGACCAAGAAGAACCGACGAGCCCACTTGAGGACCCGCGCATCCAGTTCTTCCTCAGGAACGAACAGCAGATCCGCGAATGGGCAGCTCTCGCCACCGAACTCTTTGACGCCGTGGAATCCACGCTCGGTCAGCTTTGGCTTGATCTCCGAGACGAAGAACGAGTACGCCACCTCAACATTCGGGTCGGCGAGCGCGTCAACGGCGAAACGGTGAGAGGGCCCGCGCTCTCCCGAGACAACTGGTGCATCTCAGATCCGGAGAGTCCTGATGTGGCCGTTGCGATGGGCTGGGATGGTCGGGTCGACCCGGCGGGGTTGTGGCCCAAATCATCCCTGCCCTATGTTGGTGTCAACACAGCACATGGGACACAGCCCGGACGGGATATTGCGGCACGCCTCGGCGCTTTGGCCGCCGGACGGCTGTCGGCATCGGCGACTCAACCTGCCTTCAAGAAGGGCTCTCATTGGACCGCCTACCGGTTCGTGAGATCCGATCCGAACTGGTGGCAGGACCTTCCAGCTTGGAGAACCCGGTTGGCAGACGAACTCATCGCCACCTGGGAGCGGTGGGTAGACGACGTCGACCGGGCAATCCTGTAGCGGGCCAGTGTCGATACGCGGTCAGGTGATCATGCCGCAGCGAAGGAGCCAAACCTTGGACGACGGCACCCGGACGCGACTTCGCCGACTAGGTGACTACCTTGCCGTCTTCGAGGCTCCTGGGTTCGAATTTGGCCGGTGGGTCACGCCTCCGGTGGGCAAAGACGGGGTCATCTACATGGGCGGCTATTCCCTCAGTCCGGACGCGTCGCGTTTCGTTCGAGACGCCTACGACTTGGACTGGGTCACCGAATTTGACTGGCCGAGCTGGATCGGCACGGCCGAGGCAACGGAGTTTGTTGACGACCCCAAGCGCGTCGAGCGAGCCACGCCCGACGAGCTCGCCAAGCTCCTAACCGTCTACATCCGTCAAGACCGCTTCGTCGACGGAGAACTCGCGAACGCGTTCGAGTCGGGCCGACTCACGGCGCTACTGCGTCGCGCGGTGGCGCTCGCTGGAGATGGCGGCGTTGAGCGGACGCTTGGGACGTGGGCCGAACGCCCATGGGGCACACCGTGGCAGAGTGACGAAGCGCTGATCGCAGCGGCTGGCGAGATCACTGAGATCGGCCTCGCACGCGGCATGTGCTACGGACCGTGTCCCGTCTATGGCCTGAAGCTTCGGCGATCTGGTGACGCACGCTTCGATGGCGTGCATTTCGTCGATCTGATGGGCAAGCATCGGGCCCGCATCTCTCGGGAAGCGTTCAGTGACCTTGCGTTGGCCGCCTTATACGTTGGTTTCGAGTCGCTCGATGAGAACTACGCCGTCCGGTACACGGACGCAGCAACGACCACGACATGGATCGTGCGCGCCGGTCAACGCCACCAGGTCGAGGACTACGGGGGCGCCGGACCGGGCCACTTATACGAGCTGGAGGAACTCATCGACGAGGCGGCTTCGGAGCTCGACTGGCGCCCCATTGGCGCGCCGCCGCCGGAGAGCGAGGGCCCGCTGTTCGTCGGGCTGGAGGTCAACGAGAGTTGGCGTCCACCGGATGTCGGCGACCCGGGCGCACATTGGACGCAACGCGGTGGCCGACCGGCTTATCTTCCGGCCAGCCCGGCTATGTCACCCTCGACGGGCGCCAGGCGGCGAGGCAAGGCGTGATGACGAAGGAACGCCTACCCCATCGAGCCAAGGACGAGGGGCCGGGCGACCATGACGCAGGTGACCTCCAGCTCATCACCGACGCGGACGAAGTTGGCCTGAGCACCACGCTGCTGTTCGCCGCGCCACTGTTTCGCGTGCTGGTACAAGCCGTCGCCGAGTCGACCGGCGATTCGGCGCATCTGCGGGCCTGGCATGTGTCGGGCGCGTGGGTCCGTGTCAGCCGACGCTTTGACGAGCAGGTGCTGCTCGTGGCCACGGGTCACGGGCCCGTCGGCAGGGCCCAGCCTGACGAGCATGAGGCGCTCGCCGAGCATGGGTTCGCCAACTCAGCGACCGATGGTTACGTCCGTCGTTTCAGCTTCGAGACGGACGAGGCGTTCATGGACATCGCAGTTCTCGTGATCGGGACGCTGCAGCACGCCTGGGGCGCCTCACTGCGGGACGCAGTCGGAGTCGAGCTGATCATTTCCCTACCTCCGACGTGGCCCGAGCTTCCCGGGCAGGTCTCCCCCGACGCCTAGAGGAACTAGGGCGCAGCGTCCATCTCGATCCTTCGTGTACACCAACCGTCGGGTTGCTGTACACTGCCCTCATGACTGAGGCCATCGGCTACGTCAGAGTGTCCTCGCAGGAGCAGGCCGACTCCGGTCTGGGGCTCGACGCGCAGCGTTCGGCAATCCTCGCCGAAGCCGAGCGCCGGGGCTGGCACTTGGTCGAGATAGTCGAGGACGCGGGCTTCAGCGGCAAGAGCCTCCATCGCCCGGGGATGGAACTGGTCTTGGAGGCGCTGCGCACAAAGCGCGCCGATACGCTCGTCGTCGCCAAGTTGGACCGGCTCGGGCGCTCGCTCGTGGACCTCGCGGGTCTGATCGATGAAGCGGGCAAGCGCGGCTGGGCATTGGTTGCTTTGGACATCGGCATCGATACCGGCAGTCTCGCCGGGCGCGCGATGGCGCAACTGATGGGCGTATTCGCCGAGTTGGAACGGGGCATGATCGGGCTGCGAACCAAGGAGGCATTGGCAGCAGCGAAGGGCCGTGGCACGCACGTCGGGCGACCACCAGTTCTCCCCAGGGACATCACCGACCGGATCGTCGCGGAACGTCGCGCGGGACTCTCGTTGCGCAGCATCGCGGACGGTCTCGACCGGGATCGCATCCCGACCGCGCAGGGCGGACGGCGCTGGCACGCCTCCACGGTCAAGGCCATTCTCGGCCAGAGGGATCGTCAGCAGTCCTCCGACACCGACCAATGACGCCGGTCGAGGGCTACGGCGACCTTCGCCGCCTCGTGCCCACTCCGATCCCATCACGCTGGGTTCTCCTTGGCGGCGAGGAGAGGTACTGGCGCGCAAAGGCAGCGATCAACCTCTGGCTGATCGGCTTCTCGCATCGCGCGGCATGGTCGTCGGCAGTCAGAAGATCGTGTCCGATCTCGACGCGGCACTGCGCCGCATCAACGACGTCGTGTTTCCGTACGAGAACGAGCAGGTGCGTGCCCGACTCGGCGTCGACACGAGGCTCGAGAAGGTGCTCGTGATCTACGGCGAATGGCGCGAAGGGCGGACGACCGTGGTTCTTGTCCGCGAACGCGTGGGCGTTTGAGCCCAAATGTTGTCCTAAACGTCGGTGGCTGTTTCTTTGGCCTTATCGGCGAAGTGGATCGTGCGGAACAGCAACAGGTGTGCGCCAGGACGGCGCCAGGCGTCCGGAGGCAGGCCCGCCTTCCGACACAGCGTCGTCCATAGCTCGGCCGTGTCGAGACCATGCTCGATCGCGACCTGGGGGAGCAGCAGCGCCCGATGACCACGCACGTCGAGTGCCACGCCGTCGATCCCAAGACGCAGCGACAACGGGTCGTCGATCGCTTTGAACGGTCCCAGGACGGATACCTCGATCTGGACATTCGCGATCTCTGACGGTCCCACCGGCCAGAAGCGCGGATCGTCGAGTGCCGACGCGATCGTCGCCTCGACAACCGCCTCTGGAAGGCGTGTCGACGGATCAACTACGCCCACGCAGCCACGGAGCTCGTCTGCCTCGAGCATGGTCACGAAACACGCACCGCGGCGACGCCATAGCGGCAACAATCGCGCGCCCGCCATCCCGTCGCTGAGTAGCGAAGGAGGCGCCGCCTTGACGGCCACCGAGAGCGCCGTGTGCGCGAGTTCGAGCAGAAACTCGCGGTCGTCCTCCTCGATGGCCGCAGGTTCAAGCGGGACCGACATTGCGCGGGACGGAACTCGAGAAACGCCCAAGTCGAACCTCTCTGGCGGAGCGTTCTGACCATGCTTCGCCCGCGGCGCTTGGGCTGGCGAGGGCGGCGCAGCCCGAAATACGGACCGCTCGGCACTGGCGGAGGCCCAGGTCACGCGCCCAGACTCGGGCTGGCGCTATGACAGTCAACCAGTCCGCAGTGGATGGCAGCGGCGTTCAGTCGGTGCTTGCGCAGTCGCTCGCCGACAGAAGCGTCCGCTGCGGCGTGTGTGCTCACCGCTGCCTCGTCCGGCCCGGGCGGCGCGGCATCTGTGGCGTTCGTGAGAACCGCGACGGCTCGCTGATCTGTCTCGCCTACGGGCGCGTCGCCGCGCTCGGCCTCGACCCGATCGAGAAGAAGCCACTTTTCCACGTAGATCCGGGCTCGATGGCGTATTCGATCGCAACACCCGGCTGTTCGTTCCATTGCCGGTTCTGCCAGAACTGGGAGATCGCGCAGGGTCCTCGTCTCGGTCTGCACATCCCCACGCAGGCGATGCCGCCGGAGCTTGTCGTCGCCGAGGCCCGCAGATGCCGTGCGCGCTCGATCGCGTACACCTACGTCGAGCCGACCGTGTTCCTCGAGTACGCCCTCGATACCGCTCGACTCGCGCGCGCGGCCGGCCTGCGCAACCTGTTCATCACCGACGGTTACGCCACGCCCGAGGCGGCGGCCCTGCTGGCGGAGGTCATCGACGCTGCGAACGTCGATCTCAAGTCGTTTAACGACCGCTTCTACCGCCGGCTGTGCGGCGGCCGTCTGGCACCGATCCTCGAAACGATCCGTGCCCTGCACGACGCGGGCGTCTGGCTCGAATTGACGACGCTGGTGATCCCGGGCCTGAACGACTCGACCGCCGAGCTGCGCGAGCTGACGGCGTGGATCCGTGAGCAACTCGGCCCGGAAACGCCCTGGCACGTCAGCCGCTTCTTCCCGGCCCACCAGATGCTCGATGTGCCGCCGACGCCGCTCACCTCGCTCCTCGGCGCCGCCGACATCGGGCTCGACGCCGGCTTGAAACACGTGTACATCGGCAACGCTCCGCAGCTGGGCCTGGAGAACACGTTGTGCGCCGGTTGTGGTGCGCTGCTCATCGAGCGATCCGGCTACCGGGCTCGATCACGCCTGACCGCAGACGGCACGTGTGCCAATTGCGGCCGACCACTCGCCGGGATCGGCCTGGGCGTCCACTCATGAACCTTGCGCGCCGCCCTGCCGTTGCCGGATCGTTCTACCCCGGCTCGGCGACAGCTCTCGAGTCACTGGTAGACGGGCTGTTGCGCGAGGCCCAGCCACGTTCGCGGCCCGGGCGCGCGACGGGACTTCCGGCTGGGCTGCTCGTGCCGCACGCGGGGCTCGAGTTCTCGGGCGCAGTCGCGGCGGCAGGCTGGGCGCAGCTGATCGACGTCGGCCGTGAGACGAGCATCGTCATCCTGGGCACGAATCACGGCGCCGCGTGGCTGGACGGTGTCGGTGTCTGGGACCGAGGCAGGTGGCTATTGCCAACCGGTGAGGTTGAGATCGACGAAGCTCTTGCGACTGCCATTGCCGCGCTCGGCGATCCCTTTGGAGTCGATCGCGAGGCTCATCTGTCGGAGCACTCGATCGAGGTCCAGCTTCCGCTCGTGCACAGATGTGCGCCCCAAGCACGGATAGTCCCGCTCGCCGTCTCCACCGGCCGCGGCCACGCGGCGCGCGCGGCGGGTCGCCGGCTGGGTGAGCTACTGAGAGACGAGCGAGGATCGGGCCGCTCGATCGTGCTCGCGATCAGCACGGACATGGCCCACTATCCTCCGGCCGGCGTCGGCGCCCGGGTTACAGACGCGCTGTCGCCGGCCATCGTTGGTCTGGACGCCGCCCGTCTCGACGCATGCGAGAGCGCAATACGCGGCGCGGGGCTCACCAACCTGCTGTGTGGAATGTGCGGGATTGAGCCCGCAATCGTTGGTCTCGCTGCCCTGGCCGCGATGGGTTGCTCTACGGGCTCCGTGCTCAGCAGCGCCACTTCCGCGGACGCGGGCGGGCCACCGGACCAGACAGTCGGCTACCTGGCCGTGCGCTTCGACCGTACCGAAAGCGACTCGGTCACGACCTGATCCAAGCCGGCCCGCGGTCCCAATCCTCGGCAAGGTCGGCGTAGATCACCGCTGCGGCTGCTTCCCAGGCGGGACGCTCGACGCGAACGGCATGATGGTGTGTGCCGGCGTTGAAGCTGATCTCCGGATCGTCTCGGATCGCGTGGTCGGCGTAGATGGGAATTCCAAATAGCTCACCGACTGCCGGAATGGCGCCAACATCGCATCCGGGTGCCAGATGCGCGAGGTCTTCTTCGGTCATCAGCCGCACGTCATCGACCCCCAGAACGTGGCGCGCCTTGCGCAAGTCCAGGTGGTCCGTCGCCTCGAGCACGAACATCGCCCGGCCGCCATCGTGCGTGGTCACGCAAACGACCTTGGCGAACGTTGCTGGATCGACTCCTTCGGCGCGGGCGCTGGCCACGAGCCGACTTCCTGGTTCAGGCCGAGACTCTCTCGAGGGTGACGAGTTCATCGTCGCCGAGCTTCCAGCCGATGGCGCCAACGTTCTCCCGTAGGTGCTCGGCGCGGGTCGCTCCCGGAATGGCGACGATCCGTTCGTCCTTGCCTAACAGCCAGTTGAGCGCGACCTGGGCGGCGGTCTTCTGTCGTGCGCGTGCCACTCCTGCAAGCGTCATCTCGAGTGCAGAACCTGGCCGACCAATCCGTCCCCCAGCGAGGGGGCGATACGCAATAAGCGCCACGTCGAGCTTGCGACAGGCTTCGAGGACGCCGTTTCGCTCGGGGTCGCGGTGGAACAAGCTGAACTGGACCTCGTTCGCGGCGAGCGCGATGCCGTGCCGTCCGAGGCGCTCGGCCGCGACGTACATCTGGGACGCGCTGAAGTTGCTGACCCCGACGGCGCGTACCCTGCCGGCTTGGGCGAGCTCGGCAAGCCGATCCATCAACCTTGCGATGCCGAGCAGCGAGAACGGGAAATGAACGAGATACAGATCGACGCTGTCCCTGCCGAGGCGAGCCAGTGAGCCCTCGAGCGCCTTCTGAAACGACCCGGCCGAGAACCGAGTCGGATAGGGCGCGAACTTACTCACGACGAGGGCCGGTCTAGGATCACGGCGCATGCATTCGCCGAGGGCCTTCTCCGAGCCAAAGTAGACCTCGGCGGTATCGAACAGGTTGGCGCCGGCGTCGAGCGCTGCGCTGAGGACGCGACCGAGCTGGTCTGCGTCCCTGCCCCGGCGGCCCCAGCGGTTGGTTCCCACCCCTAGAGCGGGAACGCGCACGCCGGACTGGCCGAGGGCTCGCAGCGGCATCAGGGGTTCCATAGCGGCGGTCACTCTTGTTCCTTCAG
>Ga0209014_10000696_pt1 | contig 19645 bp, 16 predicted proteins | sample BarGraNGADG00212_FD_184491 | JGI IMG/M metagenome (GOLD analysis project Ga0209014, IMG submission 184491) | Arctic peat soil microbial communities from Barrow, Alaska - Barrow Graham LP Ref core NGADG0002-212 (SPAdes) (version 2) | ecosystem: Environmental > Terrestrial > Soil > Wetlands >...
AAATAAAGATGACGCATAGGATGTAAAAGGAACAATTCCCGGGTGACAAGTTGTGCTATAATACCGAAATTCTGAGGCAAGAATGACCATTATCCACATCGCCAATAACAATAATAACAATAACAATAACCGGCTTAATGCCGTTGGGCGAAGCTTACCTGGATAAGGAATTCTAAAACCTTAAACATCGCCCAACGCAAATGCGGAGGGCGATTTTTATTATCCAATTTCAAGCAAAGGAGACCACCATGAAAAACCTGCTCATCCCCCCCCAATACACTCCAAGCCTGAATGTGAAACAAACCGAGCAAGCCATCAAGCTGATCAAGGATTTCTTCGAAACCAGCCTGGCTGCTGAACTCCGATTGAGCCGCGTGACCGCACCTTTATTCGTCCTGAAAGGGACCGGAATCAATGACGACCTGAACGGTGTCGAAAAACCGGTCGCGTTCCCAATCCTCGATATGAATGGGCAGACTGCCGAGATCGTACAATCCCTCGCAAAATGGAAACGCATGATGCTGGCAGATTATGGCATGCCACATGGTTACGGCCTTTATACAGACATGAACGCCATTCGCCCGAGCGAAAATTTGGATAACCTGCATTCGCTTTACGTGGATCAATGGGACTGGGAAAGAGTGATCAGCCCCGCAGAAAGGACCATATCTTTCCTGCAAGAGATCGTTCGCAAGATCTATAGCGTGATCACGCGCACCGAATTCCACCTATCAGACCGGTATCCATTCATCAAACCTGAATTGCCGGATGAGATCACCTTCATCCACTCGGAAGATCTACAGCGGGAATATCCCGATCTAAACCCGAGGCAGCGCGAGGAGAAAGTGGTACGCAAATATCGAGCCGTTTTCATCATCGGGATCGGGGCTCCCCTGGCTGATGGTATCGCTCATGACGGCAGGGCACCAGATTATGATGATTGGACCACCGAAACCAAACCCGGGTTCAAGGGTCTGAACGGAGATATCATCCTCTGGAACAACGTCCTGAATTGCGCTTTTGAAGTCTCATCCATGGGAATCCGAGTCGATCCTGGAGCACTCTTAAAACAATTGGAAGCTACCAGCACCATGGAAAGAAAGGATCTGCTTTTTCACCGCCGCCTGCTGAACGGCGAGCTGCCGCTCTCGATCGGCGGCGGGATCGGGCAATCAAGGCTGTGCATGTATTTCCTTAGGAAGGCACACATCGGCGAAGTCCAGGTGGGTATCTGGCCTAAAGAGATGGTCGAGGAATGCAGGTCAAACAACATTTTCCTCTTGTGACCATTAGATAATATGTGCTATAATACCGCCAATCTGAGGCAAGAATGACAGCAATCCGCTTCGCCAATATTAATGACGATCATGATAACCGGCCTCACGTCGTTGGGCGAAGACTGCAAGGATAAGGTTCATTCGAAATAAACTCGTCGCCCAACGCCATAGCGGAGGGCGATTTGTTTTGTAAAGGTATAAATATAAAACATTGGAAACAAAATCCCACGAGCTTATCCACTGGAGCTCGTGACCGGTTCCTGGTTTTTTCTTCACTGCCAGTAATTTTTATCTCACTTTTGGAGGCCTGGATGTATAAAACTCATACCTGCGGGGAACTGCGCGCCAGCCATGCCGGGCAGACTGTCACATTGGCTGGATGGGTGCACAATTTCCGCACCTTCGGCGGGGTAGTCTTTTTGGTTCTGCGCGACCGGTTTGGAATTTCCCAGATCGTGACCAACCCGGATAAATACCCCGAGGCAGCAAAAGCCATCGAGGGGCTAAAAAACGAATGGGTCGTTCAGGTGACCGGAAGCGTTCGGATGCGCCCCGCGGACCAGTTCAACCCAAAGATGCCTACCGGTCAGATCGAGTTGGTGGCACAGGAAGTAACCGTGTTGAATGAAGCCAAGGCCATGCCATTCGTGGTGAGCCGGGATGATGAAGAGATCGACGAAAATTTAAGGCTTAAATACCGCTACCTGGATTTGAGGCGTGAACGGATGAAACGCAACCTGATTCTCCGGCATAATGTGGTCTTATTTATGCGCGAGTTTTTATCAGAACGCGGTTTCATCGAAGTCGAAACACCGATGATGTTCAAAACCACTCCGGAAGGAGCACGCGATTATCTCGTTCCTTCTCGGGTGTATCCCGGACAATTCTATGCCTTGCCGCAAAGCCCGCAGCAACTTAAACAACTGTTGATGGTGGCCGGGGTGGAGCGCTATTTCCAAATCGCACGCTGCTTCCGGGATGAAGACAGCCGGGGTGACCGCCAACCTGAGTTCACTCAACTCGACCTGGAAATGTCCTTTGTCCACCGGGATGACGTTCTCGACCTGGTCGAAAGCCTGATCACGACCATGCTCCCGGAAGTGGCTCCACAAAAAAAATTATTGAGCTCACCCTGGCCGCGCCTGACCTATACTGAGTCGATGGAACGATTCGGTACAGACAAGCCCGACCTGCGCTTTGGGATGGAATTATATAATGTTGGAGAAATTTTCAATGAGAGCGAATTCGTCGTATTCAAATCCGCATTGGAAAGCGGAGGCGTCATTAAATGCATTGTGGCGCCAGGGTGTGCCGGCTACTCACGCAAACAACTTGACGCGTTGACGACGACCGCCAAAGAATTAGGGGCGAAGGGGTTGGTGACATTGGCGTTGACATCAGAGGGCCCGAAAGGTTCCGGTGCCAAGTTCATCAACGATAAGGAATTAAGGGCGTTAACCCAATTATTGAAGGCAGCCAATGGCGACCTGATCCTTTTCGTGGCAGATAACGCCAGGACCGTCCATAAAGTCTTGGGAGTATTACGCAACTGGTTCCGCGACGCCCTTAATTTGGTTGACCCCGATACGATGGCATTTGCTTTCGTCCTCGATTTCCCGATGTTCGAGTGGAATGAAGAATTCAAGAAATGGGACGCAGCCCACCATCCATTTACCATGCCGCGCCTGGAGCACCTCGACCGGTTCGAAACCGACCCGTCCACAATTCTATCGGAGGCATACGACATGGTGTGCAACGGGTACGAAATGGCATCCGGATCGATCCGTATCCACCGGCGTGACATTCAATCGAAAGTTTTCCACCTGCTCGGAATTGAGGCAGAAGAAGCCCAGGTCAAGTTCGGGCATATGCTGGAGGCATTCGAGTATGGAGCCCCTCCACATGGGGGAATCGCTCCCGGAATAGACCGGCTGGTAATGCTCCTGGCGGATGAACCCAACATCCGGGAAGTAATTGCATTCCCCAAAAACCAGGCTGCACGGGATGTAATGGCAGATGCGCCTTCATTCCCGGACGAAAGGCAGTTGAAGGAATTGCATATTAAAATAACCGAGTAGGGGAAAGGCAAATCCCCCCAGCCGAACATGGAGAGAGAGATGAAGCTTATTCGCGTGGAAGATATCGCAAACTATACAGGTCAACAAGTCACCGCACAGGGCTGGGTTTACAGCCGCACTGACAAGGGAAAACTGGTTTTCCTGCTCCTGCGGGATGGCTCCGGTTTTGTGCAATGTGTCGCCTTCAAGGATGACCTGCCTGCGGCGATCTTTGATCAGCTGACCCGCCTGCCACAGGAATCCTCGGTTATTGTTAGCGGAGAAGTACGCGAGGACAAGCGCGCCCCGGGAATCCCCGGAGGGTACGAGATCGGCATCAAGGAAATAAAGATCATCCAGGCAGCCGCGGAGGACTACCCGATGGCGCTCAAAGAGCATGGGGTGGACTTTTCACTCGACAACCGCCATTTGTGGATCCGTATGCCCAGTCAATGGGCGATCCTGCGCATTCGAGGGACAGTCGTATCTGCCATCCGTGAGTGGTTCGAAATCAATGGCTTTATAAACATGGATACCCCCATCCTGACCCCGGCGGCAGTAGAAGGGACCACCACATTGTTTGAAACCGAGTATTTCGACGAAGGCAAGGCTTACCTGAGCCAGTCAGGTCAGCTTTACAACGAAGCCAACATCATGGCCTTTGGCAAGGTTTACTGCTTCGGCCCTACTTTTCGTGCAGAAAAATCCAAGACCAGGCGCCACCTGACCGAGTTTTGGATGGTTGAGCCGGAAATTGCCTTTTGCGACCTGGACGGCTTAATGGAGGTGGAGGAACAGTTCGTCACTCACATCGTCAAACGGGTCATGCGGGAACGGGGACCTGAATTGAAATCCCTGGGACGCGAACTGGCGAAATTGGAAAAAATTGAGGCGCCTTTCCCGCGCATCTCTTATGACGAAGCTGCCAAAATCATCCAGGAAAGCTATGAGAAGGAAACAGATCCGGAGAAAAAGGAATTGATCAAATTCGAGTGGGGCATGGATTTTGGAGCGCCCCACGAAGCACTGCTTACGAGCCACTACGATAAACCCCTGTTTGTTTTCGGGTACCCCACGCAGGTAAAAGCTTTCTACATGGAGCCCTGGCCGGGACGTCCCGAGGTGTGCAAATCAGTGGACCTGCTGGCACCGGAAGGGTACGGAGAAATCATCGGCGGCTCGGAGCGTATGTCGAGCCCCGACCTGCTGCTCCAACGGATCCACGAGCATGGACTGCCGGAGGCTGCCTACAAGTGGTACATGGACCTGCGCAGGTATGGCTCGGTACCTCATTCCGGTTTTGGGATGGGGGTGGAAAGAACCGTAGCCTGGATCTGTGGAATCGAGCATATCCGCGAGACCATTGCCTTCCCACGCATGATCAAGAGAATGTATCCATAAAACCGTCCAACCGGAGAAATGAACCATTGATTAGCAGCGCCTGCATTGCTTTTTTTCACGCCCAAGGGTGCTTCGCAGGGTCCCTTAAGCTTTCCCTACCCACCCCTCTTACTTTATGGTATAAAACATTCACCCTGCTGTGCTCGCGATGCTGCACCTCCGTTCTGAGCCAACACCCACAAAAAGGGGTCCGATCTCGCGACAAAGATGCGATAGGCTTCGGCCAAGGCTGATTTGCCGGGTAGAGCCCCGACCTGCGAAAGCAGGTTCAGAACCTTGCAGCACACGGCATAAGCGGGGTTATCTTAAACAACCGAATATGGAGAAACAGCGGCTGGCTCCCGAAATTATCGGGAGTACGAGGTGGAGGTTCCTCTGCGCGAGTAGAGGTTAAGATCCTTACCCTTTTCCTTTTTCAATGTAATAGAACAGGAATGCGTATAAGGATCGAAAATCGGATAGATCAGCGGATGCCTCCGGAGCCTGATCACAGGTTCCTTTCTCCCTTCCAGGAAAAGCGCCCGGCAACAAACCGGTTTAAAAAAACTGTGTTTGTCGCCCAAACCTAAAACTATCCGGCAACGGACAGGACAAAGGTTGGCGCAGTGACCAGGCTGAAGATCACCTGTAAAACCATGGAAGGGCAACCATCTTGAAGTAAGCACTAAAGACATGCCCCCCCAGGCATGTTTTTTAATGTATGGAGAACCCGATGAGACGTTTATATAAAATGAAACCGCTTCGATTTAGAAAAACAGGTTCAATCTGCAAAAAGGACACCCAGCTCCGGCCGGCGCGCCAGGCCGGAGACAGGCATAGACCTGCCTTACACCCAAGGGCCCAGTGCAGTCCGGCATCCATCATTATCCACTCATAAGGAATCAATTATCCTGATCATATTCATTCAAGCCCAAAGAATTCATAAGAGGAAATATGGAACCCAAAGAATTAATTGCCCGAGTTAAATCAGACCAAGTAAAATTTATTTCATACCAATTCACCGATGTCACCGGCGCAGTTAAAAGCGTGGATGCCCCGGTAAAGCAACTGGAGTCAACCCTGGAAGATGGGGTCTGGTTCGATGGGTCATCTGTGGAAGGATTCGCCCGCATCCAGGAAAGCGATATGCGCCTGGTGATCGACCCGGATACCTATGCTGTGCTCCCTTGGAGTCCCCCCGAATCACGGCGGGCGCGCGTCTTTTGCGATATTTTTACCCCCGATGGACAGCCATTCGAGGGCGACCCTCGCGGTGCCCTGAAACGGATCCTTGCCAAGGTGACGGAAAGAGGCTGGACCTATAATGTAGGTCCCGAACCCGAATTTTTCCTTTTCCGTCGCAATGGAGGGGAGGGAATCCACCCGGTACCACATGACGTGGGTAGTTACTTCGATTTTTCAGCCGATGATGAAGCCGTGCGCGTCCGCACCGAATTGATGGATGCGCTTAACAGCATGGGATTGGATGTGGAAGTGGGACACCATGAAGTAGCCATTGGCCAGCATGAAATCGATTTCCGCTTTGCGGATGCTTTGAGGACCGCCGACAATGTGCTGACCCTTAAATATACTGTCAAGGCTATCGCAGCCAAACATGACTTGATCGCGTCGTTCATGCCCAAACCTGTATTTGGGATCAATGGATCCGGGATGCACTGCCACCAATCCATTTTCGACAGCAAGGGAAACAACCTGTTCTATGATGCCAAAGATGAATATCATCTTTCTCCGCTCGCGTATGGGTTCATTGCCGGACAACTAGCTCATGCTCGTGCCCTAGCTGCAGTCGTGGCTCCAACCGTCAATTCATATAAACGGCTCGTTCCCGGGTATGAAGCACCGGTATACATCGGGTGGGCGCAGATAAACCGCTCCGCGCTGATCCGCATCCCGCGCTTCACAGACGGCAGGATCAAGGCAATGCGTGCCGAACTGCGCTTCCCGGACCCTTCAGCAAATCCATACCTGGCGTTCGCCGCCATCCTGGCTGCAGCGATGGATGGGATCGACAATAAACTGACTCCGCCCACCCCTCTAAACAACATCAACGTTTACCACCTGGACGAGACCGAGCGCGCGAAACTGGGGATCGAGTCCCTGCCTGGTTCCCTAGCAGAGGCTTTGGGCGAACTTGAAAAAGACATGGTGATACGTTCGGCGTTGGGTGAAAACCTCTACGAGGCATTCTCACGCGCCAAGTGGGATGAATGGGACGCATTCCGGATTAATGTGACCGACTGGGAAGTGAAGCATTACCTCGAGACGGCATAAGCACATTCACCGATTTATCATGAATGCACCATCCTACTTTAAAAGGTTGTGCCTGTAACCCGAATGAATACGTAAGACCAGCGACCGTAATCTCCCATGGTCGCTGGTCTTTTTTGGCTTATATTTATGTTGCCCGTGAGAGGAGCAAATCAATCGCTTAATATGATTCCAAATTACCAGCCCCGCAAAATTCCTTACCCTTACATGTGGAAAGGGTTAAAGTTTGTGTCACGATCATAATAATCTTCATTTTCCGTTTTCTTCAACCTGCCTACAGCTGCGTAGGTCACCGGGGTCATCAATGCTTCAACCCCCACTTTAAACAGATAATTGGTTAATACCAAAGTTAAAAACAAAGTCCAGGGGAAAACATGGAACAGGGACGCGATACCGATAAAAACAACCGTGTCCACCATTTCGCCAACGATTGTGCTCCCAATGGTACGAGTCCAAAGCCAACGACCGCGGGTCATGATCTTCATTTTTGCCAGTACAAACGAGTTGGTAAACTCCCCCGACCAATATCCCGCCAGGCTGGCGAGGACGATCCCGCCGCTGGACATACCGCCCAAAATTGCCAGGTAGGCAGCATTTCCGGCATATTGCTGCCACTGGGATTCGCCCGGCAGAATACTGACGATCCAGAATATCAACGCGCTGAGCGCCAGGCAGGCAAATCCCGCCCATATCACCCGGCGGGAGGTTTTATAACCGTACACTTCGGTGAGGATATCACCAAAAATATAACTGACCGGAAAGAGAAGAGTACCCGCATCAAAAGCCATGCGGACGCCGAAAATGCTAAACCCCCAGTCTACAATTTTTGCAGACGAAGCGATATTGCTGACCACCAAGACCGTCACGAAGACCGCCATGATCAGGTCAAGATATCGATAACGTCTTTCCATGCCCATCTGCATCACGTGGTCACCATCCTGCAAAACGAACAAAGCCCCTGCGCGGAAGTCGGCTGTCCGCAACTGGGACAGGAGTGTAGTTCGGCCTGGATTAATTCTCGTTCAGCAAATAACCCGGATTTTCGAGCCTCCAGGAAGGATAAATAAAAAGACTGTTTTGCTCCAGGGCGGTCATTTTCCAGCCTGTTGAGCAACTGCTTGTAATAGATGGATGTAGAACCAACTGAAAACGGGCATTCGTCATAAATATATTCAATACCACTCAGGAGGGCGTAAGCAAGCATCTCGCGCTCATAAATGCGGAAGAGCGGTTTGGCTTTGCGTGCCAGTCCCGGGACTCCAGGAAGCACCGGTCCCTGCCGAAGAAGGTACTCGCCCGCCCAAGAAAGGGTGTTCCCGAATAGAACGGCAACCTCGTCATCCAGGTTATGGCCGGTTAATATGACATCATAACCAAGATCACGCGTGACTCGATTCATGACGTGACGTTTAACCAATCCACACACTGAACAGGACTTGAGGCGGCCTCGATGGGATTTTGAAGAAAACTCCGGAACGGTTGAGCCATATTCCTTCTGAATATCAACAACATGCAGTTTTAAGTTTCGTTCTACGGCAAACTTCTCCGCCAACCGCTGCGACTCAGACGAATATCCAATGCCTTCATCAATTCCGAGGGAAATATATAAACCATCGGCCATGTACCCCAAGCGATGAAGGATATCCCATAGGGATAGAGAGTCTTTACCGCCGGAAACGCCCACCAGAATTTTATCTGAGCGAGTAAACATTTCGTACTTTTCGATGAAACGCTCAGTCTGTTCAGGAATCCATTCCAGGAAATGGTCCTTGCACAACGCCAATTTATGCTGGCGCATATTGACCACGGCTTTTTGACCGCAAGCCCGGCATTTCATTTATCCACCTGAAATCACAGCGATTAGTTTTATGACCTCCCCATCTTTTACTATCTCATCTTCGGCAATCAATTCACCAGCGCGGGTGCATAATACTTCTTCCGGGAGGATGTTGTTCTTCTTAAGAGCATCCATCAAAGTCATACCAGGACGGACTTCATATTCTTTATCTCTTAAAATTAATTTCACCATAATTCTCCAATGACGGTCCCACAAGGTGGCAGCCCGGATTATACACTCCCAGGATAAATAAATCGCGGGTGTTGTCAACAACCCGCGATAATTTCAGATGAATCGAAGGTACGTTTGCGGTGGGGGATCACATTTCGCATATTGGCCCCGGTATTCAGCGGGCATTAATAACGCAATTTGAGTCATGATCTCATCAACCATCGCCTGGCGAATTTTTCCATTCACTTTTTCGTCGTGGGTATCCAGGTAAAAAGGCTTGCCTACCCGAAAATGAAAATCGGTGCGATTGAGTTTCTTCAGGTTGGAACTGAACGCCTCTCCTCCCCAATGGGCCACAGGCAGGATGGGGACTGCAGCATGCAAAGCGATCAATGCAGTACCTGGTTGTGCGGATTGCAGCCGTCCATCATATGAACGCGTCCCTTCGGGAGCAATGGCAAGGATATTCCCTTTCTTGAGCACATCCAAACAAGCTCGAAAGGCTTCCAGGTCCAGTGTGCCGCGGTGGACGGGAATGGCATCCCACAGATCAAAAAGCCAGCCCATGAATTTGCTGTCCCAGGTTTCGATTTTTGCCAGCCCAAAAATTTTTCGAGGCTGAAGGTGGACAAATAATAGAGGGACTTCGAGGGAATTGATATGGTTGGTAACCAGGATCAACGGGCCTTTTGTGGGAACCCTAGGAATGTCAAATTTCTCGATCCGGCACAGCACATCCGTCCCAAGCCGGATGATATTACGCATAAACCAGCGATAGATGGATTTCATGCAGGTTTTTTGGTAATAAACTCGATCTGCCTCGGAAGAAGCTCTATGGTCAGTTCTTTGCCCTCGAAGCAAACAGTCTCACCGTCGCAATGAACAGGCAGTGTACCCTGGACGGCGGTTACGTGAACCTTGCGGGCCTGAGTCATGGTCACTTCCTTTTGGGTGCCCTGTGTGCCCTTCATGAAATAAGGAATTAGACCGAAAATTCGCAGCTGGCTTGCAGACCGGGCGATGCACAGGTCGAAACTGCCGTCAGCGGGATCGCCTTTGGGGGCAAAGAAAAAACCACCTCCCATCCGCCGGCCGTTCATGATCGATAGCATCAAGGGGGAAACAGTCATTGTCTTATCATCATAATCCATCGTAACCGTGGGCGCTTTGTAATATACAAAGATCGTTTCAATTGCTGCAATAAGGTATAGGAGCATTCCGCGTATCCAACGGATCCTGGCAGCCACAAACCCGGTGGCTGCATCGAAACCAATACCCACCCCATTCCCAAAATAGCGGCCATCCGGATAATCGCCCCCCTTGACGATCCCCACGTCCATTCGGCGCCGATAATTCTCTGCAAGGATTTTGCAACCAGGTTCCACCCCTCCGGGGATCCCCATCCCAAAGGCAAAATCATTCCCGGTACCCACCGCAATTTGTCCCATTGCGGTTTTATCAAAACCAGCAACCCTGGCTCGCATCAATCCATTTAGGGCTTCATTGGCGGTCCCATCCCCGCTGGCAATGATGACTGTTTCATATCCATCACGGGCAGCCTGCTCGGTCAACTCGGCAGCATGCCAAGGACGTTCAGTCAGCACTAATTTGTAATAAAGGTTGTATTTTTTTAATTCCTGTTCCATCAGGGAGATGGAACGTCCAGCAAAGCCACGACCAGAGGTTGGATTTACAATGAGCAGGAAACGGGGCATGAATCACTCTCCTAGAGTTGGGTATGCTGTATTTTATATGTAACCCCGGGAAAGAGGCAACGTTTCTGATACAATACCCCCGAATTATGGTAATTCTTTTGCCGATTATTGTAATGCTTTTGACCGCAGTGACGCTTCTTGTGATGCGTTTCGTGCGGCCTAACTTTAAATATCCCTGGATGCTTGCGATCGGTGGGGCTACCCTGGCGCTCATTGCGGTTTTCTTTTGGCATCTTCACATGCCTCAAAGCATTTCACTGGCGCCTTGGCAACCTGCAACGTTGTTTTCATTTTCCCCCACCTGGCTGGCTGATGGAACATCCTGGCCATATGCGTTATCCCTGGCGGCGTTGGCTGCCGCGGTCATCTGGACCTCCATTGTGAGGGAAGAAAAAGACCCGGCGGCCTGGGCAGGGGTGCTCCTCCTGACCGCGCTGGGTATCCTGGCAGTAGCCGCTGAAAACCCTCTGACGCTTATCCTGGCGTGGTCTGCCATCGATCTTGCCGAGTTGTTAGCAATGCTCCGATCAACAGAGGGAGAGGAACGCAGCCGCGGCGTGGTGATTGCATTCGCGGCAAGAGTCACCGGGACTCTGCTCGTGATTTGGGTCAATCTCATCAGCATAGGGCATGGTAACCCAATCGACTTCACCGCCATCCCCGCGAGCGCTGGAATCTACCTTTTGATCGCTGCCGGCCTCAGACTGGGTATTTTCCCCCTCCATTTACCTTACCGGAAGGAAAATGTTCTGAGGCGCGGATTCGGTACTTCACTGCGGTTGATCTCCGCAGCAGCCAGCCTGTCCTTGTTGGCTCGGATTCCAGCCAGTGCTCTCCAATCTTCCCTTCTCCCGGTCTTACTTATTTTGGCTGCTTTAGCAGCTCTATATGCCGCCTGGATGTGGCTGCGTGCCTCCGACGAAATAATAGGCCGTCCCTTCTGGGTACTGGGGATGGCTTCCTTAGCGGTTGCTGCAAGCTTGCATGGTAACCCTACTGGGAATATTGGCTGGGGTGTGATGTTGGTCCTGGGTGGAGGCTTGTTGTTCCTTTTTTCAGCCCGGCAGAGGAACATCATCTGGCTGCCTTTGCTCAGTCTCTGGGGCTTATCTGCCCTGCCTTTCTCTGCCACTTCAACAGCATGGGAGGCGGGAAACCATGTATCGTGGTTATATATTGTCCCATTTCTGCCCGCTCAAGCGTTATTGATGACTGGGGTCATCCGACATGCACTCCATCCTGGAGAAACCAGCCTCGAGTCACAGGAGAGGTGGACAAAATTCCTATATCCGACCGGATTGTTCCTACTTGCGGGAATTATGCTGCTGTTGGGGATATGGGGCTGGAATGGAGCACAAAGGATTGGACTGGTATGGGCAGCCATCGTCGCCGACGTTCTTGCAGCAGGATTCACAGCGTTGGCGCTAACCGTCATGATCCGGTTGGCTCCCCTCAGCACAACCAGTCAATGGACACGAATTTTCAGGTTGGATTGGGTTTACAACACGCTGGCTGCCGTTTACGAATTTTTCTACAGGATAGCTGAAATAATTACGTCGTCACTGGAAGGGGAAGGCGGATTACTCTGGTCATTACTCCTGCTGGCATTATTACTATCCATCTTCTCCACGCAAGCTCATTAATCATGATTACGATATTAAACTGGACCGCCCTACTAATTGCCTTAATCACATCTGTTGGCCTTCTTTTGCAAAGGGACTGGCGGGTGGGTCTTGGTTTATTAGCTACCCAATATTTGAGTATTTTCTGGTTGGTCCAGATCCATTGGCCGGTCTCAATGGCGGCGGGTAAATTGGTAACTGGGTGGATGGCCTGTGCCGTACTCGGGATGGCACAACTTAGTAACAGTAACACCGAAGAGTCTGAAGAAGCCTGGCCCCAGGGTCGCTTATTTCGCCTTTTTACGGCAGGAATAATTACAGCCGCAACCTTTGGGCTATCCTTGAGAGCTTCCAACTGGCTAGGGCTCAGCCTCCCGGTCGCTTGGGGCAGCCTTTTGCTGGCTGGAATGGGTCTCCTTCATCTTGGTATCAGTGCACAGCCTTTCCGGGTGGTACTCGGCCTGTTAACAGTCCTGGCAGGGTTTGAAATCCTTTACGCAGCAGTGGAAAGTTCCACATTGGTGGCAGCATTGTTATCCGCAATCAACCTCAGCCTGGCTTTAGCTGGCGCGTACTTGGTTACCATGTCCAAAGAGGGACAAACGTGAGCGCACCATTTTTGTGGATTTTCCTTCCATTCATTTTGGCTGGAATACTCTCACTCTTGCGCAATCAAAAAGTGATCACCTTGATTGCCTGTATATTCACGCTTTTATTGACTTTGGCCGCCTGGTTGCTGCCACTGGATACCGTAATGACCATCGGAGGCTGGTCATTCAAGCTCACATCGTCTTTGAATATTCTGGGTCGACGACTCGTGCTCGGACCTCCCGATCTGTCATTACTCGCCCTGATTTACGGGTCTGCAGTGGTATGGTTCGTTGCAGCGTCTGCTACAAAATCCGCACGCCGGTTGAACTCCTTGGGCTTGGCGATTGTCGCCTTACTGGTTGCTGCGCTGGCGGTGGAACCGTTCCTGTACGCGGCACTTTTGATCGAGATGGCAGTACTTTTGTCCGTCCCTCTACTTTTCACCCCTGGGAAATACCCAGGCAAAGGATTAATCCGTTTTCTCATTTTTCAAACTCTCGCGATGCCATTTATTTTATTTTCCGGGTGGCTGCTGGCAGGGATCGACGCCAACCCCGGCAACCTGGGATTGGTGCAACAAGCAGCTATTCTCATCGCCCTTGGGTTTACCTTCCTGTTGGCAATTTTTCCGTTTCACAGTTGGATCCCTCTATTAACCGAAGAATCATCTCCAATTACTGTCGGCTTCATTTTGTGGATGTTCCCAACCGTAGCCTTGTTTTTCGGATTGGGATTTTTAGACCATTACTCCTGGCTGCGGGATGCACCCGCCCTGAACAATATATTAACAACCGTTGGATTACTTATGGTCGTCAGCGGGGGCATCCTGGCTGCTTTCCAGAAGCACCTGGGCCGAATTATGGGATATGCCGTCATCATGGAGACCGGATTCTCAATCCTAACCATCAACCTGGCGAAAAGTGTTGGATTGAATCTTTTCTTAACGCTCTTAATTCCTCGGACACTATGCCTGGTTGTTTGGGCTCTTTCGTTAAATATTTTTAAAGGACATTCTCCCTCTCTGCTCCTAAATGATATTAAAGGGTTGGTACGTACCTTTCCTTTCGCGACGTCAGGATTGGTTCTGGCTAATCTTGCATTGGCCGGAATGCCTCTATTAGCAGGATTTCCTTCTCACCAGGCAATCTGGGGAGAGTTGGCCACTTCATCTTATTCAATCGTTATTTGGGCACTTGTTGGGAGCCTGGGTTTATTTTTCAGTGCTTTCCGCGTGATGACAGCCTTTTCTGCGGCTCCAGAAGGCGCCCATTGGGAATCTCATGAAACAGTTGCGCAGCGTGTGCTCCTATCGATCGGGTTCATAGCATTATTTCTCCTGGGGCTTTTCCCACAATGGGTGTTGCCCCTGTGGATAAAACTTCCAGCGATTTTCTCTCACCTAGGGCAATAAGGTGTACACATCATCGGGGGTATTATTTGATTTTCCCAAGGTATCCAGAGGTGAGGTAAGGACCTGACACCCGGGAAATTTGCGACAAGAAGTATAATGAAATCGATTAACCTAAACCGGCAATTATTCCCTTCCAATCGGAGGAGATAAATGGAATTCGAACAAATAATAAAACGTTTGGACTGGCTGGACAAAGAGTATCGCAATGATAAAAGTTCCATTGAGGCGCTCAAACAACGCGAAACCAACCTTGAAGGTGATTTGAAAGCTGCAAACAAAAAAATCAAGGAACTTACCACCCAAATTTCCCATTTATCCACGGCGCCTGCTCGTATCGAGCAATTTGATATTGCCCTCGCGCAACAACGTACAGAAATCGTCAACTACATTGATGATTTGGATAAAAAACAGGTGGAACAACAGCCGGAAATTGATAAACGGTATCAAATTCAATTTGAGGGTATACAAAAATCGATCAACGACCTGCGAAAAGTCAAGGAACCGATCTCAGAAATCAAACGCGAACTTAAAGCCCGGGCTGATGAGGAGATTCAACGTAATAAACTCACCGCTGAATGGGAACTTCGCATGCAGGCGATGGTCAAAACCGTTGAAGTTATCCAACATTCACAAAAAGCCACTGAAGAACCCCGCCGCCAGGACAGCAAACGCCTGGCAGACCTCCAGGGAGAACTCAGCGCTGCACGCAAACGACTGGATGATTCGCGGGAAAAAATCGATCTATTTACAGACAGCATCCGACGAATCGAGACCCGGCTAAACGAAATTATGGCCAATGAAGCTGAACGACGTCAGGTGCAAATTAATTTCATCGAAACCCAAGCCCGGCTGCAGGTTGAACGGGAGAGAACCTGGAAGGAGTGGGAAGCAAGTTTGAATGCATTGCACAAGCAATCCGAAACGCTGGACCGAAATTTGCAGGAATGGGAAGTAACCCAGCGCACGGTCAAACGCACACAAGATAAATACGAAGAAATCGTCCAGAAATTCGAACGCCGCATTAACGAGATCACGGAAATGCAACGGCTGGTCGAAGATCGATTCCGCCAAGAATGGGTGACCTTCAAAGCAGATGATCAAAAGCGCTGGACCAGTTTCACCATTTCACAAGATGAGACGCATAAGGATACCCGAGCAGACGTAGGAAAAGTTGAAGAGCGGTTGACATCTCTGGAAGACCTGGCCCAGACCCAGCAGGATGTACTCCAGCAAACCAAGGACGCAAACGAGCAGTTATTTCAAGGCATGGTGGCACAAATACACGAGTTGCTCACTTCGTATAAACGGATCCAGAGTACAAAGTAATCCACCGTGCTGCGAGATGGAGTTGCTCCTGAATAATTGAGGAACTATGCACGTAATCGGCACCGCCGGACATGTGGACCATGGAAAATCCACCCTGGTTGCCGCACTGACCGGCACACACCCTGATCGTCTTAAAGAAGAACAAGAACGGGAGATGACCATTGACCTCGGGTTTGCCTGGCTGGTTTTGCCTGGTGGCGAGGAAATTGGGATCGTGGATGTTCCAGGTCACCGTGACTTTATCGATAATATGCTTGCAGGCATTGGGGGAATAGATGCTGCCCTGTTGGTCATTGCAGCTGACGAAGGAATCATGCCCCAGACGCGTGAGCACCTTGCCATCCTGGACCTGCTCCAAATAAAAACCGGCATGGTCGTTTTAACCAAGATCGACCTGGTTGATGATCCCGAGTGGATCGAATTGGTTGAGTCGGATATACGCAAGTTTTTGCAGGGGACAGTTTTCCAAAATGCACCCATCCAGCGCGTTTCATCTGTCACGCATGCAGGGTTTCCAGAGTTATTGGAAAATCTTGGAAACCTTCTCCAAGGAACCCCACCCCGCATCAACCAGGGCAGACCGCGTTTGCCTGTGGATAGAATATTCTCAATAGCCGGCTTCGGCACAGTCGTCACCGGTACCCTTTCAGACGGTAACTTGACAAGCGGAGATGAAGTGGAAATCCTGCCATCCGGATTGCGCGGCCGAATACGGGGGCTCCAGACGCACAAAAAAAAAGAAGAAACCGCAGTGCCGGGAAGCCGCACGGCAGTGAATATTTCCGGTCTGGATGTGCATCAGATCAAACGCGGGGAACTGGTAGTGCATCCGGGACAATACCAAACTTCCCAACGTCTCGACCTCAGCATCAGAATGCTCCCCGGGGTTTCAACCCCCTTACGACACCATACGGAGGTCAAATTCTATATAGGAACTTCAGAAACAGTGGCAAATGTGCGCTTACTGGGTGTGGAATCCTTGGAATCGGAAGAAACCGGCTGGCTGCAGCTTGAATTACAAACGCCCGTGGTGGCTGTCCGCGGCGACCGTTACATTCTGCGCAGGCCGTCACCTGCAGAGACAATCGGAGGGGGTATGGTGGTGGATCCTCAACCCAAGGGCAGGCATAAACGGTTCGATAATACAGTGTTGCGAGCACTTATTGCAATGGCACAAGGATCACCAGCAGAGGTTTTATTACAGGCGAGTCTCGCGCTCGGGCTGGCGCCAGTCAAGGATGCAATCTCCCATTCCCAGTTGGAAAAGTCCCTCGCAGATTCAGCGTTGCGCGAGCTCATCGACACGGGACAATGCCTCCTGCTGGAAGACTTCCTGATACCCGCATTGATCTGGACCAATTTGAAAGAATCTGCGGTCACTGCGTTATCGGCATATCACGAAGTACATCCGCTTAGGCATGGTATGCCTCGGGAGGAACTTAAAAGCAGGCTGAGCCTTGGGCCGCACACATTCAACTTGATCCTGCCAAAACTTGTTTCGGAAGGTGTTCTGGTAGAGGACGCAAAGTGGGCGGCACTCCCTAGTCACAAGGTCATTTTTTCGCCATTCCAGCGCGTAAAGGTAGACCATCTATTGGAATTATTTAAAGCGACCCCCGCCACCCCACCATCAGTAAAAGAATGCCTGACTGAAGTGGGTGAAGACGTATTCAGTGCATTGCGGGAGTCGGGCGAGTTGGTGGCAGTATCTGAAGATGTCGTATTTAGAAAGAACGAATATGAGAGCATGGTGGAACAAATCCGGCAAAACCTTATAATTAGAGGTCAGATAACCATGGCAGAGGTTCGCGACCTGCTCATGACTACCCGAAAATACGCTCAGCCATTGCTTGAGCACCTGGATTCGATCGGCGTGACAATTAGAGAGGGAGATTTCCGGCGCCTTAGAAATAAGGAGAATTAGCATGTGCGGACGATATGCATTAACCATTGACCCCGGAGATTTGCAGGCTGCCTTCCCCGAATTTTCATTTCCCGCGCAAGGCGCACCGCGCTACAATATTGCCCCAAGCCAGCCAATCCTGGCGCTACCCAACGACGAGACAAACCAGGCCAATTTTTTTGTGTGGGGGCTCATCCCTTCATGGGCAAAAGACCCATCCATCGGAAACCGGATGATCAATGCCCGCGCTGAAACACTCTTTGAGAAACCCGCGTTCCGTTCAGCATATAAATATCACCGCTGCCTGATCTTTGCGAATGGCTTTTTCGAATGGCAAGCCCAGAAAGGGGTAAAGTCCAAGGTGCCATATTTCATCCGGCTTAAATCGGGGATGCCGTTCACCTTTGCGGGGTTATGGGAACATTGGCAGTCGCCAGAAGGTTCAGAGGTGCAGTCAGCAACGATAATTACCACTGAGCCAAACGAGTTGATGGCGACGCTCCACAACAGGATGCCGGTGATCTTACATTCAAATACCTACACGCAGTGGATCAATCCTACCCCCCAGTCTCCTGACCGCCTGCAAAACCTGCTGGTTCCTTACCCGACCGAAGAGATGGAAGCGTACCCCGTTTCCACCCTGGTCAACAGCCCCGGTAACGACCGGGCTGAGTGCATTCTACCGATGTAATCCAATTGGATAATATTTCCCTGATATCGCATTAATCGGTCGCTTGACTGTGATTTGGTGACATGTTATGATGGCGCCCTATGGATAACAAGCCTTTGCAGGAATTTCCTCAGGAGAACGAGGAAAAAAGGGGAGAACCAGCTGAACATCAACCAAGTCTGATTACAAGATGGATGGAGCGCCTGGCCCATCTCGGCCTGGGTGAAATATCGTCCCGAATCGGGACGAACGCTTTAGCCGTCGTACTTGTCGTGGCAGTTGTTTGGCTGCTACAACGGGCGAAACTTGGCGGTCCCTCAATCTTGCCTGCATCTACAAACCTTACCCCCATTCCCACATCGCCTGTCTCGCAGCTACCCGTGGAAATTGCTCTTTCACTGGATGGAATACCGCGCCAGGCAGAACTGCATACGATTATCCCCAGCCGTCCACGGATTGACGTGACCATTTATACGGTCCAAACGGGAGATTCCATATTCAAAATCGCAGATAACTTTGGGCTAAAACCGACCACGATCCTGTTTGGCAACTATAGTACTCTGAAAGATTCGCCCGATTTAATAACGGCAGGGCAGAAACTAAACATCCTGCCTGTGGATGGGACCTACTATGAATGGCAGGGCACTGAAAGCTTAACAAAGGTTGCCGGGGTGTTCGGCGTGGATGCTGAAAGTATTATCAATTATCCCGGCAACCATCTTGACCCGGATACAATCGGTGACCTGAACAATCCGAACATCCCCGCAGGGACATGGCTGATCGTTCCAGGAGGAACCCGCGAATTTACTTCCTGGACTGCACCGGCTCAACTCGTAAAAGATAACCCATCCACCCACGTCTGGGGTCCGGGTGTATGCACAGGTATAAGCTATGTTCAAGTTGGCTATGGCTACTTCATCTATCCCACCACAGAACACTGGCTCTCCGGAACTCCTTATCGACCGGATTTAAGACATTTTGGGGTTGATTTTGCCGGCGCACAAGGGAATGGTGTTTTCGCGGCGGACGCTGGCACGGTGGTTTATTCCGGTTGGAATGATTGGGGGTATGGAAACCTGGTCATCATTGACCATGGTAACGGCTGGCAATCGCTCTATGCGCACCTCAGTCAAATTAATGTAGGATGCGGTCAAAATGTTGGACAGGGGGATTTGATCGGGTTGGTGGGGATGACCGGGGGGACCTCGACCGGTCCACACCTTCATTTCGAATTGTTGAACAAAACCCTTGGGTATGTAAATCCTTTGGATTATATGCCTGCGCCATAGGAATCCTTGCAAAAGCCTGCCACCTCGACTATAATTTTGCACACCCCGGGCGCGTAGCTCAGCCGGTTAGAGCGCATCACTCACATTGATGAGGTCGGGGGTTCGAG
>Ga0209014_10000697_pt1 | contig 19637 bp, 18 predicted proteins | sample BarGraNGADG00212_FD_184491 | JGI IMG/M metagenome (GOLD analysis project Ga0209014, IMG submission 184491) | Arctic peat soil microbial communities from Barrow, Alaska - Barrow Graham LP Ref core NGADG0002-212 (SPAdes) (version 2) | ecosystem: Environmental > Terrestrial > Soil > Wetlands >...
GCTCCAACTCAGCACGATCTGCTCTACTCCGATCGGCCGGAGGGCAGCCTCGACTCGCGCCTCGATCTCGTCCTTGAGCGGACATGCGGGAGTCGTGAGTTCGATCGTGAACGCCACCTTCGTGCCTTCGATCACAAGATCCTTGACCATGTTCCGCGAGATGAGATTGCCGCCGAGCTCGGGCTCCTGGACCGTCGACAGGGCCTTGAGAACTGCGGCTTCCGTGAGAGTCGGCATTTCGGGCGAGTTCCTCGAACGCTGCGGCGCGCCTCAGCCGGCGCGCCTCCGCCAGATATCGTACGGCCTTGCTCAGGTTTTCGTCTGCGGTGGTGTCTCAGACGCGGCCCATTCGCGACGTCGCGCCGCAACCTCGAAGCGGTTGGCCCAATACGGATGCCTGCGCCGTACCCACGCCGCAACCGAGGACGCGACATATGCGGGCAGGAATAGCGGTCCCAGCCTCTGCCACTGCCGAACATGTTCGAACTCGTGCTCGACAACCTCGGCCGAGAGCCGCTCGCGGGCGAAAATGTAGCGACCCAGGGTCTGGGCCCGTATCGGCATGAAGCCCCGATCCAGGTAGCGGCCCGCGCTCGGATGCTCGACCAGGACCGCGGAGAGGCCGTCGACCTCGACCTCTCGCGTGATGCCCGGAATGCCGCAGGCGCGCATGACCAGCAGCCCCATCAGGTCGCCCGGAAGCGCGCGCCAGGCCATCCGCGCAAACCTCGCCACCGCCAGCCAGGCGTCGGTAAGCCCGCCGAGGTAGCGGAAGATCACGTCGCGGGTGTCAGGCGCCGCGGCGGTCGGCCACCACGCGTCCCGCCTGCATGACGAAGACGATCCGAGCGGGATCGCGCCACAGTTCCGGCTCCGCCAGGGGATCGCCGGAGACCGCGATCAGGTCGGCTTGCTTGCCGGCCTCGAGAGTGCCGACCACGTCCGATAGGCCGAGCAGCCTCGCCGCCTCCGACGTGGCCGCCTGAATCGCCCGGAACGGGCCCAGGCCGTATTCGGACATGTAGGAGAGCTCGGCCGGCGGGTACATGCCGTTGAAGCTATCGGTGCCCATGACCACCCTCACGCCTCGATCCACCGCGTGGCGGAAGTTGCGCTGCTGCCGCTCGAAGAGGTACCGCATCTTCTCGATCGCCCAGGGCGGCACCTCGCCGCGACCGATCCGGCCTTCGTCCATCAGCGCGAAGTTGACGGTGAACGTAGGTACGAGCGGCACGTCGCGCTCGAGCATCAGGTCGATGCCCTCGTCGTCGATCAGATCGCCGTGCTCGATGCTGGTGATGCCGGCCCGAAGTGCGTTCTTGATACCGGCGGTTCCTTCGGCGTGGGCGAGGGTCCCCTTGATGCCCGCCGCGCGCGCCTCTTCGACGATGGCCCGTATCTCTTCTTCGGTGAACTGCGAGGCGTCGGGGGTGTCGGCGGCGGAGAGCACGCCGCCCGTGGCCATGACCTTGATCCAGTCCGCGCCCGCACGAATCTGCAGCCGCGTAGCGCGCCGAACCGCGTCCGGTCCGTCGGCGATCCCGGGCGGCAGATCGGCCATGTCCGTGGCGATAGTCGCGCCGGAGGGTGTCCAGTCGTCGCCGTGGCCGCCGGTCTGCGAGAGGGGCCGGCAGCTCACCTGGGTCCGCGGCCCAGGAAAGGCGCCCGAAGCGAAGGCGCGCTTGATCCCAGCCGGAGCGTAGCCGGCGTCGCGGACCGTGGTCACTCCGGCAGAGAGGAAGTCGCTGCCGGTCTGGAGCGCCCGAACCACGATGTCGGTGGCTGAACGCTGGACCTGGTCGTGGACGGGCTCGAGCTTCATCGCCAGGTGGACGTGGCAGTCGACGATGCCGGGCAGCAGCGTCAGACCGGCGAGGTCGATCCGGTCCAGGTCCCGCGGGGCGGACGTAGAGGCCGCCGACCCGGCTCCCGCGATTCGACCCGCTTCGTCGACCACGAGGACGCCGTCAGCCGTAGCTTCCGGGGAGCGGCCGTCGAGCAGGCGCGCGCCGACGAGGACCACGGAAGAGTTCGGGGCAGGCATCGAGTCCTCCTGGCGGCGTGGGCAGCAGCGCAAATCCTAATGCCCGGACGAACTTCGGCGCCGGCCGGAAGCGGTCGCGCCGGAAGGCGGCCCGTCGCGACCCGAATTGATGTCTCGCGAACTACGCGCTCTTTGTCGGCGGCTTCGTGGCCGGCTTCGGCTTCTTGATCTTCGGCGGTCGCTTGGGAGTCTTGTCGCCCATGATTTGCCTCCAACCTGCGGGTTGTGGACGGCGGCGATCCGCCGGTGCTCGAGGTCCAATCGGTGCAACACCGAGTCTAGCGGATAGGCCCGCGGCGGATAGCCGTCGGCCCGCGGCCTCCTGGCTGTGGCGCTCGCCTACTGGGCCGATCCGAGTTGCGAAGGTACGAGCACGGCCAGGGTCCTGAGTTGACGACCAGCCGACGGGTCGATGTCGTTGGCCCAATCCACCGTCAGAGTTCGGATCGATTGCGGTTCGTCAGGTATCGGAGCGAGAGCCAGCGTCCATTCGAGCCTGCCGCCGAGGCCGAGCATCTGCGCGCGGGCGAGCACTTCGCCGGTCGGCCGGTTGGACCATCGGACCGTGACGTCGAAGGCCGAGCCCGTGCCCACGTTCGACACAGCGAAGTGCACCGTTTCCGCGGAGGTCCGCGTTTCGGCGATCAGGCGAGGTTCGCGCGGTCGAGGGCATGTCCGACCCCCGCCCGGACGGCCGTGTAGATGACGAGCCATGCCACCACGATCGAAACGAGGAAGAGAACAACTGAAGTTCCGCTGTCCGTGTACACCCTCGGCCCCTTTCCGCAAACGCGCCCCCGCCTTATCGCAGAGGCACGCCGCCCAACCGTCGCAGCAACTCTTCGTGAAGCAGCCCGTTGGTAGCCACAGCCGACGGGCCGTCGATACGGCGCTCTCCGGCTGCCGTCGTGAAGCGGCCGCCCGCCTCCTCGACGATTACCATCGGGGCGGCCCAATCCCACGTATGGGCGCCGACCTCGATCATCGCCTCCGCGGCACCCTCGGCGACGAGCATGTAGCCCCAGAAGTCGCCGAACCCGCGATCCCGCCACGACGCAGCCAGCGTCGCCTCAAGTCCGGGGAGCTGGCCCTCACGGAGTCGCTCGCTGCCGTACAGGAGTTGCGCGTCCTCGATGCGGGAGACCCTGCTGACGGATAGGCGCCGGTCGCGGCGCCAGGCTCCCCCACCCCGCCAGGCGACCCAGCGCTCGCGCAATGCCGGGGCGCTCACCACGCCCAACTGCAGCTCGCCGTCCACCGCGACCGCCAGCAGCGTGGCGAAGATCGGGATGCCGCGCACGAAATTGGCCGTGGCGTCGATGGGGTCGATGTACCAGACGACGTCGGCACCGGCGCCGTCAGTCCCCTCCTCCTCGCCAATGAGGCCGCAACCTGGATAGGCAGCTCGCAAGCGCTCGCGGGCCAGGTGTTCGATCGATCGATCGGCGGCGGTCACATAGCTTCGGTCGGGCTTGGTGTCGACCTCGATGTCGCGCCGGAACCCGGCCAGCGCGATCCGATCGGCCTCGTCGCAGATTGCCAGCGCCGCGTCGCGCCAGGCCAGCAGTTCGGCGACGGATACGGCGCGTTCGTTCATGTGCTGATCGTACCGTCAGCGCGCCTGCTGCGGCGGGCCGGCAGGCGGGGGCGGCACACGACCGGGCCAGAGTTGTGACACTCGGCGCTTCCCCAGGCCGGCGCGAACCGGCAAGACTCCGGACACGCCCGACCTGGAGCAGTTGTCGCATGGCGATGGCCGGGCAGACGGAGGCGAGCCGCTACGATGGCCGAAGATGCGATCCCGCGCGATTTCCTCGACCTCGTCGACTGCCCGCCGGTTGCCGCGCCGACCACTGTCATTCCCGACGGCTCACCGCAGACTTCCGTTGTCTGGTGCGACTTCGACGGGATCTGCGTGCGGGTGATCTGCCGCATCCACGCCACGCATGTAACCCTCGGCGCCATCCATGCCTGAGCAAGCGACGCGCCGAGTCGTCCGGTACCCCGATGAACAGCACCAGGCGGTGGACTGGAGCGACCTCATGCGCCGCCAGCACACCATCCACGGCCTGCTCGAGTTCGACGTGACCGAAACGCGGCGCGCGATCCATGCCTGGCGCCGCAAGTCCGGCCGCCCGCTGTCGTTCACAGCCCTGCTGGTGGCCTCGTTCGCGCACGCAATCGGCGAGGACACTCGCATGCAGGCCTACCGCAAGGGCAAGCGGCAGGTGGTGTTGTTCGACGACGTCGACGTGGCCGTCCTGGTCGAGCACGTCATCGACGGCGCCCGGATACCGGTGCCCCACGTCGTCCGCGCCGCCAACCGCAAAACGCCGGCGGACGTCGATGCCGAGATTCGCGGCGCTCAGAACGATCCCGATCCGTACGGCCGGGCTCGCCGCTTTGCGCCCCTGTGGCTCTTGCTTCCGGCAGCCATCCGCAGGTTTGCCCTGGCGCGGTTGCTCGCCGACCCCGGACGGCGCAAGCGGTTCACGGGCACCGCGGCCGTGACCGCGGTCGGGATGTTCGGCAAAGGCAGCGGCTGGGGTATCCCGTTCATCAGCCACAGCATTTGCCTCACCGGGGGCGGCGTGGGTCGCAAGCCCGGACTGGCTCGGGACGGTCGGATAGAGGCCCGCGACGTGCTGTGCCTGACGATCAGCGTCGACCACGACGTCGCGAACGGCGCCCCGGTCGCGCGTTTCATCTCGCGGCTGCGCGACAGCGTCGAGTCGGCGGAGCTTCTCGAAGAGCCGGCTGAAGCGCCCGTGACACGCTAGCTGTCACTGGCGCCGGCGATACTGCGCCTCAGGCGAGCTAGCCTGCCATCAACTCGGAGCTGCAGTTGCCGATGACTACCGCCGGGCCCTTCCCGCCTGTCGCAGAACTCGAGGCGTTCATCGTCGCCGCCAAGAAACGCACCTACGCTGGAGACGGGGCGAAGCTGCTTTCCTACCGCCAGGGCTCGCACGACCTCCAGCATGCCGAGGGCGACTTCATCTACCACGACTGCTACTTCGGCGGCACGGACTTCGCCGGCGAAGAAGTGGTCTACTGGCGCGGGAGCCCAGTTTGGGCCGAGAACTACTTCGGCCGGATAGTGGAACCCAACCTGATCTCGGCCGAACGGGCGGGCCAGGTCATCAAGTCGAGCCTGACGAAGATGTATGCGGCGGGCAGATTCCTGGGCGGCTTCGAGGCGATCGACGGCGACTGCTCCTACAGCGACACCAACGCGGGCGACGCGACTTGGTTCCAGGGGCGCGAGTGGATCGACCGGGCGGGCCGAACGGTCTACGAACTCCGCTACCACGGCGGCCTGATACGCGACTGAGCCTGGGATCCTCGCCGGTAGATCGTGGAGACCGCCGAACCGCTATCCTTAGCCGACGGCCGCGGCAGAGCGTTCCGATCACCGCTCGAGCTGCGCGCATGAGGCCCCCGCGAAATCGTGCTCGCGACTCGCGTGCCCAGCTGAGTCGCCAGGAGGACCCGAAACAGTGGCTGAAGAAAAGCGAGCCCGAGCGGCTCTCCCCTCCGTCAGCAGGAACGTCGTCCTCGTCATTTTCCTGCTTTCGGGGATCGCCGGCCTCATCTACGAGGTCGTGTGGGCTCGCGAGCTGGTCCTCGTCTTCGGCAACACGACCCAGGCTATCTCGGCCATCCTGACCGGCTTCTTCGCCGGCATGGCGGTGGGCAGCGTGCTGGGCGGGCGACTGGCCGATCGCGTTCGAAATCCACTGCGGATGTACGCCATCCTCGAGTTGCTGGTCGTCGTGGTCGTGCTGCTCACCCCCGCGACGTTCCGAGGCCTCCACGAGGTCTATAGAGGCGCGTTCGGCTCGCTCGAACAGAACACGATGGCTCTCGCGCTCGTTCGCTTCGCCCTCGCGATCGCGGCTCTCGGACCGGCCACGGTCCTGATGGGAGCCACGCTGCCGACGCTGTCGCGATACCTGGTCCGAGATCACAACATGATGGGCCACGAGTTCGGCAGCCTCTACACGGTGAACACGCTGGGGGCCATCATCGGCACCCTGGCCTCCGGCCTGGTCCTCATCGAGCTGATAGGCCTGACGCAAACGTTGCTCGTCGGCGTCTGCTTCTCGGGTATGGCCGGTCTGGCGGCACTGACCCTGAGCTTCAGGACGCGTCCGGCGCTCGCAACGGAGGCGGGGGTCTCCGCCGCTTCAGCCACTCCATCGGCGCCGGCCGATCCACCAGTCACGGCCGCCCCTCTGGCAGCTGCCCGAGCCGCCATCGACACGGTCTCCACCCACACCGCCCGTCCCAGGCTGGCCGTGATGCTCGCCTTCGTCTCCGGGCTGACCTCGCTGGGTTACCAGAACCTGTGGACTCGCATCCTGTCGTCCGGTACCGGCGGGTCGAGCTACATCTTCACCGCGATCCTGGCCCTGTTCCTGACGGGCATCACCGTCGGGGCGTTCGTCTACGCGCGCTTCCTGTCGCGGACCAAGCATCCCGTCGCCTTGCTGGGCGTGGCCGAGCTTGTTCTCGCCATCGTTGTCCTGGGCGGACTCGGCTTCGAGACCAAGTTCTTCGCCAACATGAGCTTCAATCGCGATCTGATCATCGTGGTCCTGCCGGCGACTCTGATCATGGGCGTCGTCTTCCCGATGACCTCGATGCTTGCGACCGACTCGGACGACCGGGTCGGCACCAGCGCCGGCATGCTCCTGGGAGCGAACACCCTGGGGGCCATCGTCGGCACTTTCGTCGTGCCGTTCTTCCTGATGCCCGCCCTCACGTCGGGGCGGTCGGTCGTGCTGATCGCGCTCATCAACGCAGTAATGGGCCTGATCCTGCTGTGGGAAGCGCGGACGCTGAGCCTGCCTCTTCGCCGTTTCGGCGGAGCACTCTCGGGTGCGGTCGCAGTCTGCGCGATCGCCCTGATCGTCGTCCCGAACAACGTCGTCGCGGATCCCAACATCAACGTGATGGCGCGATCGCATGGGACCGTCCTCGAGGTGGCCGAGGACAACGTAGCCGCCGTCCAGGCCGTTCGCATGCAGGACGCGGCCCAGACTCTGAGGCTATTCGTGGGCGGCTACTCCATGACCGGCATAACCGCCGACACGCGGATGATGGCTCACCTGCCCCTCATGGTCCGGCCGGACGCCAGGTCGATGTGCGTCATCGCCTTCGGCATGGGCTCCAGCTACCGCAGCGCACTCATGGATGGGCTTCGGGTCGACGCCGTTGAACTGGTCCCATCGGTGCCCGGCATGATGGGCGACTTCTTTCCGGACGCCTCCGCGGTCGAGTCGAACCCGGACGGCCAGATCTTGATCGCCGACGGCCGCAATCACGTCGATCTGACGACCCACTCTTACGATCTTCTGATCGTCGACCCGCCCCCGCCGATGAACGGCTCGGGCACCGCGGTGCTGTTCTCGCAGGAGTTCTACCAGTCCGCGAAAGCTCGGCTCAACCCGGGCGGCGTGATGATGCAGTGGGAGTTCCGCGGCCAGACGATCGACGAGATGCGCAGCCACGTTAAGACGTATGCCTCGGTCTTCAAGCACGTGGTCCTGGTCTTCGGCGCCGCCTCGTCCACCTACGGCGTCATGATGGTCGGCTCGGACGACCCGATCGACATCACCGCCGCCGGCATCCAGTCGATCCTGTCCAAGCCCGGGGTGGTCAACGACCTCTCCAGCGCGCCCGACTCCCCGACTGGAGTGACCACGGCCGCGGCCTGGCAGCAGCAGATCATGGACAACGTCTGGCTCACCGGCAGCGACGTCGACAAGTTCGCGGCCGGCGGCACGCTCATCACGGACGATCGCCCCTACACCGAGTACGACCTGCTGCGGCACCTCTTCGGGCCCAAGTCGCCTACGGCCACCCGGGACAACCTGCTGCTGGCGATGCCGCGCTCGACGGAGTTGGCTGCGCGATAGCCCACCGACAGGAATTGGGAAGGGCGCCCTTTCGGGCGCCCTTCGTGCTGTTGCGATCGAAGAGAGCCTAGACGGCGGCTTTGAGGGCCTCCGGCATCGGCTTGTGGAACTCGACCGGCTTGACGTACTTCTCGACTAGGGCGCGGCTGCCGGGGGTGCCGAGCTGCTTGAAGAGGAAGTCCACCTTGGCGGCCTGCGACGCGAGGATCTCGTCCTTGGTGGCGAGGTCCCACAGCTGGCGCTTGAACGGGCCGATGGCCTTCTTGCGGCCGGTATAGACGAACTGGATGTCCGTCTGGCCTTCCTTGCGCTCGTCCTGGCAGTTGGCGAAGACCCACTCCTCGATCGCCTTGTGGAGCTCGGCCGGGAAAGCCGGATGCTCGTACAGGGCGTTCTGGAAGCCCGTGGCCAGGTGGATCTCGGCGCAGCCGGTGGCGGGGAACTTGTGGAACATGTCGTCCGGCAAGGTCGAGGCGCCATGCTGGACCGCGCCCGAGAGACCGTACTCGCGGGCGACTGTGGAGAGTTCGGTCAGGACGCCGAAGTCGAGCGCGACCTCGGCCACGCCGCCGCCCGCCAGCGGCGTACCGCCGTGGCTGGTTCCCGTCTGAACGGAGACCTTCGAGAGGCCGATGACGCCGGGAGCGCGAGCGTCGAGTTCGCGGCGATAGCCATCGAGATACGCCTTCAGCTCATCGGGAGTGGAGTTCTTCTTGCCGACTTCGCCGATCTCGCCGCCGACCGAGACGGTCACGCCGTCGACTTCGAGGGAGCGGATGAGCGCGGTCAGCTCCGCGGCGCGGAAGTAGTTCTCGTGCTGCTGCGCGTCGAGCGTCTCGGGGCCCAAGTCCACGAGCGTGGAGCTGTCGATGTCGATGTTCCGGTAGCCGGCGGCGAGGGCGTCGCGGCAGCCCTTGCGGATCTCGTCGGTCATCTTCTCGGCGTCGGCCGCGTACTTCTTGGCGTTGAACTGGTAGTGGTCGCCCTGGATGAAGACCGGGCCGACCCAGCCCGCCGCGATGGCGCCGGCAAGGACGCTGGTGGCGTATTCGAAGACGCGCTGGAAGGTGTAGGTCTGCTCCGAGCGTGCCAGCTCGAAGATGACGGCGGCGGAGTCGTTCTTCTTGGCCGTTTCGAGGATGACACGAGCCATGTCGAAGGTCTGGGCGCGAAGGTTGATCGCCGGAACGGTCATGCCTTCGTACTCGCCGCGAGCGCGGGCCTTGTAGAGATCCTGGATGCTGGCCGAGCGGGCGCCGACGGCCTGGCTGGCTTCCCAGACGATCCAGCGGGCGACTTCGACCGTGGCTTCGTCCTCGCTGAACGTCGCCGTCCAGGCCAGATCGTAGATACCGCGCGTCCGGAGGGCGTCCGCGTCCTCGACGACGAGGCTCTCTCCTTCGATGCGGACGATGCCGTCGAGGGCGGCGAGAAGCTCCTTGACGGAGCCGGCAACCTTGGGCATTACGTTCATTCTCCTGAGATGCCCGGCGACGGCGCACGCAGACGGGACGCGCATACATCCGGGACCGGGGTCCATTGGTGGCTTGTGCATGGTAGCGCGGGAAGCGAGTCTCCCACCCTGCCGCTTGTCCCTCAGTCGCCGCCGAGCGGACGGCTCCACCCGTGTCGGTCGGACCGGCCCGCCTTTGCGACGCGCCGGCTCAGATGGTCAACGCGGCCGTCGGCCCCCGCTCGATGGCCTCACGAACACGGACGAGTAGCTGGTCCGGGGCGTACGGCTTCTGGATCAAGTCGACTCCAGGCGGCAATTCGCCCGACCGCCCTATGGCGTCCGTCGAATAGCCGGAGGCAAAGAGAACCGCCGATTCCGGATGAATCGTCAGGGCAACTTCCGCCACCGCGGGCCCACGCAGGTCCGGCAGGATCACATCGAGCAGGAGCAGGGCGATCGGACCGGTATGCGCGCGAAGCAGGCCGAGGGCGCTCTGGCCGCTGTCTGCGAGCAGAACTCGGTAGCCGCTCCGACTCAGAACCTGGAAACTCACCGCGGCCACCGCGGGCTCATCCTCCAAGACGAGGACCGTTTCGCCGCCGCCCGTGGGGTTCTGGCCAGGGGACGTGACGGCCTCGAGGGCGCGGGTGTCGGCGACCTCCGGCAGCAGGATCTCGATGCTGGTTCCCTGCCCAGACTCGGAACGCAGGGTCACCTCGCCGCCCGACTGGACGACGAAGCCTTTGACCATCGCGAGACCCAGGCCCGTCCCCGACCCAACCTGCTTGGTCGTGAAGAAGGGATCGAACACCTGGGACTGCAGCTCCGTCGGGATGCCCACGCCCGTGTCCGCGACCGAGATCGAGACCCAGGAGGCCTCCGGGTCGTCCGCCGACTCATCCGGGGGACGCCGATCAGTCGAGATCGTCAGCGTCCCGCCGTCGACCATGGCATCTCGGGCGTTCGCCGCGAGATTCAGCAGCACGCGCTCCAAGCCGCTCGGGTCGACTCTGACCATTGCCGTCGACACCCGAGACTCCAGGACGACCGCGACGTCCTCGCCGAGCAGCGGTACGAGCATTGGCCTGACCGTGGCGACCAGAGCGTTGACATCGAGTATCTGAGGTTGAAGCAGCGACCGCCGCGAGTAAGCCAGGAGCTCGCGCGTCAGATCGGCAGCGCGTTTGGCCGCGCCCAGGATTGTCTGTGCGGCTTCGCGTGTCTCCGGCTCCTGCGAGCCGCTGGCAATCAGCGAAGCGAATCCCCCGATGGCGGTGAGACTGTTGTTGAAGTCGTGAGCCACACCGCCCGCGAGCCGGCCGACGGCCTCCATCTTCTGGGCTTCTCGGAGTTGGTCCTCGAGCGCGATGGCCGCGGTGACGTCGACGGCCTGGAGCGCCACCGCCATGGGCCCGTCCTCGCGGTCCCGGAGCGCACCGCCATAGAGCCGCACGCAAATGGCCCTTCCATCGCGGCAAGCCAGCTCTACGAGTTCCCCGTCGAATGGCCGACCCTTCATGGCCTGGATGAACCGGCGCCCGACTACCCAGCGGTCGTGTCCATACAGCGCTGCCGGGATGGGCTTGCCCACAACTTCAGCCTCGGTCCAGCCGAACAGTTCGGCGGCTGCCGGGTTCCACAGCTGGACCAGGAGATCCAGGCCGGCGACGACGGTGGGCAGCGGCGAGCTGACCACGAGGGTCGAAAGCAGCTCGGAGCCACGACGGGCCGCATCTTCCGCCGCTCGGATGGCTGTGATGTCCTCGCCCAGGCTGGCCACGCCCATCACCCGTCCCTCGGTGTCGTAGCGGGTGACGTGGCTCCAGCGTATGAGGCGCACTTCGCCCGACTTCGTCTGGATCGCGCTCTCGCGCTGCCGTTCCATCACGATACGCCCGGAGACGATGTGCTCGTAGTTCGCGCGCGCGGATTCTCGTCGGTCCGGGGTCGCAAACGTGTCCCACCAGTCCATCCCTACCACTTCCTCGCGGCGCCAGCCGGTGAGTCGCAAGGCGAAGTCGTTAATGAAGTCGATTCGCGACTCTCGGTCGACGTGAACTCCGATCAAGTCGACACCGTCGAGCAGGTCGCGAACCCGCGCTTCGGCTGCGGCAGCCGACCGAATCGCGTTGAGCCGGCCGCTATCGAGACGCCACAACATCGCGAGGGCAATTGCGTCGACTAAGAAGAAGGCGGGAACGACGACGATGGTGGAAGGCGCGGTCAGATCGATGTTTCGCGCCGTGACCATCGCAACGCCGACCGAGCTTCCCGCGAGGGCCGCCAGATACGGGAGCCTCATCCAGGACGCGGGGATCAGCGGGGCGGCGACGGCCACGCCGATCAGGGGCACAGCCACGACGAAGGGCAGGGTGATCGGCGGACCCGCGCCTAGCAGCGCCGCTTCAACGTCCAGGAGGCCCACGGCAAGCAGGATGAACGCCGGTCGGCCTGCCAGTCCGACCAGGACCGCGGCCAGCACTACCAGGGGCAGCCAGAAGTACGCGACCAGTTCAGTTCCGTTCTGGAGGGCGGGGTCTTCGGCGTAATAGCCCCACAGACCCGCGGCGAGGCACGGAACACCCAGGATCGAGACGCCGACCCATGGCCGGAAACGGCGCAGACGCGCCACGTAACCACCCCACGACAGCGCGCCGTTCTTGTTGACGCAATTAGCGTCATCGTATCAACCCCTTGCCGCGTCTCCATCCCTCAGGTTGTGGAATTCGCGCCGTACCGTTGGAAACACTCGGCCGATGGTCACGCGCCTCCCGAAGGTCTCCGTTTCGAACTTCTCTCCGAACAATCCAACGGCAGCTCGCGTCTGTAAGCAAGAGCGACGAGTCGCATCCGGCAACGACCGTTGACAGGATCCGGCGCTCGCTCGTAACATCCGTTGGCTGCCAGACAGGCGGCCATCTCAAGAGGTCTGCAATGGGCAACGTCACCAAGACGCAGGTTGCAACCGCCCCGAACGGCGGCAGTGCAACCGTGCGCGGGATGTCTGCGCCCACCTGACAGTTAGTCCCCGGCGGTAGAACCGCCAGGACGAAACTGCGAGCCGTGGGCCAGACCGGGCCCCCGGCTTTCTTTATGCCCTGGACAGGCGCGAGTCGCCTCAGGGCAAGGCCGCGAGCCCACCCCCACTCCACCCGGCTCGCGGCGCGTCCGTTGCTGCGAGCCTTCCACGCAGGGAGGTGCCATGAGCATCGCGGTTACGGAAACGATCACACCAAAGACGAATACCGCACCTTCAAGCCGACTCATGGCTGAGTTCATGCCCGCCGGGCCGGCCGCGCTGCTGGTGGAACACGCCACCAAGCGGTTCAAAGTGGATCGCCGCAAGCCGCCGGTGGTGGCCGTGGATGACGTCTCGATCCGCATCGAGCGGGGCGAGATCTACGGCATTCTCGGCGCCAACGGCAGCGGCAAGTCCACGTTCATTCGCCTCGTAAGCGGGCTTCTGACGCTGGACGCCGGTCGGGTCGAGGTCTTCGGCCACGACATCGTCCGCGAGGAGATGGCGGTCAAGCGGCTGATCAATCGGGTCAGCGTCGACGCCGCTTTCTTCAAGAAGCTCTCGCCGGCCGAGAACCTCTCGTTCGCTGCCCGTTTGTACGGGCTGGACGCGCGCGAAGCCCATCGCCGGGCAGTCGGGATCATGGCCCGGCTCGGCATCGGCGAGAAGCGGATGAGCCGTCCGGTCGAACAGATGAGCCGCGGCATGCAGCAGAAGGTCGCCATCGCCAGGGCACTCCTGACGAGCCCGACGCTGCTGCTGCTCGACGAGCCGACCACGGGTCTCGACCCGCGCTCCAAGCTCGACGTCCAGACCTTCGTCGAAGAGCTCCAGGCGGAGCACGACGCGACGATCGTCCTCACGACCCACGACCTCGCCGAGGCCGAGCGGCTGTGCGGACGCATCGGAATCCTGGCCGGAGGCCGGCTGGCGGCCGAGGCGACACCGGCGGCGCTCAAAGCACGCGTCGCCATCGAGCAAGGGCTGCCGCCGACGCTCGAGAGCGCATTCATGACCTACACAGGCCGCTCGCTCGACGACGACGTCGAAGAGGGAGGGGCCGAACAAGACCCCGCCGGGTGATGGCGGGGCACACAAGGAGCCTTCAAGTGCACAACCACGACATCGGTCGAGAAATTCATATGGAGCGCCAGAGGAAGATCGAGCGCCGCGGCCGGCTTCACGCCGGGCGACCGCCTCGTCCTCCAAAACGCCCCGTACGCCAGGCCCTCAGACGCGCGCTGATCCGGATCGGATACGCGCTCGCCGCCAACGGCCGGCTCGCCAAACCGGAGACACGGACATGATCTCGCTCAGGCGCGAGACGGGTGCAAGTTATGCATTCGTCGAGCGCAACTTCAACCTGACCAAGCGCTATTTCGGCTGGGAAGTCGCCTTCCTGGTCTACGCCGTCGCGGGCGCCCTTTCGGTTTCGCTCATCGGGCAGTCGGTCGGCAGCCAGCGGCTGCTGATGTCGCTCGTCGTGGGCGCCGTCTTCTGGAACTACCTCTCGGTGGTCTTCCAGTCGATCGGCGACACGATCACCTGGGAGCGCTGGGAGGGCACCCTCGAGTACACCATGATGGCGCCGGTCCGACGCTCCACACAGCTGCTCGGATCGGCGCTGTACGCGGTTGTATACGGGTTCATACACACGGCGATCCTGCTCATGGTGCTAGCCCTGTTCTTCTCGCTCGATCTCGGGCGGGCCAACTTCGGGGCGGCCGCGATCTTCATGGTCGTGGGCTCAGTGAGCTTCATCGGGATCGGAATGCTGGCCGCAATCCTGCCGATGATGTCGGTCGAGCGCGGCTCGCAGATGGTCTTCGTGCTGCAGTCGTGCCTACTCCTGATCAGCGGGGTATACGCACCACTTCCGACATCGATTGGTCCGCTTCGTTACATCAGCGAGTTATCGCCGGCGACCTACGTCCTTCGGGGCGTGCGGTCGGCGTTGATCGACGGGACTGGGCCTGACTGGGGCGAGGTGGCGATTCTCGTGGTGATGGCCTGCTTCTTCATCCCGGTCGGGCTGTGGGGCTTCGGACGTGCCGAGCGATACGCCAAGCGGACCGGCAAGCTCAAAAGGGTGGGCTGAACGATGACCACCATCAATGGTGCCGTCGGCTCCCCGGCGGCACTCCCCTCCTCCGTCGGGCCGCTCGACGCACTCCGCGCCTGGGGTTGGGACGGTGACCGGGAGATCGAGTTCCCGCCGTTTGCAGAGGCAGGTCTCTGGCCCGCCCGAGTTGTCGCGCAGCACCGCGGTCTTTGGCTCCTTGTCCGAGCCAACGGCGAGGCGGTCGCGTCGCCAACCGGGCGACTACGGCATCGCGCGGACGAAGAGGGCCTGCCTTCGGTTGGCGATTGGGTTGCATGTCTCTCGTCGCCTCAGGGCGGCGAGGCGCGAATGGACTCCGTTCTTGCCAGGCGCTCGGTGTTCCGCCGTAAGGCGGCCGGATCTCGCCTTGCCGCACAGGTCGTCGCCGCCAACGTAGATACCGTCTTCGTGGCCACATCCCTCAACGGTGATCTGAACAAAAGGCGGCTCGAACGATACGTGGCGATGGGCCGTGAGTCGGGAGCGGAACCTGTCGTCCTGCTGACCAAGGCTGATCTTGCCGACGCGGACACACGCGCCTCGACGGCTCGCCTCGAAACGGAGTTGCGTGTCCGCGTTGTCGCGATCAGTTCCCGCACAGGCGAAGGTCTCGACCTGGTGGTCCCTTGGTTGGTGGCCGGAAAGACGCTGGCACTCGTTGGATCGTCAGGCGTCGGCAAGTCGAGTCTGCTCAACAAGCTCGCTGGGCAGGAGCTGATGGCCACGCGCGAGATCCGCGAGGACGACGGCCGCGGTCGTCACACCACAACTCATCGAGAGTTGTTCCTGCTGGCTAACGGGGCCCTGGTTCTCGACACGCCGGGAATGCGTGAGTTCGGACTCTGGGAGGCCGAGGACGGCGTCGACGACACGTTTGCCGAGATCGTCGAGATCGCGGTTGGTTGTCGTTTCGCCGACTGCTCTCACAAGTTCGAGCCCGGCTGCGCTGTCCAGGCGGCCGTGGCAAATGGAAGGCTCGATCAGGCGCGTCTCAAAGCCTATCGCCGCCTGGCCCGCGAACTGGCCGACCAGCCGACACCAGCGGCACGTCGCGGCAAGGATCGGCAGTTCGGCAAGGCGGTTCGCAAAGCCTCCGCGGAACGCATGGCTCGCAAGCGCTACGCGGGCTGATTGTCCCTGGGGCCGACTCGACAGAGCCGAACTCGGCGGCCCCACAAGAGCTGAGGGCATGGCGGTCAGCCGGTCTGGACTACTTGGGGCCTTACTCCACCGACCCGTATTGCCCGGGCAGACCATCTCTGCGCCTGCGGCGCCTCTTTACCAGACCGCGTAGAAGCAGCAGCACGAGGATGGCGAGGACCCCGGCAACTGCACCTGCCAGGAGATACGGACTCACGCTCGACGGGTCCTGGGACCCCGCGATGCCCGCAGCGGCCGGAATGGGAGAGCTCGACGGCGAGGCTGGCGGGCTTGATGCGACCTCCAAGGACGGTGATGGGGCCGCGCTCGGAGGCGCGCTCGCCACCGTTGGCGTGGGCTGCGGAGTGTCGGTTTGCGAAGGGCTCGGTGTCGCGGTCGCCGTAGCGGCGGGGGTCGGTGCCGGAGTCGCGGCCGGAGCTGGCTTTGGTTTCGTCGTAGGTGCAGGCGGAGCAGGTGTAGGCGCTGGCGGTGGAGTGGCAGGCGGAGACGGCTGGGGCGTCGGCGTGGCTGCGGCCGCCCCGTATGCCTGGACGGAGCAGCAGGTAGTCGTGCCGCTAACGGTGATGCCCTGTGAGTAGAGGACTGTTCCGCTGACGCTCAGTTGATAGATTCCGGCCGCCGGAACCTGAACGTCTTTGGTCCAGTTGAGTTCCGTTCCCGAGTAGAAATGGACCGTCGCCGGGCCGATCAACGAGGCGTCGTCGATCGTCGCACTGTCGCCTGGCCCAATTGAGCCGCACGAGAGCTTGACTGTCACGACCAGCGGCTTGCTGCTCTTGGCACTGTCGGACATAACGCAGCTCAGCGGGAATGAGCCATCAGCGGCCACCGGGCTCGGCATGGCGGAGGCCAGCAACGCACCGCCGATGATTACTGCCACCGCGATCGTTCTCTTCGACATGCGACCATACCCCCCCCACGCTCCTGCCGGGCGGAGGATCCCTCGGCAGAGGCGTCGGCTCTCGGCGGTCTGGCATTGACCCCGCCGCGGGGCTTGCCACCAGCCGCCAGAACTACACAGGGAATGCTCCGACAAGCTGGGCCTTTCATCCATAGCCCGATCGGGGCTGCGCGTCGTCATCCGTCTGGCCGGCTTAGGTCTTATCACTGAGGCGTGTGGCAAACTGACGGAGCTGCTGGCCACCGGGATTTACGCGCCACTTCCGGCCACGATTGGCCAAATTCGATACATCAGCGAGCTGTCGCCCGCGACCTACGTGCTGCGCGGCGTCCGGTCGGCGCTGATCGACGGGACCGGGCCAGACTGGGGCTACCTCGCGATCCTCGTGGCGATGGCCTGCTTCTTCATCCCGGTCGGGCTGTGGGGGTTTGGCCGGGCCGAACGCTATGCGAAGCGCACTGGCAAGCTCAAAAGGGTTGGGTGAAGGTCCCTCGGGGTTGCCGGCACGGGCGGCAAGACCGTCATCCGGGGTGTCCGGTCGGCGTTGATCTGCTCGTGGGTGCGGCGAAGGGAAGCGGGCGTCCGGGCGGTTCACTATCCTGTAAGTGACCCGAACTACGGCTGACCCGCGACTCGGTCGTTGCGATCACCAGGGCGGTTCGATGGTGGAGGGCGCGGACAAGCGATGACGAGGATGTTCCGCGTGAGTCAGCTCATCTACCGTTTTGAGTCGCTCAATGATCTCGATAAGTTCGCCGGTGCCGTTCCTTGGCAGGGCCGCTTGGGCAACTTTGATGTTGCGCTCGAAGCCGGGATGCTGACCGCCACGCCGCGAGTTGTGCTGACGAGCGCGCCATCGGCCAGGGTGGCGATCGAGCCTCATCTGCGAGCCTGGGAGATCAAGAGCCTGCTACGACCCGTGGGGTCAACTTCATTAGGGCGCAGACCGTTGCGAACGCCGTTACCGCTCCGCTGGGTGCGGGCGGCACGGTCAGCCTTACTTACGGGGCAGCCGCCGGCAATGCCACCCAAGTCATCCTCGACATCACGGGGTACTTCGCTCCTGGCGGTGCCGGTGCCACTGGTCCGCAAGGCCCCGCCGGTCCCGCCGGTGCCAACGGCGCCGACGGCGCGACCGGCCCCCAAGGTCTAGCTGGTCCCGCCGGCGCGAAGGGCGATACGGGTTCTGCCGGCGCCAATGGCGCTGATGGCGCCGTTGGTCCTTCCGGCGCCGCTGGTGCGTCAGGCGAGCCGGGCGCTTCAGGTTCCCCGGGCGCTTCGGGTGCCCCTGGTGCGACGGGTTCCCCGGGCGCTTCAGGCGAGCCGGGCGCTTCAGGTTCCCCGGGCGCTTCGGGTGCCCCTGGTGCGACGGGTTCCCCGGGCGTTTCAGGCGAGCCGGGCGCTTCAGGTTCCCCGGGCGCGACGGGTTCCCCAGGTGCCCCCGGTCCGGTCGACTATCAAGCCGGCGAGGCGACGTTGGATACCGGTAGCTTTGCCGTCGGGCTTGTGACGCCGATGGTGGGCGACTACTCAGTCTCCCTGACGTATGTCGGCGTCACGGCCAATGGAGTCAGCCTCTGGGTCACGGACGAAGGTCCCACTGGGTTTACCATCCACGGCATCGACTTCAGCAAAGCCGTACTCTCCGGTCAGGTGGACTGGATCGCGATCCCGAACCGAACCGGGTCGTAGCCCGGCCAAAGCTTCGCCGCTCCACATACCGTCAACCAGCAAACGAACCCCGGCGGGGCAACCTGCCGGGGTTCTTCACGTCCGCGGTGACCCGGCAGTCGCATCGAAGGCAAGCCAGCTTGACCCTTCCACAAGGGCAACCGAAGCTTGGCCTATTGAGTGGTAAGACCTGCGCTCGCGTGGCATCCGTGTCCGCGCTAGCCGCCACATTTCTGGTCACGGGGTGCTCGGCCAGTGGCCTGTCGCCGGTCGCGGCGACGTCGGCCTTATCAGGTACGCAGCAGACGGCGGCGCCCTCGCAGAAGGAGATTGACATGGCCGGCTTCACGCTCTCCAGCTCCAGTTTCGCCGAGGGTGGCGCCATCCCGATCAAATTCAGCTGCGATGGACAGAGCATCTCTCCCGCGCTCGCCTGGGAGGGAGCGCCGACCGGCACGGCCGCCTTCGCTCTCATCGTGGAGGATCCCGATGCCAACGGTTTCGTCCATTGGGTCGCCTACAACATCGTCGGCGCGGGGAGCAACCTTCCCGAGGCAGTGAGCCCGGCTGGCCCGCCTCCCCAGGGTCGCAACGGGACCGGCCAGACCGGATGGGCCGGCCCCTGTCCGCCGAGCGGAACGCACCACTACCGGTTCACGCTCTATGCGCTGTCACAGCCGCTGGCTGTGACCGGAGCGCCCACGGCGGTCGAGGTTCGGGCGGCCATCGCAGCCGGCGTGCTTCTCGGCCAGACGACGCTGATCGGGACCTACACGCGCAAGAGCTGAGCCCGGATATCGGCAGGGATCAGATCGCGGACCCGCCCGCCTCGCCCCGCCCGGTGGCTTCCGCCGACCCGGTGGCTTCCGCGGCTGCGGCCGCCTCGATCTTGGCCCGCAAGCAGGCGAGGGTCTGGTCCACGCCGCCGCGTACCGGTTCCTCGGCCATCGCCGCGAAGCGCGCCAGAAAACCGCCTAGGGTCACGTCGGCCGACCAGGTCGCCTGAGTCCGGCCCGCGGGAAGCTCCGTGAGTTCGAGGCTGCCGTCGGCTCGGACCGGCCCGCCCATGACCACGCAGCTCGCGGCCGCAGTTGCATGGGCCGGTGCCTGCAGATCGGTCAAGCGGATGTCTACGACGACTGTCGTTCGTAGAAAGCCGCTGCCCACGACCGCGGTGACCTTCATGCGGCGATCGTCCACCACCTCGACCTTGGGTTGACCCGGCACGCAGGCGGAAACCTGGCGCGGATCCGTGACCGTGTCCCAGACGCGCTGGCGGCCTGCGGCGATCTCGGTCTGTCCGGAGAGGTGCATCGATCCTCCTGGCTTGCCTCCTCGCCGTCGGTTGGGCGGAGTGGCG
>Ga0209014_10000699_pt1 | contig 19628 bp, 20 predicted proteins | sample BarGraNGADG00212_FD_184491 | JGI IMG/M metagenome (GOLD analysis project Ga0209014, IMG submission 184491) | Arctic peat soil microbial communities from Barrow, Alaska - Barrow Graham LP Ref core NGADG0002-212 (SPAdes) (version 2) | ecosystem: Environmental > Terrestrial > Soil > Wetlands >...
TACGGTGTGACTCTTCAACGGCTATGTTCCCATAGCGAATCTCGATTCCGAGCTTTCCGGCCAGCTCCTCAAGCTGATTTAAAAGGACCCCGTCATCCAATAGAAAGATCCTTTGTCCAATCAAGGACGAATTCCGTAAGGCCCTTGACGATGATCCCAGCTTTGCACCGGATGCGGCTGAGGCAGGTCATCCCGTCTGGGGACCGGCCTACCGGGGAGTTCGGAACCAGATGAAGTCCAAGGAGAAGCCTCGTTAGAAGCAGTCTTCCCTGTGGTTTTCGATGCTCTTCAATCCAGGCTAAAGAAGTGGGTGATCCGTTGCAGCCAGACACGCTGCGGCGTGAGAACCACCGGCACTTTGGAATCTGCTTGCCGACGGGTCGCCCGATCGGCGTCTCTCTGCTCAAGAACGGCTGCCAAGCTTGCGACCAGTTTCGTGTTCGCCTGAAGAATTGGAGCAAAAACCGGTTTATCAACGACCGCAACCACCACATCCGTTTCCGCAGTCACTGTAGCCGACCGCTTCGTACCGGTCAAAAGCGACCGCTCACCGAAGAACTGGCCCGCCGTCATGCTGGCCAGTTCTGTCTGTCTGCCGTCAGCCTGAGCTACGGTCAATTTGACCACGCCTTCCCGAATCAGGAAGAATGAATCGCCAAGCTCGCCTTCGCGCACGAGACATTCGCACCGTCCGTATACGCGGATCTGTGCCTGCTCTGCCAGCCGCTTCAGATCATCACCCGACAGTGATGAAAAAAGATCCAGGTTCCCCAGGAGGTCCTGCAATTGCCTGATATGCTTGTCTCTGGCAGTCTCTTCACCCGCTGCCCGCTCTCTGATGCGTATGTCCTGGATGGGGAACGGGATTGTGATGCCTTCCCGCTTGAACGCGTACCACAACCGGTACATGACATCGCTCTTTATCTGATCAAGTTCGGCATAATCAGCGATGAAGAATCTGAGCTTGAAGTTGATAGAAAAATCTGCATAGTCCGTTAACATAAGTAATGGTGGTGGTTGCTTGAGTACAGTCGGCATATCATCAAGTACTTGCATGATGGTCTGGCGTGCTTTATTCGGGGGGGTTTCATAGTCAACGCCCACGTTGATGATGCAACCATGGTCCCGTGTCGGACGGGAGTAGTTTATGACCGGCTCACGAGCAATGACGGCGTTCGGTATGACGATATAGTCATTGGTCTTGGTTTTTAAGCGGGTTGCCCGCCAGGTTGTGTCCACAATACACCCCACGTGGTTGCCCATAGTGACCCAGTCGCCTATGTGGAAGGGGCTGTCGGTATTGAGTTCAAGCCCTGAAAAAAGGTTGCCGAGACTGTCCTTTGTCGCATTGCCGAGAATATAGCCGGCAACAATGGATGACACAGCCAGGACATCGAGGTTGACGCCCTCAAAAAAATAGCGAATCAAGAAAACCGATACGACCAGCGACAGTGCCCAACGGCCGATATCCCTGACGACAATCGGCACCGGCGTCTGATGACGCCAACGCCTGAGCTGATCAAAAAAGAACATATCGATGGCGCGCAAGCCGATGATGACAAGCAGGAAAACGGCAGTAGCTTGTACGGCGGATAAAACGTAACGATGCAGCCCGACTAACTGAGGGGTCAGGAAGAGTAGAGCAAGCAAGGCCAATACCAGGAGGTTGAGTTGGAAAGCAATTCCCCTCAGAAAATGGTAGCCATTCAAAAAGCGTTGCAGGAAGGTAAATATGACATAGGTGACCAGCATCGACACCAGTCCGATAAACCAGTCTCCTGTCTGGAAAGTGCCCCAATTGAGATTCATGACTCTGCCCTCCCGGTTGCTCTCTGGCATGCCGATGATATATGGCACAGATTCAATTGACACGTAAGGCCGTTCCTCATTATGCTATGGACAATCGACTGAAATGTCAACAAATCGTTCTGACACAAATCGTTCTGAATGGGACTTATAAATCCTTATGTCTTTCTTCTGGCGCGGCCTACGGGATGAATTTCTCCTCCTGGTGGGTGTCTTTCCTCTTGGCATGATCTATGGAACTCTGCCCCTCGCAGCCGGCATCCCGGCAGGCCAAACTCAGGCCATGTCGCCCATCGTCTTTGCCTGTTCATCACAGATGGTGACCACGCAACTGGTACATACGGCGATGAGCGGTATCGCCGTTGTTGTGACCATTTTGGTCATCAACTTGCGCCACGCACTTTCGTCGCTTGCGCCTTGCATTAAACAGCTGCCAACACATTGGAAACTTCTTCTCTCTTACCTGCTGACCGATGAAGCGTACGCTGTCACGGTGACCGAATACGAACGGAACGGTGTCCAACCCCACTCGCACTGGATACGACATGATACTTCTTGCCGATCTCAGCCGCCGTGCCTTGGAATCCCTGAAGGTCTTTCTCCAAGAGGTGGTTCCCGAAAATGATCCAATCCCCGGCGCCGTCATCGCCATGCAGACGTTTGGCGATCTCATCGGACATAATCCTCACTGTCACATTTTGGTGACGGACGGCTGTCCATCTTCCAACACAAGGTGAAAGCGAGCGTTAGCAATAAAAGCGACCTTCTCTTCATGATCCAGGTAGATCATACGTTCCTGAGAGGCGGAATCTGTGCTCATCCCATCTGCATCATCAGGTGAACCTGATGGCAGGCAGGTGCCGGCTGGAAGCCGGCAGGTCAGTGCGCACCGGCGCTGGTCACATGACCTCGGCTTGTGGGGTAATCTATCGCACGCGGGCCCGCACAATCGAGCGCATGCCTTCGTCGCGGCGCACGAGTTGAACGTCCGCAAATCCGGCCGACTGAAGATCTTCCTGAATTTCGGTCAAGCAGTAGCTGTTGCCTCCCTCGGTGGCCGACAGCATGTTGACGGCAAACAGTGCGCCGGCGATCGGCGCCGTGCGGGACGGCTCCAGAACGATGTCACGAATGTAGATCCAGCCCTGCGGTTCCAGCGCAGCGGCAATCCGGCGATACAGCGCACGGTTCTGGTCCGGAGAATTCTGGTGAATGATCGCGCTGACCCAGGCCAGATCGGCACCCTTGGGCAAGTCGTCGGTGTAGAAGTCCCCGGCGCACAGCTTGACCCGGTCGGCAAACGGCGAGGTGGCGAAACACTCACGAGCCATCGTAATCACATGCGGCAGGTCGAAGATGATGGCACGCGATTGTGGTTCTGCCTTCAGCCAGGCCAGGGTCCACGATCCGGATGCACCACCCAGATCCAATACGCAACGCACGCCGCCGGGGTGGATTTCTTGAACCAACTCGTCGGCTACACCGCGCGAAACCACGTGCATCGCTTCGATGAACGACGTCTTGTCCGCGTCTTCGCCGTGGATGCTCGGCCCCGGATACTCCGGCTTTCCCGAATGCACTGTCCACGGCAATCGCGACCAGTTGCGCAGGCAGTTCGCCTGGTGACGCAGCATGGCCATGACGCTCTGCGGAAATGCCTCACACAGAAAAGGAGCAAGCTCTGGAGAAATCCAGTACTGCTCGTCTTGCTTGACGATCATTCCGACTGCTGCCAGCGCGTCGAGCAGAATAGTTACCGCACGCAAGTCGCAACCGGCAGCAGCGGTAACTTCCGCGGCGGTCCGGGGCGCTGGAGCGAGTTTCTCAAACAGATCCAGATCGGCCGCTGCGGCGAGCAGGCAGGGAACCTGATAGGCTCGCATCATCTCTAAAATCTGTTCACCGTCACGTATACCCATGGATTGAATCCTCCTATTGAATTGATAAGGCATTGTTTTTCAAGGTGGGAGTATATGAAGTACGTTCTTGGGTGTCAATGGAATATTGGCCCCAGCTCGTTATAGAATCGGATTTACAAATTTCTGCTATCCATACCTTAATTATCGAAAAACAACATTACGGATTAAAGTCTTGCGTCTTCGTCTATCTGGGCATTTTGTGGAAGTTGTCAGCACAGAAAACAAAACCCCGTACTCTTTTCGAGACACGGGGTTTCAGTAATCAGTCCATAGTACCTTCCCAGGGCGTAGGGTTGTAAATCACCTAATAAATTATCGCATGCGTCCACCAGATCGTACATTGTATCGGACATATTTCAGGAAGATTTAGGCCGCCAACGTCGCCTTCCCCCTGTCCGTCAAACAGAATCTCAGGTGGAGCGCGGCCAGCGGCCGCGTGCCACCCCGCCACTCAGATATCAATCACATCGTCCCGCTTGACCGGTGGCGGACCGGGCGGGCGCGGTGGCACAAGCAGCCGGTTCATCAGCAGATTGGTCATGCTGACAATCAACGCCCCCAACAACGCCGAACCGAACCCGGCCACATGAAACCCGTCCACCAGCCGGCCGACGAAATAGAACAGGATGGCGTTGATGATCCAGATGCCGATGCCGAGCGACAGGACAATGAACGGCAGGGTGAAAAGCAGCAGCAGCGGCTTCAGGACCGCATTGAAGAAGCTCAGTACCAGCACCACGGCCGCGAGGGTCGTGCCCGTGTCGTAGCTGATGCCGGGCACGATTTTCGTGCTCAACACCACGCCCAGCGCCAGCACGAACCACCGCACCAGCAGATTGACGAACGCGTTGTTCATTGACTGATGTCTCCACTTTTGCCGCGGCCTCCCGCGGAGCAATAAAAATTCTCATCGTCCAAGACTATCTGCGCAGCGGCGGCACCGAACGCCATTGTTGATAAGGTATTTGTGACCAAATTGCAACCAGTCGCCGAGAAAATGCGATTCCTCCGGTTCCTAAGGCGCAGCGGGGCATGCCGGGCGCACGCGGGATAAAGTTCCGGCGATGAGGCAAGAATCAGGCTTTTGACTTTCCGGCAGGCTGGGCCGTGACGGCCAGGTTGTCGCGGTGGATCACCTCGTCGTAGTCTTTGTAGCCCAGGACCTGTTCGATCTTCGCGGTCTTCAGCCCCATGATCTTCCGGATCTCGTCGGCACCGTAGTTGACCAGCCCCTTGGCGATCGCGTTTCCCGTTGCGTCCACGCAGGTGACCGGGTCTCCGAGAACGAAATCCCCCTCAACCTGCGTTACGCCGGAGGGAAGGAGGCTCTTGCCGTCCCGGAGGAGAGCCTCTTTTGCCCCATCGTCGATCAGGAGGCGGCCCCGGGAGCGTAGCGTGAAGGCGATCCAATATTTCCGACTGCTCAGGTGTTCCGCCGGCGGCAGGAAAAGGGTGCCGGTCTCTTTCCCGTCCAGGATCTCCTGGAGGACGCCGGCGCGCCGGCCGGGGGCGATGATGTAGGGGATGCCGGAGGCGGTGACCTTTTTCGCGGCCTGGACCTTGCTCTTCATGCCGCCCATCCCGACGGGGGTGGCCTCTTCGGTCGCAGCGGCCTCGATCTCCGGGGTGAATTCCGTAACGATGGGGATGAGTTTTGCCTTTTTGGTGTCGGCCGGGTTCCGGTCGTAGAGACCTTCCGTGCTCGTCAGATTGATCACCAGGTGAGCCTCGACGATGTTGGCCACCATCGCGGCCAGGTGGTCGTTGTCGCCGAACTTGATCTCATCGACGGCCACCGTGTCGTTTTCGTTGATGATCGTGATGACGCCCCACTCCAGCAGGGTGAAGAGGGTGTTGCGGATGTTCAGGAAACGCTTGCGGTCGGTGATGTCGCTCATCGTGAGCAGGACCTGGCCGACGAAGAGGCCGTGTTTTCCGAAGGCATTGGAGTAAACCCGCATCAGCCGCCCCTGGCCAACCGCCGCTGCCGCCTGCTTCTGGGGGATGCTCTTGAGTTTGCCTTCGATTCCCATCCGGTGTTTCCCGGAGGCGATCGCGCCGGAGCTGACGAGGACGACCTGAAAACCCCGTTCGCGCAGGGCCGCGATATCGGCCGCGAGCTGTTCGATCACTTGGAGGTCGAGGCCGTCCTCGCCGGTCAGGACGGCGCTTCCGACCTTGACGAGGATCCTCCGGACGCCCGCGAGTTGTTCTTTGCGTGTCATGATGATATTTCCTCCGGCAGTTCTACCCCGCTTTCTTCATCCGCCGGGGGAAGATGCGGGGGGATCAGGACGATGAGCTCCCGGAGCACCTCCGGGACGCCTTCTCCCGTTGCAGCCGAAAAAGCGAGCAATTTTATTCCTTTTTGTGCAAAGATGTCAACAGCATCCTTCCACCTCTCCCGGGTCACGGTGAGATCGAGTTTGCCGATCGCGACGACCTGCCGTTTTTTCCGCATATCGGGGCTGAAGAGCCCCAGCTCCCGGTTGATCAGTTCGTAGTCATGCCAGGCGCCCTCGTGGGATTCCGGCGAGACGTCGATGATGTGGAGCAGGACGGAGGTCCGCTCAACGTGGCGGAGGAACTGCATGCCCATCCCCATCCCCTCGTGCGCCCCTTCGATCAGCCCCGGGATGTCGGCGATCACGAACGATTCGTGCTCTCCGTACCGGACCACGCCCAGATGTGGGACGAGCGTCGTAAACGGGTAATCTGCGATCTTGGGCCGGGCGGCGGAGACGCGGGAGATGAAGGTTGATTTGCCGACATTCGGGAGGCCGACGATTCCGACATCGGCCAGGAGCTTGAGCTCCATCGTGATCCAGCGCTCCTCTCCCGGGATGCCGGGCTGGGCGAAGCGCGGGGTCTGGCGGGTAGCGGTGGCGAATCGCGCGTTGCCGCGACCGCCCATTCCGCCTTTGGCGACGATGAAGGAGCTCCTGTCGGACGCCAGATCGGCGAGGAGTTCCCCCGTATCGTCGTCCCGGACGAGCGTGCCCACCGGGACGACGATTTCCACGTCCTCGGAATTCTTGCCCGTCCGCTTGCTTCCCTCGCCGTGACCGCCGTGTTTCGCCACGTGGTGCTGGCGGAACTTGAGATCGAGGAGGGTGCGCCGGCTGAGCGAGGCGCGTATGATCACATCTCCCCCATGGCCGCCGTCGCCGCCGTCCGGTCCTCCGCGGGGGACGAACTTCTCCCGCCGGAAGCTGACGCAACCGCGCCCGCCGTCGCCCGCCTTGACGTAAATCTTCGCCTCGTCGATGAATTTCATCTGGATTGCCTATGCCTTTTTCGCGCGGAGGGGGTGGAAGGAGAAAGTGTTATCCAGTTGTCGGGTGTGGAAATAGAGGTTGCGCCTTTTTCCGGATGGGCTAAAGGAAGAACGACCGGCGGCTGCGTAAACAAAATCCGCCGGCTCATCCCCGGGGTGACGATCTGTTCGGAGGATATCGATAGGAACGTGTGCCCCGCCCTGACGAAGACCGGTACGCTATATCTTGCACACGTCCACGGCGGCCTGGCCCTTCTGATCCTGCTGGATCGCGAACTCGACCTGGTCTCCTTCGGCCAGACTACGGAATCTCTCCGCGATGATCGCAAAATGATGGACAAACACATCCTCTCTCGAGGCCCGGGAGAGGAAACCGTATTCCTTCTTGTCGTTAAACCACTTGACTACCCCGGTTTCACGTCCGTTCTCGCCCATTTCCCCGTTCTCCTTACTTTATCTAAAAAGAAAAGGTGTCTACGCCGCGGCGTAGACGCTGATCCTCTTCCGCTTCTTGTCGAGTCGCTCGAATTTCACGAAGCCGTCGATCTTCGAAAAAATGGTATAGTCCTTCCCCAACCCGACATTGTTGCCGGGATGAAATACGGTTCCGACCTGACGAACGATGATAGAGCCGGCGCTGATCTTCTCGCCGCCGTATGCCTTGACGCCCCGCCGCTGGGAATTGCTGTCTCTTCCATTCCGGGAGCTTCCCTGTCCCTTCTTGTGTGCCATAATGTCCTCCGCTTAAATGGATATTTCCCTGATCTTCATGCTGGTCAATTGCTGGCGGTGACCGTTCTTCTTGTGGTAACCCTTCCTTTTTTTCGTCTTGTAGACGATAAGTTTGTCGCCTTTGGTCTGGGCGAGAATCTCGCCGACCACCTTCGCGCCTTCGACGACGGGCCTGCCGACCCGGATGTCGCCCTCTTTCTCGACCATCAGGACCTGGTCAAAAACGACCGCTTCCCCTCTGTCGCCGTTGATCTTTTCGATGGCGATCACATCTCCCTCGGTGACCCTGTGCTGCTTGCCGCCTGTTTTAATGACTGCGTACATGGCTTAGTTCCCTCTTGAAAATTTTGAATCCGCACCATAACGAAAAGAAAGTGCATTTGTCAAGAAAATTTATTGGGCGGAGACACGATGCGGCATCATGTCCCCGAAAATATTTCCCGGTCGGCCGGTCCGACGAAATCGGCCGGCCGGGTGGCTGTCTTGACGATGCGTGTGCTGCGGGCCGCCTCGGGGGAAAAGCCGAAAAGGGAGGTCAAGAGTTCGGTGGGGCGGACCGTCCCTTCCGGACCAAAATGGGCGGAAAGAATGATCCGGTGGGAGGGTCGGTCCAGGGTGAGGCCTGTGACGAGGGGGCGAATCTCTTTAAGGACGGTCTTTCCGCTCACTTCCCGGCGGACGGCGAAACTCTGCGCGTCGAGAAAACGGAGGATGTCGGCTTCGCACCTCTGCAGATCCTCCTCTCCGGTCTCCTCCGGCAGAATGATATCATAATGGAAGCCCTTGACGATTTCCGCGAGAGAGAAATCATGCGGCGGAAGCTCCCGCATTGCTGTGACCGCGACACCGGAGGGGAGGCCGGCATTGATCCGGGCGACGAGGGATTTCAGCCCCACTCCGGGATCCTGGATGCGGATATCCGCGAATTCGCCCCGGCTCTCCATGCCCACTGCCGTTGCCCCTGCAAAGGAGATCCGCGGATGGGGATGGAACCCCTGCGAATAGACGAAGAAGATCCCGCCCAGGATCATTGCCCGGCTCAGAGCCGTGGAGAGCTCCAGGTGAGAGAGAAACCGTGCCGGTCCCAATTTCGTGAACCGGAGGCGGAATGCCTTTTCCGGCCCCCCGGCGTCTTCCGGGCCGGCGAAGGTGGATACGAGGGTCCCGACGGGCGCGTCCGCTGGGGCGGTGACGACCCGGATGGTCTTGTGATCGCAGACGCCGCAGTCGCTGCACGGTCCGGTCCGGCAGTCCGGCGTCGCTTCGCCTTCTTTGGCCTTTTCGGCCTCGGCCAGCAGAAAATCCCGGCGGACGCCGCAATCGATCCGCTCCCAGGGGAAGATCTCCGAACCGGGACGTTCCCGCAGATATTCCCCGGCGTCGATTCCCGTCCGGCGGAGCGCCTCCTCCCAGAGGTCGAAACGGAAGTGGTCGCTCCAGCCATCGAAACGGCAGCCGAGGCGGAAGGCCGTCTCAATCAGATCGCCGGTCTCCTCCCCCCCGCGAGAGAAGATCCCTTCGAGGAGGCTCATCCGGGCGTCATGCCATTTGACGCTGATATTCCGGTTCTTCAGGCGCCTCTTGAAAAACTCCTGCCGGGCGGCTGTCTCTTTGATGCCGATCTGGCACTGCCACTGGAAGGGAGTGTGGGGCTTGGGAACGAAGGTCGAAAGGCTGACCGTGACCTGACCCCGGTTCTTCGCCGTCCGGAGGACCCGGTGGGCGAGCTCGGCGATTCCCTCCAGGTCTTCCTCTCGCTCGCCGGGAAGGCCGATCATAAAGTAGAGTTTTACCGCCTTCCAGCCGGCCGCGAATACCCGCTCCGTTGTGGCGAGCAGATCCTCCTCCGTATTTCCCTTGTTGATCACGTCGCGGAGGCGCTGCGTCCCCGCCTCGGGGGCGAGTGTGAAGCTCGTCTTCCGGACCCGTCGGATCCCCTCGATTAACTGCGGAGTGAGGGTTTCGGCGCGGAGCGACGGGAGCGCAATGGCGACCCGCCGGGCGTAATAACGGTCCATCAACGTCGTGAGGAGGGGTTCGATCCGGGAATAGTCGCCGGAGCTCAGAGAGAGGAGGGAGATCTCGTCGTGCCCCGTCGCCCGGAGCATCGCCTCGGCCATCTCCTCAAGGACGGCGGGGGTCCGTTCGCGAACAGGCCGCCAGACCATTCCCGCCTGACAGAAGCGGCAGCCCCGCGTGCATCCTCGGGCGATCTCCAGGGTCACCCGGTCGTGGATTGTCTTCATCAGCGGGACGACGGGGCAGAGGGGCTGGCGCCAGGCGTCCGGATCGGTGATGATCCGTTTTGCGACTCTTTCATTTCCGGTATGGATCTCCGGAACGTAGACCCCGCAAATTACGGCCAGAGTCTCAAGCTGTTCCCGTCTCTTGCCGCCCCGCGCGCGGACGGCCATGACAGCGTTGGCAATCTCCTGGACGACCTCCTCCCCCTCGCCGATCACGAAGGCGTCGACGAAGGCGCTCATCGGTGCGGGGTTGAAGGCCGAGGGACCGCCGGCGACGATCAGCGGGTGTTCGTCGCCCCGTTCCTCACGGCGGAGCGGAATCCCGCCCAAATCGAGCATCATCAGAACATTGGTGTAGGAGAGCTCGTACTGGAGCGAAAAGCCGACGATGTCGAAGGTGGCAAGCGGCCGTTGAGACTCCAGCGAGCAAAGGGGCATTCGGCGGCGACGCAGCTCCTGCTCCATGTCCGGCCAGGGGGCGTAGCAGCGCTCGCAAGCAACCTCCGGCAGGCCGTTCAGGACGGCGTAGAGAATCTGGAGGCCGAGGTGGGACATCCCGACCTCATAGGTGTCGGGGAAGGCGAGGGCAAAACGGAGGCGGCAGGTCCCCGGGTCTTTCCCGACGGCGTTGACCTCGCCCCCGGTGTAGCGGCTCGGTTTTTCGACGGCGAGCAGGAGTTCGCCGGCATACATTGCGGACGGATCGGTCATGTTCCACTCTCTTGCAGGATTTCCCGGTATCGGCAAGGATTCCTCATTTTCCGTGCCCTGATTATCATCTTTACCCTTGATCTGCAATCTTGTTCCTCCAGCCTGATTTTCGTTGACAGGGGGCACGACGTCGTTTAGTGTGCATACAAATGATTTTCTTTCCGGACCGACGGGGACATGATGCCGCATCGTGTCCCCGCGGAAAAAGGGGCGGCAACGTTTTTCCCCGGGTGCAGGAATGAAAGAGACGACGACAGAGATCCTTTTCCCGAAGGCGGTCATCGAAAGAAGGGTCGGAGAGCTTGCGGCTCAGATCTCCCGGGATTATGCGGGGAAAGAGCTGCTGATTGTCGGCATCCTCAATGGCGCCTTCGTTTTCATGGCCGATCTGATTCGCGCACTCAACATTCCTTGTACCGTCGATTTTGTCCGGATGGCGAGCTACGGGGCGGAATCCGTCAGCTCGGGGGAGGTCCTGATCCGCAAGGATCTGGAGACGCCGGTTGCGGGACGGGATATCCTCATCGTGGAGGACATCGTCGATACCGGCTTCACCCTTTCGCGGCTGATGGAGATTCTGCGGGAGAGACGTCCGGCCTCGCTCAAGGTCTGTGCATTTCTCGACAAGCGGGAGAGGAGAAGGGTTCCCTTTGTGGCAGATTATGTGGGCTTTCCCATCCCCGATGCTTTTGTGGTTGGATATGGACTCGATTATAATGAGCAATTCCGTTTTCTTCCAGATGTCCGGGTGCTTAGAGACATCGCCTGAGAGGGAGGGCATATGATTATCCAGTGTCGGAAGTGTGAAACGCGGTTCCGGTTTGACGATACCCTGATGGCGGGAGACGGCGTATGGGTGCGCTGCAGCCATTGCCAGCATGTCTTCTTCCAGCAGCGGTCCGCCGGTGACGCCTCCGCTGTCGAACCGGAGATTCCCTCCGTAAGGATCAGCGACGCCAGGCGTAACTCGGACGATCGCTTTCCCGCGGCGGGAGAGCGATTGAAACGGATGGAAACGCAGGCGGAAGAGGTGCCGCCCACCCCGATTCGTGCGGAAAGAGAACCGGAAGCGGATTTCGGCAGGGAACCTTCGATCCAGGAACTTGGTGAGGATCTCGGGAAGGAGACCCTTGCCGGTCCAGCTGCCGCCGATGAAAAAGAAAGCATGGAAATGGTGGAAGAGGAGCCTCCCGAAGGTGGGACAGGGAGAACGGGGTTGGGCCGGACCTTTCTGAAGCTGATTGCCCTGTTGGTGTTTGTCGTGGTCGTAGCGGGAACGGTTTATCTCTATCTTTTCCCGCAGATCCGGACCCAGGTGTTGACGTGGGCGGCTCCGTGGCTGTGGGGGGTGCCTGTTCTCGAAAATCTCGTCGCTCCGCAAATGAAAAACGGCGGGACGGTGCTGGCGCCGGTTCGCATCAAGGATATCCGTCAGCGTTCCGTAGCGAATCTCCTCGCGGGGAACCTCCGCGTGATCGAGGGGGTCGCCGTGAATCAGGCATCATACCCGCTTGCAAGAATCAGGGTCCGTCTGGTCATCGCCGATGCCTATGATGTTGTTCTCGGGGAAAAGATTGTCTACTGCGGCAATCTGCTGACGGATGCGGAGTTGGGGGCTCTGGCGGAGGCCGAGATTCAGCGGGAGCTATCCATCCAACAAGGGAGCGACGTCTCGAACGAGCGCATTGCACCGAACGGCGAGATTCCCTTCATGATCGTCTTCAACCAGGAGCAGGCAGGGGCTATCAAAACAACGGTGATCCCGGGGGGCGCCGACCGTCTTCCCTAAATTTCACGAGAAGGTCGGCCCTATGTCAGTCAGGTTCAGGGCATCCCGAATGAGGCCGCCTGGGATGGCGCCTTCGCGGAGGATCCGGGGCGGGGAGACGGTGACGTCGAGGATCGTCGATCCGGTGCCTCCCGGCGTGGGTCCGCCGTCGATGACCGCATCAGGGAGATCTCCGAGTGTGCGGATGACCGCGTCGGCCGAGGAACATTCCGGTCCGCCCGATAGGTTGGCGCTTGTTGCCGTCAACGGACCGGCCAGGCCCGCGGCGAGAAACCTCGCGATGGGGTGGCTGGAGACGCGGATGCCGATCTTTCCCGTGCCGCCCGTGAGGCGGGATGAAACCGACGGGGCGGCACGGAAGATCAGGGTGAGCGGACCGGGCCAGAATGTCTGCATGAGAATTTTTGCGGTCGTGGGGATCTCCTCCACGAGGGGGGCGAGTTCCCTGCGGTTTGCAACGATCACCGGGAGGGGGTTCCGGAAGTTCCGTCCCTTGATCCGGAAGATTTTTTCCACGGCCGCTTCATTTCGCGCATCTGCCCCGAGGCCGTAAAAGGTCTCCGTTGGAAAGGCGGCGACCCCTCCTTCAAGCAGGATCCGGACGGCCTCCGCGAGTTTTTCCTCATCCGGTTTTCCGGGATCGATTTTCAGGAAAAGGGCCATATCATTTCTTCAGGTTTTCGTGCTTTCGCTCGACCTCTTGGGCCATCTTCCGGACAAAGGATTGGAGCTTCTTCATAAGATCGGCATCCTCCAGGGCCAGGATCCGAATGGCGAGCAGCGCGGCATTCTTCGCCCCCGCCTTGCCGATGGCCATCGTTGCGACGGGAATGCCCCCCGGCATCTGGACCGTGGCGAGGAGGGCGTCCAGCCCCTGGAGTGATGTGGCGTCGATGGGCACCCCGATCACCGGGAGCAGGGTCTGAGAGGCGATTACTCCGGCCAGATGGGCCGCGGCGCCGGCGCCGACGATGATCACCCGGACCCCTCTCTTGGACGCCCCGCGGCAGAATGCGGTTGTCCGCTCCGGCGTCCGATGGGCGGAGGTCAGAAAGAGTTCATGGGGCACCGCGAAGGCCTCCAGGACCTTGACGGCCTCCTCCATGACCGGAAGATCGGAGTCACTTCCCATGACGACGCTGACGATAACCCCTGCCTTTTCCTGCATACGCTTACAACTCCTTTTAATGTTTGAAATGGCGAATTCCGGTAAAGATCATCGCGATGCCGTGCTCGTCCGCGGCTCGTATCGTCTCGTCGTCCTTGATCGATCCGCCCGGCTCGATGATCGCGGTGATTCCGGCCTGAGCGGCCATGTCGATCCCGTCGCGGAAAGGGAAGAAGGCGTCCGATCCGAGGACGCAGCCCTCCGTCGGAAGGACCGCTTTCATCTTCGCGATCTTCACCGAATCCACACGGCTCGTCTGGCCCGCCCCCATGCCGACAAGCTGGTCTTTCGTCGTATAGACGATGGCGTTCGATTTGACGTGTTTGACCACCCGCCAGGCGAAATCGAGGGCCTGATATTCGGCCTCCGTCGGGATCCGTTTCGTAACGACCTTCGCCTTCCGGATGTCGAACTCATCCATGTCCCGATCCTGGATGAGGAGACCGCCCATCACCCGGCGGAACTCATAGCCGGAGGAGCGCTTGCTGCAAGCAGCCGGTATCTCGAGAACCCGGACGTTCTTCCGGGTTTCCAGGAGTTCTACCGCATCCGCCGCGAAGCCCGGGGCGATGATCACTTCAAAGAAGGTCTTCACCAGCTCCTCCGCTGCCTTTTTGTCCACGGGGCGGTTCAGGGCGACGATGCCGCCGAAGGCCGAAACGGGATCGCCCGCCAGCGCCTTCCGGAAGGCCTCGGCCATGTCGCCGTCGGATGTGGCGGCGCCGCAGGGGTTCGCGTGCTTGATGATGACGACGCCGGGGAGGGGGATGTCGGAGACGACCTGCCAGGCGGCGTCGCTGTCCATGATGTTGTTGTAGGAGAGCTCCTTGCCCTGGAGCTGCCGCGCGTTGGAGAGGGCGGAGAGCTGCGGGTCCTTCTCACGATAGAAGGCGGCCTTCTGATGGGGATTCTCCCCGTAGCGGAGATCTTGCGCCTTGGCGAACTGGCAGGAGAATGTGTCTGGGAATTCGCGCCTTTCCGGGCTTCCGGCGCCGAGCAGGCCGAGGTAGTTGGAGATGGCGCCGTCGTAGCGGGCGGTGAGCTGGAAGGTCTTCTTGGCCAGCTCGAAGTTGGTCGCCTCGGAGATCTTGCCCCCCGCCTCCTTCATCTCCGCGAGGATTTTCGGGTAGTCCTCCGGATCGGTGACGACGGAGACGAAGCGGTAATTCTTGGAGGCCGCGCGGAGCATCGTGGGGCCGCCGATGTCGATGTTTTCGATGGCGTGTTCCAGCGTACAGCCCTCCTTGGCGACCGTGTCCTCGAAACGATAGAGGTTGATGACGACCATGTCGATCAGGTTGATCCCATGCTCCCGGAGGGCGTTCATGTGTCCTTGATTGTCCCGCAGGGCGAGAAGGCCGCCGTGGATCTTCGGATGGAGGGTTTTCAGCCTTCCGTCCATCATCTCCGGAAAGCCGGTGTAATCTGACACATCGATCACCGGAATGCCGTTTTTCCTCAACTGTGCCGCCGTTCCGCCTGTGGAGAGGATCTCCACGTCAAAGGTCCGAAGCCCCTGGGCGAATTTAACGATCCCTGTTTTGTCCGTCACACTGATCAGTACCCGTTTGATATCATTTTGTTGCATGCAGCCCTCCTGTTTATATTGGTTCTGCTTTGAGTTTCTTCATATGTTGAACCCGCTTCCGGATGAGCGGTTCGGTGCCGATATCCGGCCGGTGGTCTACGGGACCCCGGATGGCGCCAACGGACATTTCAGCGATTTGTTCCGCCTCCGCCAGACTGTTTGCGATGCCGACGACGCCGATCGCCCGGGACGAGGTCATGTAAAGACCATCCATCCGCTGGTCGATGGATGAATAATAGAGCTTTGCCCCTGGCGTGTCGCCGATTGCGATCCGGGAGGATGTGGATGCGGCCTCGGGATGATCTTGGGGAAGGCCGTAGCCCGTGGGGACGATATACTTGCACACCGTTGCCTTTTTTTCAAATACAATGTCGAGGCGGTCCAGCTTCCCGTCGATGATTGCCCGGCAGACGTCGATGAAGTCGGTCCGGAGAAGGGGAAGGATGTTCATTGCCTCAGGGTCGCCGAAGCGGGCGTTGTATTCGATCAACTTGACTCCGGTGCGGGTGAGCATGAAACCTCCGTACAGGACCCCTTTGTAGGGGATGCCCGTTTCCAGACGGATCGCCTCGGCGACCTTCCGGGTGATGGCCAGCCCCTCGGCGACGGCATTGGCATCCAGGAAGGGGAGGAGATGGTCTGCGCAGGAATAGGAGCCCATTCCCCCCGTGTTCGGGCCGCTATCGCCGACGAAGCGCCGCTTGTGGTCTTGGACCGGCGGGGTTGGGACGACCGTCCGTCCATCGCTGAGGCACTGCAGGGAGAACTCCTCGCCCTCCAGTTTCTCCTCCACGGTCACGCCAGGATGGATTCGGAGGATATCGCGGCAGTGCTCCAGGGCCTCCGCACGCGTCTGAAAGTGATCCCCCTGGACGAGAACCCCCTTGCCACCGGTCAGGCCGTCCGGCTTGAGGACGATGCCGTCCAGTTCGCCTAAAAAGGCGTTGATCCCATCCATGGACGTGAAATTCCGGAAGCGCGGGTTTCCCGGGATATCGTATTTTTCGAGCAGGTTCCTCGTGAAGGACTTCGATGTTTCCAGACGGGCGAGGGAGCGGGTCGGTCCCACCGCCGGGATTCCTGCCGCCGTGAGTGCGTCCACGACGCCGTGGCTCAGAGGATCCTCGGGGCCGACGATCGCGAAGTCGACACCGGCATCGCGGGCAAAAGCCACGATGGCCTCCGGCTCATCGTACCGGCCGAGGCAGATCTTCTCCGAGAGGGAAGCGATGCCGGGGTTGTTTGTTTTCATGAAGGAATAGAGGCGAGGGGTCTGTGCCGAGCGTCGGATCGCCTCGGCGATCGCATGTTCCCTGGCCCCGTTGCCGATAAGAAGGACATGGGTCATGAGGGGGTCTCCTTCCGTTGCCGTTGTGATATAGGGCGTACACATATCGGAAAATGAGGTCCGAGTCAAACAAATCCGAGAAGGACGCCGATCGGACGGCAGTCCATGCGACAGTTGATCCGGCACGGCGATAAATCGTTTGTCTTTTCCCTTTGGGATCTGATAAGTTTTGTCGCGATCTTGCCGACGGGACACGGCAGGATATCACAGAAGGTTCTTCGATTCCGGAAGTTGGGAGAATCATGTTGAGGTTGCGAAGTATGAACGAGAAGGACGATACGCAGACGAGAGAAGCGGGAGGATTCTCCACGATCATCCTTGCTGCAGGCAAGGGGACGCGGATGAAATCCGATCTCGCGAAGGTTCTCCATCCCCTCTGCGGCGCCCCCATGCTGACCTATCCGGTTGCGGCGGCCCAAGCGGCGGGTTCGGAAAAAATCGTCGTGGTGATCGGCCATCAGGCAGAGCAGATCCGTGAGAAATTCCGGGATCAGGGATTGATCTTTGTGGAACAGCGGGAGCTGTTGGGGACCGGTCACGCAGTCCTTCAGGCCGCGAAGGCCTTCCGGGACCATGATGGCGCCATGGTTATCCTCTGCGGGGATGTCCCGCTGATTCTGCCGGGGACGGTAAAGACCCTGTATGAACGGCACCGCTCGGCAAGGGCTGCGGTTACAGTCCTGACCACGATTCCGGAGGAGCCCGCCGGTTATGGTCGCGTGGTCAAGGCGGCAGATGGGCATGTTCTGAAAATTGTGGAGGAAAGGGATGCCACGATGGATGAGAAGAAGATCCGCGAGATCAATACGGGGATCTATTGCGTCGAGAGTGGCTTCCTTTTTACGGCAGTCGCCGCCCTCGGCAATCGGAATGCCCAGAAGGAATACTATCTTACGGATATAATAGAAATTGCGTGTAAAAATGGCCTCCGGGCAACATCATTTCCGGCGCCCGATCCGATGGAGGTGATGGGGATCAACACGCCCGAAGAGCTGGAGCGGGCCGGCCGCCGAATGGCGACCCGTGATCTCCGGTAGGCGATTTTTCGTTTTTATGGGAATAAAGAAAATAGGTTGAATGGACTGGTTGGGTAACACGCTATTCGGAAAGGCGTCATGAACATCGGTCATCTGCAGTTGAAGAACAATGTCTTTCTCGCCCCGATGGCGGGGATCACCGATCTCCCTTTCCGGACGGTTGTCCGGTCGTTCGGCTGTGGTCTCGCCTTTACCGAGATGGTCAGCGGGAGCGGTCTGATCCGGGGGACGGAGAAGACCTTTCGGTACCTCGCCTCGTCACCCGCGGACCGGCCGCTCGGTGTCCAGCTCTTCGGCTGCGATCCGGACACGCTGGCTGAGGCCGCAAGGATCGCGATGGAGCGGGGGGCGGACCTCTTGGACGTGAATATGGGCTGTCCGGTAAAAAAGGTGGCCAAGACAGGTTCCGGGGCGTCATTGATGAGGGATCCGGGGCGTGTCGCTGCCGTCCTGCGCGCCGTGAGACGGGCGTCGGCCCTGCCGCTGACGGTGAAAATCCGCGCTGGCTGGAACGCGCGCCAGGTCAATGCCCTTGAGGTCGGGCAGATCGCCGAGGAATGCGGCGTCGACGCGGTCATCCTCCATCCCCGCACAGCCGACCAGGGTTTCGCCGGCCTTTCCGACTGGGGGCTGATCGCGGCGCTCAAAGAGAGGCTCCGTATCCCCGTGATCGGAAGCGGCGATATCCGCTGCCCGGAAGACGCGGCCCGGATGCTCCGAGAGACCGGTTGTGACGGCGTTATGGTCGGGAGAGGGGCCCTGGGGAACCCCTGGATCATCGCGAACATCTTGTCCCATCTGGCCGGCGGCGGTATTTCAGCACCGTCCCTTGCGGAGAGGCAGGAAACCATTCGTCGTCATCTGGCGCTGGCCATCGATTTTTACGACGAGAAAGTCGGAACCCGGGACTTCCGGAAACACCTTCTCTGGTATACGAAGGGGCTGCGGGGAGGCGCCCAGTTTCGGAAGGAGGCGGGACGGATCAGCGACCAGGCCTCGGCCTGGAAGGCCTTGAATAACTATTTTCAGCGTCTGGAGGAACCTTCCACTGCATTTTACGATCCCGAGGGTGGCAGGGGGAACCCGAAAATGGAAGGGGGAAATTCATGCGGCGCCGAAGTGACCGCGCAAGAAAATACTGTCGTTTATTCGGCTCCTTTCGCGGCGAAATAAGGTCTTGACTTTCATAGGTCATGTCGGCATAATCATACACGGATAAACGTGGTGTGAGTGTCCGGGGCCGGCGAGGTCATTCATCTTGAATATTAAAGGGAAATGGGTGGAATCGTGGAATTTCTGAAGTTTGATGAGCTGGAAAAGAAGATCAACGGTCTGCTCGGGGATCATGCCTTGCTGAAGAAAAGGAACTTGGAGTTGGAGGAACTGCTGCAAAATAAAATTAAGGAGTTGGATGAAGCAAATAAAAAAATGGAGGGGTTGAGGGAAGAACGTGATGCTGTACGCACAAAGGTGGACTCGCTTCTTGATTTGCTTCAGGAGATAAAGGCGCCCTAAAACAAACCTTGAGGTCGTCCATTGAAAAAGCGCTTTGAAGTGAGAATACTGGGACAGGAGCTCTCAGTAATAAGCGATTCGGGGGATGAGCATGTAGCGAGTGTTATCCGGTATGTTAGTGGCAAGGTGGAAGAGGCGGGAAAGACCGCCGGTAGAAATGCATTGGACATTGCCATCTTGGCTGCTTTGAACATTGCGGATGAGTATTTGCAGATCATGGGAGCAAAAGAAAACATTTATAACCAATTGGAGAATAGAGCGGAACAATTGATCAGTTTGATCAATGATCGTAAGTGAGTTATCCCCTGCGATGTGCGTGATTAACATTCGTTTTTTGAGCCAACACCTTGGAACCGGGGACCTTTCCTTGTTCGCCGTGTGCATGTCCGCCGGCATCCCGCAGGAGCGGGTGGCGGAAAGCCTGAAGCGGCAACATTAGGCGCCCATTTTTCAAATGGTTCAAAAAGGTGGCTAACACGGCATCGGCGGGGT
>Ga0209014_10000701_pt1 | contig 19608 bp, 17 predicted proteins | sample BarGraNGADG00212_FD_184491 | JGI IMG/M metagenome (GOLD analysis project Ga0209014, IMG submission 184491) | Arctic peat soil microbial communities from Barrow, Alaska - Barrow Graham LP Ref core NGADG0002-212 (SPAdes) (version 2) | ecosystem: Environmental > Terrestrial > Soil > Wetlands >...
CGCCACGGCCGTCGGCGCGGTCGACGACCCGGTCACGAGCACGTCGAGCGTGCCAGCCGTTACCTGCCCCTTCCCGGCGGTCACGTCGGCGATGTCGCTGACCGTCACATTCGCACCCAGGGCCGCGGCCGTCGCCGTGAACGAACGCTCGAGCACCTGCGACCCGCCACTGAAGCCCACCCGCACCGGGGTGGTCTTGCCGGCGAGCAGCGACGCCGCAACGATGCCGACCACGACGAGGGCGGCCATCACGATGGTGCCGCCAGCGAAGACGCGCGAGCGCAGACGCATGAGGACCTCGCGGCGGGCGACGAGGAAGGTGGTCGGCAGGCGGCGCGTGCCGCCCAGACTAAAAGACCGGGCGTTCATGACGCCGCCTCCTCGATGACCGTCCGGAAGATCTCGCCGAGGGTGGGCTCGACGCGCTCGAACTCGCGCACCGGTCCGGTATTCAACGCCGCCTGGAGCAACGCCTGGTTGTCAACGCCAGGATCCAGCTCGAACAGCCGCCGCGTGCCATCGGCCTGCACGAGCCGGACACCCGGCACGCCGGCTTCGCGGAGGCGATCGCCGACGGCACAGCCACGGGCGAGCGAGCCAGCTCGGCGGCACGAACGATCGTGGAGGAGTCGCAGCGGCTGGAGCGCCTCGTCGGCGAGCTCGGGGTCGTGGAGCGGTTGCGCCAGGGTTCCGCGGCTCTTCGGCCGGAGAGCCTGGACCCGAACTCGCTTCTGGCGGAGGAAGCTGGGCGGTTTGCCTCGCGCGCCGCGAGTCAGGGCGTCGCGATCGAGATCGTGTCGGACCCGCGCGCCGGCGAGGCGACCGGCGCGACCGGAGCGGCTGTCGGCGAGGGCGCCGCCGGCGCGGCCGGAGCCACGGCCCCACTCTCCTTCACCGCCGATCGGCTGGCAGCGGAGCGAATCCTCCAGAACCTCGTCGACAACGCGCTTTCCGTGCTGCCGGCCGGTGGGCATATCTGGCTTGCGGCTGCGCCCATGCAACTGCCCGGCCGCCCGGCCGGTGTCTCGCTGAGTGTCACCGACGACGGACCGGGGTTCCCGCCGGGCACGCTCTCGCGGGTCTTCGAGCGCTTCTTCCGCGCCGACCCATCGCGCGCGGGGAGTGGCTCCGGACTGGGTCTGGCCATTGTCCGCGAGCTCGCCCCCGCTCACGGCGGCGAGGCCTGGGCGGAGAACGTGGCACCAAGGGGCGCCCGCGTGACGGTCTACCTGCCCGTGGTGCCGGTTTTCGATCGGGGCGTGGCGGCAGACGCGGCACCGGACTCGCACCCGGGTATCCTTCCCGGGTGAGCGAACCAATATCCCCCGCCGGGCCTCCGGCCGAAATCACCCACCTCGTCCGTGAGCGTGCTGAGGCGCGCACCAAGCAGGACTGGAAATGCGCCGACACCCTCAAGGCCGAGATAGAAGCGGCCGGCTGGAAGGTCGTGGACCGAGGCAGCAAGACGAGCGTCAGCCTCGTCGCGCCCGGGACCGTCACCGTCGGCGACGAGGTGCGCTACGGCTCGGCTGCCGCCGTCCCGTCCCGTCTCGACGAGCCGGCCACCACGCCATTCAGCGTGGTGATGGTCGCGTCCGAGACTCCGGAGGCCCTCTCGCGGCTCCTTTCAGCATTACGCGACCATGCCCCGACCGGCACGCAGGTCGTCGTGGTGGCCAACGATCCGAGCGCCGCCCAGGAAGCCTCCCTGGCCCCCGACTCGGCCGACAGAGTGCGCATCGGCGGGCTAGATCCGGAGATCCTCCGAACCTCGACCCGACTCGGCATCGCGGCCGCGCTCAACATCGGCCTCATGCGCGCTTCAGGCGACGTGGTCGTGCTGGCCGACGGGTCCGCATGGCCCACGGGCGACGCCATCTCCCCGCTCGTCGAGGCGCTGCTCGATCCGGCTGTCGCGGTGGTGGGCGGCTTCGGTCTGGCGGCCGCCGAGCCGGAGCTGCTGCAGCCGACGGCGCTGGTACGGACCGACGAGGCCGATGTCGTGGCTCTGGAGGCCGGCTGGATCGCGTTCCGCCGCACCGACTTCGCTGCCCTGGGACCTCTCGACGAGCGTTTCGTCGTGCCGGCCTGGCTGGATGTGTCGTGGACGCTGCGGCTCCGAGCCGGCCTCGATCCGGTGCTCAACGACGCCCATGCCGACGACGCGGACGACGCGGCCGACGGCGCCGACGACGCAGGTCCCGAGGAGGCTCTGGCGGGCCTGGCGCCCGAGCCGCCCGCACTTCCGGAGCCTCGAAAGGCCGTTCGGCTCGAGCTGCCGCTGGGTCGGGCCGAGACTCGCTGGCCGCCCGAACGATCGCGCATGGCTCGCCGGAACATGTATCGGGTTCTGGCGAGCTTCGGCTGGCGTGACGACCTGACCTGATCGCCCGGCCGCTCGGGGCTACCGAGCGATGATCTGCACCCCTGAGATCGGGGCGTCCTGGGCCGCGCTTCCGCCAGGCGCCGTTTGCGCGCCGTACTGCGGATAGTAGGGATTGGCTTGCCACGTGGCCGTGCCGACGACCACGCCGGCGACGATGACGGCGAGCAGCGCCGCCACGCCCAGCGCCCGCATGCCAAGGACCTGCGCCCGTCCTCTGGCGGCGCCACGGACTCCCTGCCATCCCGAGGCCAGCGTCTGAACCTGGGTCGGAGGGATCACCAGAGCCAGCCAGATGCCTGCCAGCAACCCACCGATGTGGGCCGCGTTGTCCACGTTGAAGACACCAGAGAACCCCAAAACCAGGTTTAGCACGATGAGCATCCCGACCTGGGACGCAACCGCGCGAGACTGGCGATCCAGCACGGCATGGTGGTATCGAGTCGCCACGAGGACGACCCCGAACAAGCCGAATATCGATCCTGAAGCCCCAACAGAATCCAGGTTGGACGCGAATACATACGTGGCGACCGACGCAGCAACACCGCACAGCACGTAGAAGACGGCCATCAGCAACGACCCGTACATCCTCTCGACGAGAACGCCGGCGTACCACAGGGCGTACATGTTGAACAACAGATGGAGGATGTCCTGCGGATCATGGACGAGGGTCACGCTCAGCAGCCGGTATAGCTCGCCGTGTGCGATCGCCAGCTTGTTGAGCTCCAGCTGTGCCTCGAGCGGGCTCAGGGCGTAGCCGAACTGAGTAAGGTGGCCGCCCTGCATCGCGATCAACGAAGTGACCGTAGTGACGGCGATGATCAGGTACGTGAGGAACGGAGGCATCGAGTTTCCGCGGCTGCGGGCGAAGTACCGGCCCGCCGCCCGAGTGTTCCCCGTCTCCTTGGATAGCCAGCCCAGGCGGGAAGCGATCTCGGCCTGGTCCTCGCGAGGGGCGCGCTTCTCGCACTGGCGGTAGGCGTCGAGAGCGCCGCGGAGATCGCCGGCGCGGACGCGAGCCGCCGCAAGCTGGCGCCAGGCTCGATACGCGACCGGGCTTTCGCCGACGGACGTGGCCTGCTCCCAGGCCTTGAGTGCCTCTTCCTCATGGTCCATGCGGAAAAGGGCATTTCCGGCGCCGTAGAACCCGGCAGCCGAGACGTCACGGTCGGCCGTGCCGATGGTTCGGTAATAGAGCGCCAGCGCGTGCGGCGCATCGCCGGCTTCGAGGAGATCGTCCGCGCGGTGCAGCACGGCGATCGCGGTACCGCGGTCCAGCGGTCCCCGGGCGGAAGGGTCGAAACCAGGGGGTAGGCTTTGAGGGCTCTCGACGCCGAGCCCGTCGGTCACACGGTCCATCCTGGGCAATGTACAGGAAGCGCGCCTCGCGCACGGGGCCCGGCGCGGTCGCGTGGTCGGCCCGTCGCCGACCGATCGGCGGCAGGCGTCGGCGCCGCCCTCGGCCCGGGCAGTTCCGCCTCAGTCCGCGACGGCCTCCCAGCCGGACCGCTCCACGGCCTGGGCGAAAGCGGCTTTCGCCTCGAGCCCGGAATCGAGGGCGGCGGCGAAGGCCCCAACGACACGTCCGAACGAGCCATCGTCTTCGGGCGGCGCCTCGAGGACGGTGGCGTCGACGGGTACTACCGGTGCCGGCGACCCGGCCGGAACCAGCACCACGAGACGCGCCCCGGCGAAAGCCACTCCCTCGACCGTGGCGGCGAGCGCGGCGTCGCTCAGCGGGTCAGCCACGACCACGACTTTCGTCTCGGCCAGGTAGCGAAGGGCGAGTTGCACGTCGCCGGCCTCGAGACCAGGACGCTCGGCGGGCTCCGCGGGGAGCAACGCGGCCACCGGTGAGTCGGCTACGGCATCGGCATCGATCTCCGCTCCCGGCTCGTCGCTCGCCGGCTTCTCGACAGTGAGCATCGGGGTGGGCCTGGCCGAGTCGCGAAGCAATGCCGCATGCCCGATCCCCAGGCGCCCCAGCGCCATTACGACGGCATCGCCCGCGCCGTCGTCGCCGACCTTGCCGACGAGCTCGACGACGCCGCCGCGCCGGGCCGCCTCGACCGCCACGTCGACGGCCCGTCCGCCGGCGCTCCCCTGCCCGTCCGGCGACGAGACGTACGCCGCCAATCCCACCACGACGATCATTCCGCCTCCTCGGACTCGCCCACGTCCCCATCTCCGGGGATCTCCTCTCGCACGATCTCCAGCTCGCCAAAACCGGCGGCCTCGAGATCGGCTGCAATGGCGGCCGCGTCGCCGACGATCACTATCGCCACGCGATCGGGGTCGATGTGCTGCTGCGCCGCCGCCTGTACGTCCTCGGCCGTCACCGCCTCCACGAGAGGCCGGTATCGGGCCAGCTCATCATCCGGAAGGTCATGCACGAACAGGCCGCCGAGCGCAGCCACGACGGCACCGGGCGTCTCGAAACGAAGCGGGAAGACGCCCACCAGGTAGTCCCTGGCAATGGCGAGTTCGGTGTCCGTGACGCGCGTGTCGCGCATCCGGCGCAGCTCCGCCAGCGATTCGGCGATCGCCGGCGCGGTGGCGGCGGTCTGAACCGCGGTTCGAACGGCGAACGGCCCGGGGCCGCGGCGCATATCGAAGCCGGCGTGCACGCCGTAGGTGTAGCCCTTCTCCTCACGCAGGTTCATCTGGAGCCGTGAGTTGAATAGGCCGCCCAGGATCGAAGTCATGACCTGAACTGCGTGGAAGTCCGGCACGTTCCGTGCCAGGCCAGGGTGCCCTATCCGCACTTCCGACTGGACCGACCCGGGACGGTCGTAGAGCCGCACGGTCGTACGATCGACGGCCGACTGCGCGCGCGGTGCGTGCACGGCACCGTCGACCGGGCCATCCGCAGCGGCGCCGAGAGAACCGAACACCTCGGCGGCCATGCGCGGGATATCGAGCCCGCTCAGGTCGCCCCCGACGATCAACGCAGCACGCCGTGGCGCGAGGAGCGAGCCGTGGATATCGGCGAGCTGTGAGCGTTCGAGGCGAGGGACCGTTTCCTCGTTGCCGGCGGCCGGTCGGGAGTACGGCGAGTCGGACGTGTACAGCGCGGACGCGAAAGCCTGCTCTACGCGGCGGCGCGGTTCCGCGCGAGCCTGCATGAGGTCGTTCAGGCGCTCGTCGCGCAGGCGGGCCACGTCGGCCTCGGGGAACGTCGGGCGCAGCACCAGCTCGGCGAGCAACTCGAGCGCTGCCCGGAGCCGCGGAGCGACCACGTCGACAGAACCCGCGAAGGCGTCCCAGCTGGCCTCCGCGTGGAGCGTCGCCCCAAGCCGCTCGGAGGCTTCGATCAGCTCCAGGCCCGGGTATCGCTGCGTACCCTCCGTCATGGCGCGGGCGGCCAGGACGGTTGCGCCGCCGAACTGCGCCGGCTCGTCCGATGCGCCCTGCCGCACGATCAGATTCGCGGAGACAAGCGGCCTGCCGGGGACGTGGACGGTCAGCACTTGCATCCCGGATGGGAGGATCGTCCGCTCGAACGGAGGGAAGCGATAACCGCGGGGCAGGCCGGGCGACGGTCGGACGGCCAGGATCTCCTCGAGCGTCATGCTGCGGTCTCCTGGCCTGCGATCTCGGCGGCCGGCAAGTAGGTCAGGACGACCCGGTTTTCGGGGATCAGGAACTCGGCCGAGACGGCCCGGATGTCGGCCGCGGTCACTGCCAGATAGCGATCGAGCTGGCGGTTGATCATGTCCGGATCGTCGAGCAGCGTGGCGTACATCGCCAGCCTATCGGCCCTCTCGTCCACGCGCTGCAGCGCCTCGAGCTCGAATGTCTCGATGAGCGCTCGGGCCCGAGCCAGCTCGTCGTCGGTGACGAGCTCTTTCCCGAGTCGCGCCAGCTCCTCCTCGAAAGCACGCTCCACGATGTCGGGGTCCACGCCGGGACGCACCGTCGCCTGGCCGGCGGCCATCGAAGCGCCCCCGATCAGGCCGAGTGAGAAGAAAGCGACGTCCTGGGCTATTCGATCCTCGCGGACCAGACGCCGGTAGAGCCTGCTGCCCTTGCCGCCGGCCAGAATCTGGGCCCCGACTTCCAGTGCATCGGACCGTCGATCGCCGAAATGTGGCGCCCGGAAGGCGAAGTAGTGACGAGCCAGCGGCACGCGGTCCTCCACCACCTCGCGAATCTCCGCCCCGATCGTGGCAGGCAGCGACATGTCGCCCAATGGCGGTATCGCCGGATTCGCCGGGATCGCACCGAAGTAGCGCTCGACCCAGCCCCGAGCCTGCGCGGGATCCACGTCGCCCGCGATGGCCAGGACGGCGTTGTTCGGAGCGTAGTAGGTCCGGAAGAAGGCAGCCACGTCCTCGAGTGAGGCTGCGTCGAGGTCCTCCATGGAACCGATCGTGGGGTGGTGGTAGGGATGCCCCGCCGGAAAGACGTGTTCCTGCAGCTTGTGGAGCCACTGCCCGTAAGGCCGGTTGTCGTACGAGGAACGCTTCTCGTTCTTGACGACGTCGCGCTGGTTGTCCAGGTTCGCCTGGTTCAGCGCGTCCAGCAGCGTGGCCATCCGATCGGCCTCGAGCCACAGGGCGAGCTCCAGCTGGTGGCTCGGCACTGTCTCGTAGTAGTTCGTCCGGTCCAGCCACGTGGTCCCGTTCATCGTCCCACCCGCCGCCTGGACCAGAGCCATGTGCTCCGTCTTGGCGACATGGCGCGAGCCCTGGAACATCACGTGCTCGAAGAGATGGGCGAAGCCCGTTTTGCCCTCGACTTCGTGCTTGGAGCCGACGTTGTACCAGATGCACACCGCTACGACAGGGGCCAGGTGATCCTCGTCGATGATGAGCCGCAGCCCATTGGGCAGACGCTCATCTGTGAACTCGACGGTTGGGGCGGTCATGCGGTCGAGGTTCCTCCGATGGCTCAGGGTTGGGCGGGGCTTCTGCGAGGCCGGCGTGGAGGCATTGTAGCCGCCGTAACCCGTCGCGCCGTGCGCTGCAACCCGGATGCGGTCTTGACTTCCACCGTTGCGGTGTTAGCCTTCTATCTAACACGTGTTAGAGGCGCGCCTACCATGGTACCGACGACGAACCTGCAACGCCCATCCCCGACTCGCCGCGGCGGTCTGGTTCGACCCGGCCTGGCATCCCCGGGCCTGCCGACCGTACAGCTTGACTTACGAACCGGTTACGACTTCCTCATGAGTGCCTGCAATGACTGCGGTGAGCTCGAAGACCTGCTCCCGGAGGATCGGGCCTGGCTTCAGGAGGCTCGCGGGGATCTTGCCCGGCAATTGGGTTCGGGACCGGCGATGAGCGCGTGTGGGTCCTTCGTCACCGAGATCGGGCGGATGATGGTCGATCGGCCCGAGATCCGGACCGCGGGCCAGGTAGTAGCGGCAGTTGACGATCTTTCGGACCCAGAGCTCATCGAATGGCTCCTGGGAGAGCTTCTCGAGGACCAGGAGCTGGCCCCGATGGCAAGGCGAACCATCGACGGCGACCCTGAGGCCTACATCACGCTCCAGGCACAACTAGAACGCCTCAAGGGCATGCCCGTGCTCACGGCTACACCGCCGGAGCTGGCAGCGGGTGCGCGCCGGGTCGTCCATGCCTGGCTGCCGCTCTACGAAGACATCGAGAGCCGCGTCGGACGGCTGCTCGAACGCGACCTCGCCGCTCGCCCCGGCGAGGATGCCGTCGGCGACCCGTTCGGTTTCGTGGAGAAGGCAACCAACGGCATCAGGCTCGCACCCGATCCTCGCGTGCGCCGCATCGTTCTCGCCCCGAGCTACTTCGGGCGGCCCTACAACTCCCTCGCGAAAGTCGGCGAGACGCAGCTGATCTACTACCCGATCGCCGACAGCGCCCTGGAGAGCGCAGACCGACTGACGCCGCCAGCCGCCGCCATCCGCCTCTACCGGGCGTTGGGCGACGAGAGCCGGCTCCGGATCCTGCGTCTTCTGGCCGAGCGCGATCGCTACATGACCGAACTCGCCAATGAGCTTCAACTCAGCAAGCCGACCATCAGCCACCATCTTGCCCAGCTTCGCAGCGCCGGCCTCGTGACCGTGACGCAGCAGGGAAGCCTCTCCTACTACACGCTCCGCCGCGACCGAGTCCAAGAGGCCGGCCTCGAGCTCGGCTCATATCTAGCCCGATGAAAACAGAGGACCGGCATGCGCAACCTTTACGACCCGACCGAGACCTCCCGGCTACTCTCAGCCGGTTCCCGCACGCCTCTGGAGGGCATCATGCTGCCTGACGCGCCCGAGCGCCTGATGATGGTCCAACTACGCCAGGCCGAAGTGCGCGGCGAAGCGTCCGAGCATCGGCGCCGCCACGAGGGAGTGAACCCGGTCGATGGCCGCACCTTCAGTGGGCTCCACCTGCAGCTGGGGCAGCTGCTGATCGTCGTAGGACGCACGATCTCCCGTCCCGAGCCAGATTGCCCCGACGCGGCCGGCGTCAAGCCCGTCTACTTCTAACCGCCCGCCCCCGTGGGTACCGCTCTGAGGCGATACCTCCATAGCTTCACCGGATTCGGCCGAGACGCCCGCCTCTTCCTCCTGACCACGCTGGTCTTCGGGGCGGCGATCAGCCTCTACTGGATCGACTTCAACCTCTACCTCGAAGCCATCGGCATCGATCGAACGACGATCAGCTGGCTGATGGCAGCCTCGCAACTGGCCGGCGTCGTGGTAGCGCTACCCGCCAGCGCCCTCTCCAATCGCATCGGCCGGCGGTCAGTGATGGCCATCGGCATGGCCCTGGTGGCCGTGGCCCTCTTCGCATTCCTGCCCGGTCAGCTGGGACTGCTGTTCGTCGGGGTCGCGGCGTTGGGCGCAGGCACGCAGATGGTCTACGTGGTGCAGATCCCCTACATCGCCGAACACACCGAGCCGGCGCAGCGGAACGAGTACTTCGCCACCTGGTCCGCGCTGGGCAACCTGACCTCGCTCGTTGCGGCGCTGCTGGGCGGACTGATCGCCACCCAGCTGGCGTCCCGGTTCGGGCTCGCGTCGGCCGCTGGTCCGTACCAGATCCTGTTGTGGGGCACCGCGATCCTGGGCGTTCTGTCACTGGCGACGGTCTATTTCCTGAGTAGCGATCGCCCTGCCCCGCATCCTGCCGGGGGCGAACGCCGCAGCCGGTTCGGCATCGAGATCTCGGACCCCGGCCTCTTCTTCAAGCTGCTGCTTCCGGGTTTCATCACATCGCTGGGCGCCGGCCAGCTCATCCCGTTTCTCAATGTCTTCGTACAAGGCAAGTTCGCCCTTGGCTTGCCCGCGATCAACGCCGTCTTTGCGATCACGAGCCTGGGCACGACGCTCGCGATCCTGGCGCAGCCCGCCCTGGCGCGGCGTTTCGGGCGGATCGGCTCGATAGTGCTGGTCCAGGGATCGAGCATTCCGTTCCTGGTCGTGCTTGGTTTCTCGCCCGTGCTCTGGACCGTGGTTCTGGCAATGACCGTCCGAAACTCGCTGATGAATGCCGGCAGTCCCATCTTCGACGCGTTCGCGATGGAGCGCGTCTCCGCGGCTGAGAGGGCCACGCTCTCCGCGGCGATGACGCTGCTGTGGGCCCTGGGTTGGACAGTCGCGCCGCTGTACTACGGGCAGCTCCAGGCGCGGTTGGGGTTCGAGGCCGGGTACGCGGTGGACTTTGTCACGATCATCGCGCTGTACTCGATCGCCACATGGCTGCTCTGGCACTGGTTCCGCGGCACCGACCGAGACTCTACCCGAGGAGCGGTCGCGCCACCGATCGCCGCCGAAACGCCCACCCTGCTCGAGCACGCCTGACTGGAAGCGGCGAGTTTCGATGCCACTCCCGTCAGCACGGTTGGCTCAAGACCCCGTCGTCGAACTCGGTCCGTTGGCAGCCGATATCTCGTGGATCGGAAACGCTAGCGGGCCGTTCTGCAGAACCATGGCGAGCAGCATCGCCTCGGACGCGGTGAAATTGCCCGAGATCGTTCCCGAACCGTCGGTGATGGGACCATGGATGTAGGGTGCGGAGACTACCTTGCCGTCGAGCACGATGGCGATGAAATCGTTGACGTGAGCGGTGCTGAAAGCGACGAGCTTTCCCGCACCGTCCGCGTTCAGCCGAAATTGCACGTCCCAGAGCCCTGTGCTCGAGTCGGGCTTGATCTGGTTTCGCAATAAGTCGCCGTCCGGGATCAGCACTGGCAGGGCCGGATCTATCTGATCGCCAGAAGCCGGAACCTCCTTCGGCCCAGCACCGAGATAGGTGCCGTACTGACCGGGCGGCAGTGGCACGATCTCGAACACGCCGCGATGTCCGAGGAGATAGCGGACCGCTGTCAGGTCCACCGGCCCATGGATGTCGATCTCCAGCGAATAGCCGGCCGCCATCTCGAATTGCGCGATTCCGGCAGCCCGGAGCCGCGCGCCGATCATGTCGAACAGCTGCGTCTCTTCGACCTTCGTGGGAGAACGTCCGTCGATCGAATCGACCGCATACCTAAGCACGGTCATCCCGAATAGCGGTCTGGGCGACCCTGTCGCCTCCACGCCAGGGGCGCCACGGAACCCGAGCGGCCCGACAACCAGGGCAACGATTGCCACGGCCGCGAAGGCCACGGCCAGCCCGCGGAGCCCGTAGGCCCGGCTCCGAACTCGAACCTGGACTCGTCGGGCTCCTGTGGCGCCCTTAGTTGTCGGCGGGACCCAGGCGGGCGCCGCCGGAAGGAGCGGCTCGACGTCCGCCATGCGGCGCCGAACGCCGGCCAGGATGTGGTCATCCGCGGGCTGGTGCAGCATAGGTCTCGGTCTGAATTGCTCGTTCATCGCCAGATCTCCGGATTGCGGCGCAGGGTGGCGCATGCGCGGGCTACGAGGGAACGGACGCCAGAGGATGAGAGCCCCAGGATTTCGCCGATAGCTTCGTCATCGAGATCGCGCTGGTAGCGCAGGATCAAGACTTCACGCTGCCGCTCGGGCAGCTCGCGGGCGAAACGTTCGAACCAGAGCCAGAACTCGGTCCGGCCGGTGTCGGCGTCATTCGCGGGCTCGCGAGAGGGGTGAAGGCTCGCCAGCGGCAGCCACGACAGCAGCCTGCGGCGGCGCACTTTGTCGATGACCAGGCGACGGGTTATGAGAAGCAGCCAAGGCAGCGACTGGCCGGCTGGTCCATGCCCGGAGCGCCAGGCCTCGTAGGCCTTCTGGAATGCCTCCCCCGTCACATCCTCGGCGTCCTGTGCGCTGCGCAGCATCAGCAACGCGTAGCGGTAGACGTCCCGGTAACGCTGTCGATACAGCGCTTCGAAGCTGGCGCCCGCTTCCTCCGCGTCTTCGAAGGGACGGGCGCTCCCCACACGCTCGAGCAACTCGGGGCTCCCTCTCTCGACGGTCACGATTGCCATCATGACCACATTGACGAAGCAGCGGGCCGTTGCGTCCCGAACTCGCCGCGGCTTAGCCGAGGACCATCGCCCCACGCGGCTTGCCCGGCTCCGGGACCCACTCCCCCAGTGAGCGAACCTCCGCCAGCCGCGTGACCAGATCCGGGTCCAGGGCCTCGGCCGCGGCCACGGCCGTCTCAATCGCCGTGAGGCAGAGGATGCCCTCGGCTGTGGCCGCGAGTCGGATCTCGGCCGCATCGCGTACCGCCCCGGACTTGGGCGCGGGCGTGTTCACGACCAGCCGGACTCGCCCCGAAGCGATCAGCTCCAGGATCGGCACGCGGCCGTCCGCGGCACTCTCGCCGACCTTGGCCACGACCTGCGCCTCGTAGCCGAGCCGCGCCAGCGCAGCCGCGGTCCCGTCGGTTGCGGCGAAGCGATAGCCGGCCCGCGCCAGCGCCTTTGCCACTCGCGGCAACCCCGGCAAGTCTCGTTCCGCGACGGATATCAGCGCCAATGCCCCGTCCACGCCGGGCCGAGGCGGGATCAGCGCCGCTCCCTGCATCGCCTTGGCCAGCGCCACGCGCGGGTCGGTGTGGATGCCGATGACCTCGCCAGTGGACTGCATGCCCGGGCCGACGCTCGGGTCCACGCCACGTAACTTGGCCGTGGAGAAGGCCGGCGCCTTGACCGCCACCAGGGGCGGCGGCTCCAGCAGCCCATTCCCCCAGCCCATCCCGCGCAGCGTCTCCCCGAGCGCGATGCGGACCGCCAGCTTGACCATCGGCACGCCCGTGACCTTGCTCATGAACGGCACGGTGCGGCTGGCTCGCGGGTTGACCTCGATCAGGTACACGCCGTCGTCGCGGACGATGAACTGCGCGTTGACCAGGCCGTGAACGTCGAGCGCGCGCACGATCCGATCCATCGCGGCGACGATCAGCTCCTGGTCCGAAGCCGAGACCGTCTGAGGCGGGAACATCCCGACCGAGTCGCCCGAATGGACGCCCGCCCGCTCGACGTGCTCCAGCAACCCTGGGATCAGGACCGTCTCGCCGTCCGCGATCGCATCCACATCCACCTCGATGCCCTCGAGATAGCGGTCGATCCGAACGGGCCGGTCCGGATCCACGACCGTTGCGCGCGCCAGCTGCGTCTCGAGGTCCGAGGGCGAGTAGCTGAAGTCGATGGCGAGACCGCCGATGACGAACGACGGCCGAACGATGACCGGGTAGCCGATGCGATCGGCCAGCGCCAGCGCCTCCTCGATCGACCGGGCCATGCCGCCTTCCGGCTGCGGAATGCCGACCGCCTCCACGAGGTTCGCGAAGCGGATGCGATCCTCGGCCTGGTCAATCGTCTCCAGGTTCGCGCCCAGCAGCGGGATACCCGCCGCCGCGAGCGGCTCCGCGAGGTTCAAGGGCGTCTGGCCGCCGAACTGGACGAAGGCCGCCAGCAACGGCTGGCCAACGGGCGTTTCGGCTTCCACGACCGAACGAACACTCTCCGGATCGAGCGGCTCGAAGTAGAGCCGCGACGACGCGTCGAAGTCGGTCGAGACCGTCTCGGGGTTGGAGTTGATCATGACCGCCTGCCAACCCTGGGCCCGAAGCTCGGCCGCGGCCTGGACCGCGCAGTAGTCGAACTCGATCCCCTGCCCGATCCGGACCGGCCCCGAGCCGATCACAAGCGCCGCCGGACGTGCCACCGGCGGCAGCTCCGGCTCTGAGCCACTGGCCGCATACGTGGCGTAGAAGTACGGTGTCTCGGCGGCAAACTCCGCCGCGCATGTGTCCACCATCGCGTAGCCCGGCACGATGCCCAGCTCCACGCGGGCCAGGCGGATCGCCTCGGCATCGACCCCCGCCATCTGCCCGAGCTCGCGATCGCCGAAGCCGGCGCGCTTCACGGTCGCCAGGAGAGTGCCCGCCTCGCCGTCCCGTGGGTCCGCCACCCGGGCGCCAAACGCGCGCACTTCGCGCTCCAGGGCGATCGCCCGCTCGAACTCCCACAGGAACCAGGCCGAGATGCCCGTGACGCCCCGGATCGTCTCCGCCGGCATGCCCCGCCGCAGGAGGGCCAGGATCCGCCAGAACCGCGAGTCGGACGGGGCGAGGAAGCGCTTCAGCACGATCGGGTACGCGGCCCGCTCCGCGTGAGCCTTCGCCTCGCACAGCAGACCAGCGCCGTCGATCGGCATGAACTCGGGCTCCGCGGGGGCCGGTTCCATGAGGTACTCGAGAGTAGCCTGCCAGCTCGCGCTTTCGGCCAGGAAGCCGGCGCCCGCCTGTTCGAGCGCGCGCAGAGCCTTGTTCAGCGCCGAGCCGAAGGTTCGATCGATCGCCATCACCTCGCCGGTAGCCTTCATCTGGCTGCCCAGCGTGCGGTCGGCCGTGGGGAACTTGTCGAACGGGAAGCGCGGCAGCTTGACGACGACGTAGTCGAGCGCGGGCTCGAAGGCCGCCACGGTCGTCCCCGTCACGACGTTGGGGATCTCCGCCAGCCGCCGGCCCGCGGCGATCTGGGCCGCGACGCGCGCGATCGGATAACCCGTCGCCTTCGACGCCAGGGCGGACGATCGGCTGACGCGCGGGTTGACCTCGATGACGGCGTAGTCGGTGTAGTCCGGCGAGAGGGCGAACTGGACGTTGCAGCCGCCCTCCACTCCCAGCGCCCGAATGATCGCCAGGCTGGCCGAGCGGAGGCGCTGGTGGACCGGGTCCGGCAGTGTCTGGACCGGCGCGACCACGATCGAGTCGCCGGTGTGGACGCCCAGCGGATCGACGTTCTCCATCGAACAGACGGCGATGCAGGTGTCGTCCGCGTCGCGCATGACCTCGTATTCGATCTCCTGCCAGCCCACCAGGCAGCGCTCGACCATGACCTGGTGGATGGGGCTCAGGCGCGAGCCGGTTCGGACCCGCTCCCAGTAGGCCGCCTCAGTCTCGACGATGCCGCCGCCGGTGCCGCCGAGGGTGAACGCGGGTCGAACGATGACCGGCAGCCCGATCGTCTCGAGCGCCCGGTGAGCTGCGGCGTCGCGCTCCTCGTCCGTATCGCCCGCGACGATGTGGCTGGGGGCGTACGGCTGGCCGATCCGGTCGAGCAGGTTGCGGAACAGCTCGCGGTCCTCGGCCATCTCGATCGCTTCCAGCGGCGTGCCGATGAGCCGGACGTTGTACTTCTCCAGAACGCCGGCCTTGGCCAGCGCCACGGCCAGGTTCAGGGCCGTCTGGCCGCCGAGTCCGGCGAGCAGCCCCTCCGGCCGCTCTTTGGCGATGACCTGCTCGATGGCTTCGACGGTGAGCGGCTCGAGGTAGACGGCATCCGCCACCTCGGCGTCGGTCATGATCGTCGCCGGGTTCGAGTTGACCAGGATCGTGCGCACGCCCTCGGCCCGAAGCGCCCGGCAAGCCTGCGTGCCGGCGTAGTCGAACTCGGCCGCCTGCCCGATCACGACCGGCCCAGACCCGATGATCAGCGCGCTCTTGGGCTTGGGCGCGCGAGCCGGCGCCGGGTTGGCGGGCACGGGCATCTTCTGGTCCGTGCCCGCGGCCGTCGCTCCGGCCAGGGCGGCCGCCGCCGCCTGCTGGTCCGTCATACAAAAAACCCACCGGCCTCGCGGGCTCGGTGGTTCAGGTTGCAGGTGCTCATCGGGTCTCCTTCCCGGCCTCTCTGGACCGGTACGCCGACCTCACAGGATCGGCACAAGGGCTTGGCGTAGGTTAGCACGACGGCCACCCGGGTGGATGCACGGGCACCATGCCGATCGCGACCGTGCTTACTCCATAAGCCTGAACCAGTCCCGTACTGTCAGGCGAAGCCGTAGCACTTCGTCGGGAGCGAGCGGACAGCAGTGTGCAATCGGGGCCCTAAGAGTGTTGAGGCTTGTCATGATCTTTGTGAACGCCTTCTGGCTAGAGAACATAGCGTCGAAGCTGTCCCAGTTGGTGCGTACGATCTCGCCAAGTTCTCCGAAGTTGGTGAAGTCGATGTCTTCTTCCGAGCGAAGAGTGATGCCTGAGTCAACTTCCCTTTGAACGTTCACGGCGGCGTTATCACGTATCGCCTGCGGCACACGGCTGGCCCACCAATTCTCGCCGTGCTGCGCTTGTAGCGTCTCCGCGATCAGGCTCCGAATGCTCCTTTCAAGGCAGTAGAACAACTCGCAGTGGCGCCGCATCTCCGCCGCTTCACTCCGAAGGGCCAGATCGAACTGCGGGTAGTAGTCCTCCTCTTCTACGGCCCGTGCACCTGGCCGCTTCGGGATGCTTGACGATCCAGTCGAGGCCGCCTTCAACTTGACCTGCGTCGCCGAATTGACCTCCCCTGGCCGGCGTCGGACCCCCAGCTTGATCGCTGCCTGCAAGCCTTCGGCAAGGTCGGCCGCGAGCTGAAGCTGATCACGAGATAGCCCGAAGGGCAGGCGTCGCCCGTGCGCGCCTCAAGGACCCCTAGCTCGCCACGGCCTTCTTGCCGTAGGCCTCCAGGAGAACGGCGAGCGTCACCAGGAGATAGGCGGCGACCCGGATGATGATGAGCGGGGTGTTGAGCTCATCGGTGAGGCCGAAGAGGGAGGCCAGGTGGGAGAGGCCGAACAGCCCAAAGGCGGCGGCCACCAGCAGGATCACCCTGCTGCGCGTGCGCTGCCAGGCCATGAACCCGACGGCAACGATGGCGATGCACAGGACCAGGTTGATCGCCGTGAGAGTGTCCCAGGTGAAGTTCATGATCCATTACCTCCTGGCTGCAGTAGCCGCCGTTCGCGGATTCCCGATCACTCGCCCGCTTTCGGCGAGCTGGTGGACAAATCGACCTGATAGAAGGCCGGGTCGTTCGGCAGAACCATGTTCAGCTCGCTCGTGTTGTCGATCTCCGCCGTGACCCGTTGAACCTGGCACCCCAGTACGTGGCCACCAGCTTTCCGATCATCAGTGAGGAAGTGCAGGTGATACCCGGCCGCGCCCACTCCCGACATGTAGCTCGGCAAGCGAAAGCCAACCATCACGCCGGTCACGGCCAAGAATTCGAACGTCGACTGCGTCTTCACGACTTGAGCCAGGGGCGGATAGGGCTCGGTCTGTTTGGGCACGCTACGCGTCTGCATCTTCGCGAAGACCCCGGTGATCTTGATAGCATACGGGACGTTGAGGGAGGGCAGTCGGGTGTCCAGGTAGCTCTCCAGTTGGCCGCAATCGAGGGGATCGCCGACTTCGATGGTCTGGTCGGCGCCGAAGTAGGTGACCTCGGCAAAGGGCGCCTTCATGTCGTCGGCGACGGGATAGGCGACTCCGTCGGACTTGACCTGATAGAACTGATGGTCCACTTCAACCATCTCGCCATCGAGCGTGTTGAAGGTTCCCAGGCCCAGATCGCCGTGCTGCTTGAGTTCGCCAAACGTGATGTCGCCATCGTACACGCCGGCCATCAGCGTATCCAGCGTGGAGTACTGGAACAGGACGTCGCCCGCCTCCTGTGACGGCGTGGAAGACTGGCAACCCAGCGCGGTGAGGCTGGACAGGAGGACGAGCAAAGCCATGAGAAGGGCCGGCTTCTTCATGTGTCCTCCCTGTCGATGCATACGACAGCCCAACAGCATGGACCGCGAGCGGGCGGACTGGGCGTAACCGGCGACCTGCGCAGCCGTGGCCGTGGCGGTCGGGCAGAGGGCTCGCAGAGCGCGTCACGATCATAGTCGGTCGCCCAGGGCCTCACAGCCCCCTCGGCCGCCGAAGGCCGTCCCGGCCCTGGCTGGGCAGCTCGGCCAGGACGATGGACCGCTACTCCCCGATGTCCTCCGCCCACAGGGAGGGGTGACTCTGCCTGATGTCTCGCATGAGCCCGATGCAGCGTTGGTCCCCAAGCACCTCGATGCTGACGCCACGGCTGGAGAGCCACTGCTCCTCGCCCATGAAGGACTGGTTCTCGCCGACGACGACACGCGGAATGCCGTAGAGCAGGATGGCGCCGCTGCACATGGAGCAGGGCGAGAGTGTGGTGTAGAGAGTGGAGGCGCGGTAGAACGAAGCCGAGCGGCGCCCAGCGTTCTCGAGGGCATCCATCTCTCCGTGGAGGATGGCACTGCCCTGCTGGACTCGGCGGTTGTGGCCACGCCCGACGATGGCGCCCGAGTGGACGAGGACAGAGCCGATTGGGATGCCACCCTCGGACAGGCCGCGCTCAGCCTCTTCGATCGCTGCGAGAAGGAAGGGATCCATGTTCTTCGTATCCTTCAAGGCTCCATGGTGGCCGGGCGTCCATTTCGGCCGAAGGCCAGTCGGTCGCCGAAGGCCGTTCAGCTCGGCGCCGCCGTCGATTGCCTGGACTTCATGCCTCCAGGAAGTGCGCGAGCAGATACACGGCCACCGACGCGCCGACGTAGGCGTATTCCACTCGCGTTCGTTTCGTTTCGTCTTCGCGTGCACCCAGGAGATCCAGGACGGCGTGCCGAATCAGGAAGGTGTAGAGCACGAAGTAGAGGAACGGAACGACATGCACATAGACCGGATAGTCGGCGACTCTCCTGCCGAACAGCGACAACAACCAGTCGATTTGACTGTAGATCCCGAGCAAGCCCAACCCGGCATTGATGAACATCCACTTGACTTCGTCGCGACCGAAGATCGTGAGGTAGAACAGCGTGTAGACCAGGATCGCGATGCCGGCGTGCAAGAAGAGGAACGGCACCGGGGCTCCGGCGCCGTAGGCCATGACGAAGCCCGACCCGCCGAATGCCAGCATGTGGATGAGGAAGAAGGGGTAGACGCTGGTCCACGGAATATCGTCGCCCCTGGCATAGGCCCGGCCGTTGATCGTGATACTGCCGTGCAGCTTCATCGCGTCACACCGCTCTCCCCCAGGCCTTGGGCAGGACCCCAGCTGATGTCGAGATCGTGGGGATGCATGCGATCAGTCTGCCTTGCCGAGGAAGGGCCCGCAACGCGCCGGCATGATTGCCGGGACGGGCGGACGCTTCGATTCGATGGGCCGCTCAGTGGAACACCTGCACGACCGCAGTGAGCAAGTGCGAGATGGTCGTGAGGAGGATCGACTCCGAGCGGAATGCCGCGAACCCCCCAGCACAAGCCGTAGACGAGCGCGCCGGACACCAGGACGACGGGCTTGAAGCTCTTCGGTAGGGACCCATGCGCCAGGTGCCAGAGGGCGAACCAGATCGAGCCACTCGCTCGCTTGTCAGCGACCGAGGACGATGTCGATGCCGGCGAGGACCAACTCGAGCTTGGCGTCGGGCAAGTTGCCGGCGCGTTCCGTCAGCGACGACTTGTCGAGCGTGACTATCTGCGACACGTTGGCGACCGAATCCCTGGGAAGGCCCGTGAGAGCGGCCTCGAGCGCGACGTTGCCCGGGGCATCGGCCCAGCGCAGATTATGCCTTCAGTCCATCCCCGCCAGGCGTCGCTGAAGCTCGGCCGTGTCGAGGTGGACCGGCTCGACCTTGCCGACCGTGGGTTCGGGCTCGGAGCCGCCGTGGCGGGCGCGCGCGGCCGTCACGAAACGGTCGAAGACCGCCAGCGCATCGAGCGGACCCGGGCCGCCCTCTGGGTGGTATTGGACCGTCTCGATCGGCAGCGTGCGGTGGCGCAGTCCCTCCACCGATCCGTCGTTGAGGTCGATCTGGCTGACCACGAAGCCGCTCACCTCCGGCAGCGTGTCGCCGATGACGGTGACCTCGTGGTTCTGGGCAGTCACCTGAACCAGGCCCGTCTCCAGGTCCTTCACCGGGTGGTTGGCGGCGTGGTGGCCGAAAGGCAGGCGGCGCGTCTGCGCCCCCGCCGCGCGGCCGATGATCTGGTGACCGAGACAGATACCAAGCAGGGGTCGCCCATCTGCGATCACCTGGCGCGCCAGGGCCACCGGGCCGTCCA
>Ga0209014_10000703_pt1 | contig 19594 bp, 20 predicted proteins | sample BarGraNGADG00212_FD_184491 | JGI IMG/M metagenome (GOLD analysis project Ga0209014, IMG submission 184491) | Arctic peat soil microbial communities from Barrow, Alaska - Barrow Graham LP Ref core NGADG0002-212 (SPAdes) (version 2) | ecosystem: Environmental > Terrestrial > Soil > Wetlands >...
GCGGACATCGAGGTGGTGGAATCGGGCCTGCGAGCATTCAACGTCGCCGCGATTGGAGACGCCGGGCAAGAGCCCGTGAACGTCTTTCTCCGTGACGAATCGGGGCAGATCGTCGGCGGTCTCATCGGCCAGATCAAGTGGCGATGGGTCTACGTGGCGATCCTCTGGGTGTCGGAGGTGCACCGCGGCAAAGGTCATGGTGCGGCGCTGCTGGCGGCGGCCGAGGAATTCGGCAGATCGCGCGGCTGCGTGGGCGTTCATCTCGACACCTTCGGGTACCAGGCGAGGCCCTTCTACGAAGCCCAAGGCTATCAACTATTCGGCACGCTCGATGGCTATCCGCCGGGATCCCGACACTTCCATCTTGCCAAGCGTCTCGCGGAGGGCTGACCGCGCACTATCATTCGGCACGCCGCATTCCTGCGACGTCGCCGCGTTCCGCACCCAACAGTTAACGGAGAAAGCACCCACCAGTGGCAAAAAAACCCAATTACGACTTCGAGAAGCGCAAGAAGGAGCTCGACCGAAAGAAGAAGAAGGATGAGAAGCGCGCGGAGCGGCTGCTGCGCAGACAGGAAGGCTCGAGCGAAGAGCCAGAGGCGTCGGACACGCCTCCGCAGGAAGAAGGGGAGGTCGGTTCGTAGCGACTGACCGCGCTCAGCGACGTCGTAGTGCGCGCGTGAGCATGCGGTCGAGCCCCGACGCGAAGGCCTGCTTGTCGCGGGCACTGTAGGCCTTCGGTCCGCCCGTCTCGATGCCGCCGGAGCGGAGGTCGGCCATGAAGTCGCGCACGGAGAGCCGTTCGCCCACGTTTTCCAACGTGAACTCCTCGCCGCGATGATCGAGCACCGCGACGCCTTTCGCGACGAGCGCGGCCGCGAGCGGAATGTCCGCCGTGATCGCGACATCGCCGGCTTCGGCGGCGGCCTCGATGTGGCGATCAGCCACGTCAGGTCCGCCGTCGACTCGAACGGCGATGACGAACGTGTGGCCGGCCGGAATCTGGACCCGCTGATTCGCGACGAGGATCGTCGTCAGCGCGAGACGCTCGGCGGCGCGGAAGACGATCTCCTTCACGTCGCGAGGAGCGGCGTCGGCGTCGACCCAAAGGTTCATTGCCGGAAGATAGCGTTCGTCCCGCGTGGCCTCTAAAGCCCCGCGTCGTCGTTCCTGCCATATGGAATCGATCTGCGCATCTGGCATGCGCGGCGTCTGCGACTCGAGGTGGCACACCGCATCCCGCTTGATGACTAAGCGTAGAACCGCGTGAACCCAAGTACTTCATGTACGTCATATGACTGGGTACAGGGAACCGTGAGAGGCCACTGGGAGCTGTAGACACATCGCAGACGGCAGACGGCGCTTTGTCACACTTCGTCAAACGCAGTCGAGTCGAAGTCGTACGCGTTGCACAGCGGGTCTACAGATCCCAGTGGGTCGAATGCAATTCCATGTACCGATGAGTACGTAGGCGACCAGGAAAACCAACGGCGCCCAGCCTAGTAGAACTGTCTCAACTCCACCCGAGAGTTATTGAGGTATATCCCGTAGAACCGCACGACGTCGCCGTTCCGCAGGTTCTGAAACCGCTGCTGGTCCGCGCGGCTCGAGTTGTACGGCATCGTCACCGTCAGCACGGTATTGTTGTTCGAGCTGAGCTCGAACCACCCGTTCGCGACGTCCACGCGCCGCACGGTGCCTTGTAGCGACTGCACCTGTGCGTTACTCGTGTTGCCGGTGTTCGAGGAGACGGACTGATCGACCTGAATGTAGTTCGTATAGTAGCCGCCATTCTGCGTCTGTTGGACGCGCGCTGTCACCTGATCGCCATTCTGCAGCGACGCGACCGAATAGTTCTGGTTCTGGTAGACGACCTGCGTCTGATTGTCGTAGCCGACCCCGACTGATTGTCCATTCGACTGTTGAACGACGATCTGCGCGTTTCGGGTATCGACGCTCCGAACTGTGCCGATGACCTGGCTTCCCTGCTGCCCGCCAAGTACGCCGCCGAGTATGCTGCCGAGCCCGCCTGTCTGCGAGCAGGCGCCGAGGGTGGCGAACGCGAGCGTCGCCGCCCCGAGGCGCACGAACCGTTGAATCCGTGTCATGGTATTCTCCTCGTTGAGTGCAGTTCAATAAGGCAATCTCGATGCCGCTGAAGGCACTCGCGGCCCGGGAGGCGAGCGGACTCGCCCGCGCGACCGCATGCTGCCATATTGCTGCGCCTGCCTCGACCGCGCCGCACGGGCACTACACCACGTTACCCCGACTCGGAGTGATCCGATGCGTCTCGCTTCACTGATCGTCGCGGGTGTGCTCTGCGCATGCGCGTCCGCGCATGGCGCGCCAGAGTTCATCGCATCGGCCGGCGCACCCGTGCGACCATTCTCGCCCGCGGTGCGCACGAATGGCTTTCTCTATCTCTCGGGTCAGATCGGCACGGACAGTACGGGGCGCGTCGTGCCCGGTGGGGTGCAGGCAGAGACGCGCCAGGCGATGGAGAACATCCGCGCCGTGCTGCTCCGCGCTGGCTCGTCGATGGGGCGAGTGGTCAAGTGCACGGTGTTCATGGCCGACATGCGCGAATGGAGCGCCATGAACGAGACCTACGTTACCTTCTTCGACGCAGCGCGCCGTCCGGCGCGCTCGGCCATGGGCGCGTCGGGGCTCGCGCTCGACGCACGCGTCGAGATCGAATGCATCGCCGCGGAGTGACTCGATTGGGATATCCGCGTGCTCACCGCCCCCTGTTTCCCGCCCTTGGTCGCGCCGCGCTGCGGCTCTCGGGTTGGAAGATCCGAGGCGAGCTGCCCGAGCTGCCGAAGTACATCATCATCGTGGCACCACACACGTCGAATTGGGATTTTCCCGTCGGCGTCGCGGCGCTGTTTGCTCTCGACCTCGACGCGCACTGGTTCGGCAAGGACTCACTCTTTCGCGAACCCATGGGAACGATTCTCCGCATGTTTGGCGGACGGCCCGTGCGCCGCGACGCGCCGGAAGGTGTCGTTGCGGAGATGGCGGCCGCCGTGCGTGCCGAGCCGCAATTCATCCTCGCGCTGGCGCCTGAGGGAACGCGCAAGAGGGTCGATCATTGGCGTACCGGCTTCTATCGCATCGCCGAAGCGGCCGGCGTCCCCATCGTTCCCGTCTGGTTCGACTGGAGCCGGCGTGAGATCGGCATCAACCCGCCCATACGCGTCTCGGGCAACCTCGCATCCGACGTCGCCGCGCTGCAGGCGCTCTACCGCCCGGAGATGGCGCGCAACCCGAAAGGTTTCTGGTAGACGACGGAATGGCGTAACCACAGCTGATCAGTAGGGGAGACAACGTGAACCTCGAGCCGGTGACGGGAAAAGGATCGATTCGCCTTCGCGACTCGGACGCGCGCGTCCGCTCGGCAATGAGCGAGGACGAGCTCGAGCGCGAGACGGCAAAGTACTCCGATCGCATCTCGGAGCTCCAGCGCGTCCTCTATGCCGACGCGCGCCATGCGGTGCTCATCATCCTTCAGGGGCGTGACGCTTCCGGCAAGGACGGGACGATTCGCAAGGTGTTCAGCGCCGTCAATCCGCAGGGCTGCAGCGTGGCGAGCTTCAAGGTGCCGACGGAGCTCGAGCAGTATCACGATTTCCTCTGGCGCGTGCACCAGCAGGTTCCGGCGCGGGGCATGATCGGCATCTTCAACCGCTCCCACTACGAGGACGTGATCGTCCCTCGCGTGCGCGGGAGCGTGCCGAAGAAAGTGTGGTCGGCTCGCTACGATCAGATCAACGACTTCGAGGACATGCTCGCGTCGAACAACGTGGTCATCCTGAAATTCCTGTTGCACATCTCGCGTGACGAGCAGAAGAGGCGGCTCGTCGAGCGGCTCACCAACCCCAAGAAGAATTGGAAATTTCGCGCCGGCGACCTCGATGATCGCGCGCGATGGGATGACTTCACGAAGGCGTACCACGGGATTCTCTCGAAGACGAGCACCAAAGCGGCGCCCTGGTACATCGTTCCCGCCGACGACAAGGACGTGCGCAATCTGCTGATCGCGCGTACGATTGCCGACCGTCTTGCGAAGCTCCGCCTTCGCTACCCACCCGCTGACCCTTCGATCGTCGGCTTGGAGATCAAGTGAGAGCGTCAGCCATTGCGATGAGCGGCCTTTCAATCGCATGACACGCTACGTCGCCTTTCTGCGCGCAATCAACGTCGGCGGGCACACGGTCAAGATGGACCGGCTCCGCGCGCTGTTCGAGGAGTTGCGCTTCGCCAATGTCGAGACTTTCATCGCCAGCGGCAACGTGCTCTTCGACTCGTCGTCGAAGTCCACTGCCGCGATGGAGTCTCGAATCGAGCGGCACCTCGAGAAAGCACTCGGCTACGAGGTCGCCACCTTCGTGAGGCCACTCGCCGATCTTGCCGGCGTCGTGGCGAGCCACCCATTCGAGAGCTTCGAGCGGGATGGACACGCGCTGTCGGTTGGATTCCTCAAGGAACCTCTTGGTGCCGATGCGCGTCAGAAGTTGATGGCGCTGCAAGCCGGGTTCGATGAGTTCCACCTGCGCGATTGCGAGGCGTACTGGCTCTGCCGCGGAAGGGTGAGCGACTCCAAAGTCTGGGGAGGCACTCTGGACAAGGCACTCGGCACGCCCATCACCTTCCGCAATGTGACCACCGTGCGAAAGCTTGCCGCGAAATAAGCTGTCGTCCTGAGAGAGCGCATCGCGCGACCGAAGGACCTGCTTGTGCTCTTGCGCTGCTCAAAGAGCAGGTCCTTCGCTAAGCTCAGGACGACAACGATGTCAGCCTACGGGCTTGCGGCCTCTCCGCAACAAGCGCAGCACGAACAGCAGCACCACCGCGCCGATGAACGCGACGAAGATGGTCCCGGCCAATCCCCCGAACGGCGACGTCACGCCGAGCTGCCGGAATAGCCACCCTCCCACAAACGCGCCGACGATCCCGATGATGATGTCGCCGATCAAGCCGTAGCCGGTGCCGCCCATGACGAGCGATGCGAGAACGCCGGCGATGAGGCCAACGATCAGCCAGGTGAGAAGATCCATGGTAGTCCTATGCGAGAGGAATCCCGACCGGGCGCACATCGCCCGAACGAACGCCGAGTCTGCAACTCCTTGACCAACACCACGAAAATCGACTTACCCGAAGTAAAACGCGCATTAGAGTAGCTTGAGCGTGGACGTATCCGCTGTGCGGTGGGGCGGCTCGATGCTGTAGAGTCGAACTCGTCCGACCGAGGGACGCGTACCGCATTGTAGTCCATGGCCGAATGGAGTTCTATGACCCCTGATCGAAACAAGCGTCGCCCCCCTGGCGTTCGCCTCCAGGATACGGTTCGGCTAACCGCAGTCGGCGCCGGCATGCTCCTTGGCGATCTGGAGCACCGGATCCTCGTGGCCGCCTGGGCGCTCAAGCGACCGGTGACGGCGCGTGAACTGCACGAGAAGGTCGCCCGCACGCATAAGGTGGTCTACATCACGAGCGTGACAGTCGCTAACCGTTTGGTCGAGAAGGGTATTCTCCGACGGGAGAAGCGTGACGACGTCTATCACTACTCGGCGACGATGACGCGCGAAGAATTCAGTGAGCGCGCCTCCCGCCACGTGGTCCAGCGCATCGTTGGGCTCGGCTCCAGTGCGGTGAGCGCGTCGCTCGTGGACGTGCTCGCGGAGCGCGATCCTGAGCAACTGGCAGAGCTGGGGCGTCTGGTCCGGCGGAAGTTGAAGGAACGGGAGCGCTAGGCGTGCGCGGCAATATGAGCCGCTCCGCTTCGGAACAGACGCACCGGCGAATTCTGCTGCTCAGTGCCGCCATCCTGATCGTCTTCAGCGTGAGTCCGGTCGCTGGGATCTTTGATGTGAACCTGCACGACTGGAGTGGGGCTTGATGTCTCGTTTCCTCAACCGAGTCCGCGTGGTCACGCGAGCCTTCTTCACGTCGCGCGCGCTCCATTGCGCCGTCGTCCTGGGATTCGTCGTGCTGGCGCTCACTCCGGCGCCCGCTTGGGCGCACGGCCGCTTGAAACGGTCAGTGCCAGAGGCACGCGCACACCTGGCCGTGACGCCGCGACAGCTCCGGCTCGAGTTCAGTGAAACGCCGGAGCTCACGTTTACCACCGTGCGGCTCCTCACTCGCGACGGGCGTGACATACCGCTCGCGGCTCTGACGTATGCATCAGACTCCCGCCGCGCGGTCATCGCGACGGTGCGTGGCGCAATGGAGGCGGGTACGTACACGGTGCTGTGGCAGATGGCGGGCGATGACGGGCACCCGGTGCGCGGCCGTTTCGAGTTCGTCGTCGCGCCCGGGGCGATAGGGGCCGGCGTTCCTCCGAGCGGTTCGCTGACCACTCGAGCAGAGACTTCTCCCTTGGGAGTCGCCGCAGCCACCTCGGCGGCGGCGATGCAAGACAGCATGGCCGGCAGGGTGCACCAAGATCCAGTGTCCATGCCCGAGAGCAACGGGTTCGGCGCGGACTCGCCCCTGTACGTCGCCCTGCGTTGGCTCCAGTACGCCGCGCTCCTGTTGGTGATTGGGGCGGTGTCATTCCGGTTCCTGGTGCTCGGCTTTCTTCGACGTGATTTGCTGTCCGAAGGCGAGGAAGCGGAGCCAGCGTTCGCAGCGGACGCGGAACAGCGTGCCGCACGGATCGGGTATGTGGCGGTTGGCGTGCTCGGTGCGACGCTCCTGCTTCGACTCGGGGCGCAGTCCTACGCAATGCATGGCTCGTCAGAGGCGCTCAACGGCGGACTAGTCGCGACGATGGTGGCCCGCACCATGTGGGGTTGGGGATGGCTGCTCCAGCTCGTCGGCGTTCTTCTGGTTGGTCTGGGCTATCACCGCGCGCGTGGTGAGGCGCGAAATGTTCTCTCGGGAGAGGGCAGCGTCATGCGAAGTGAGCGCGGCCCGTGGTGGACCGTCGCTGCGCTTGGCGCGCTCATCGCTGCATTCTCGCCTGCGTTCTCGGGACACGCGGCGTCTGCGCCTTCGATGCGCGTGCTCGCTGTGCTGGCCGACGGCGTGCATGTGCTCGGGGCAAGTAGCTGGCTCGGAACGTTGGCGCTCGTGCTATTGGCTGGCTTGCCGGCGGTGACTCGACAGGTAGCGGAGGTGCGCGGTCCGCTCATGCGCTCGCTGATCAACGCGTATTCCCCGGTGGCCCTGGTGAGCGCCGGCGTTGCCACGACAACGGGCGTGTTCGCGGCGTGGCTGCATGTCGGGACCATTCCCAATCTGTGGGGCACCCGGTATGGGATCACACTCCTTGTCAAACTCACCGTGCTCGGCGTAGTGGCGCTGACGGGGTTCTATAATTGGCGCTTCGTGAAGCCGCGTCTCGGAACGGAGGCCGCGACCGTTCACCTCGTGCGATCCGCGCGCGTCGAAATCGCCGTCGCCATCATTGTCTTACTCGTCACGGCCGTGCTGGTTGCATCGCCGACGTCGATGGACATGACGATGTAGGGCGGGACTGCGTCGCGTCTACGCGCCGAGCTTCGCGACCTTCCGCTCGAACTCGCCGACTTCGCGCGTCTGATCCGCCTTCATCTTCTCGGCCATCCGCTTGAGCATCGCATTCTTCGCCTTGGGCAGATAGTCGTCGATCATCTTGATGGCTTCTTGATGATGCTGGATGATGTTCTGATAGAACGCCCGGTCGTACTCCTTGCCGCTCTTCGTCTTCAACCCATCGGCCATCGTCTGATGCTCGGGCATGACCTTCGGCATGTACGGGTCCTTGTACTCCGTCTCCAGCATGGTGACCATGTGGTCCAGTTCCTTGTCCTGGGCCGCATCGAGCTTCTTGGCGTCGGCGACTGCGCTGCCGCCCTCCGTCCGCTCGGTGGTCATGTGGGCCATGAGGATGAGCCCTTTGTGATGGTCGCTCATCATTCGCAGGAAGTCATGGTCGGCGTCGCCCGTCATGTTCGCCATTTGGCCCATGCCTGACATGCTGCCGGTGCCCTGCGCGCCACTCGAGCTATCCGACGGCATCGCTGGCGCGGATGAGCCGGCCGGAACCGCGTTCGCCGGCGCCGCGGTGGTGTCCGCCCTCTTCTCCGCGGTTCCACAGGCGGCAGAGGCAAGTGCCAGCGTGGCGAGAAGGGCGCGAGTGAGGAAATGCGGTGCCGAGTGGCTCGCGATGAAAGTCATGGGCAATCTCCAGAGGAGGTGGGTCGTCCGTAGGCACAAGTCGGACGGAGCGATTTGATGGTGCATAAAATATGCGTGCTGGCACCGGGCAAGAGGAGCCGGACGAATCATTGTCGAGTCTTTACGCAGCATAAAACAACGTTCCACGCATGGCGATGCGTGCCCGCGACTGTATCTCGTCTCTGGCGGTCGAAACCCATGGTGCATGCTTTATGCACGAGTCAGACAAACTTTTGCGGACGCGTCGAGGCACGGGACTTCCGCTCACTGGAGAATCCCGCATGCCCCCGAGGGGCTCAACGTGGGCACAGAGCACGACGAAAATCCGTGAACCCACGACTGCGGCTGAACAGAAGCAGCATCGTGGGTTTATCCCATGCACCATAAACACACACCAGTAGATCAATAATGAAAGGAACTAGTGAACACAGTTAACGCAGTCTACAAAACATTGCGCGGCATGGGCGTAGCGTTCGTGTGGGCGATGGTCGCGCTCTTCGCGAGTGCCTATCTCGGTGGGTTGACCGCGCAAACCGGAAAGGCACCGATGGCCGGCATGGACACAGGCGGCGGCGCGTCGCAGCATCCCCACATGAGAGACATGATGGGCGCTCCTCTGCCCTTCGGGATCATGATCGGACGGGCGGAAACTTGGATGGTCGGCTATCAGTTCATGTCTGAAAACTTGGACGGCATGCTCGGCGGAACCGATGGCATCAGTGAGGCAAGCGTTCTTAACCGATTCCAGACGACGCCGACCGGCATGACGATGCGAACGCACATGGGGATGATCATGTATGCCCCGGCCGATAGGTTCACACTGATGGCGATGCTCCCGCAGGTTGGGATGTCGATGGGCGAACTCCACCGCGATGGCACGCGATCGACTGAACGAAGCGAAGGGATTGGTGACCTCGAATTGCGCGGCCTGTATTCCCTGTATGCAGCGAAGGACCTTCACCACAGGATGCTGGCGAACTTTGGGGTCGGCTTTCCCACGGGTTCCGTCAACCATCGCGACGCGGAAGGGTTGCGGTTGGAATATCCGATGCAAACCGGGTCGGGGACATTCTCGTTGCTGCCAGGCTTTACGTATCTCGGCCAGGTATTGCCCTGGAGTTGGGGAGCAGAGTTCAATTCAACGGTTCGCCTTGGTAGGAACGAGCACGGATACAGGCTGGGGAACCGGTACGAACCAAGAATGTGGGTCGCGCAACAGTTGGCCAGTTGGGTGAGCCTGTCAGCAGGCGCCAGCGGCGAGGTGTGGAAAAACATCCATGGGTCGGATGCTCAGCTCGATCCCACCGATGAGCCTACCAAGGACCCGAGCCTACAAGGCGGGAAGCGTCTCAATGCCTTGTTGGGAGTCACCTTTCATCCTCCGAACGGGTTCTTCAACGGTCAGCAGTTTCTCGTTCAGGGCGATGTGCCAGTCAAGCAATCCTTGGACGGCCCGCAGTTGAAGAGGACTTATATGCTGCATGTTGCCTGGCAGTGGGCATTCTGACCCGATTATGCGGACGAGGCAGCGGTCCGAAACGGATCGCAGCAAGAACACGTTACCGTCACGTTGGCGGCGAACAAAAGCGAAAAGAAAACAGTGGTGGGAAGGTCACAGTGCAACGAAAGGGACTTGATGATGAACTATACAGGCGGATGGATGGGCGGCGGGATGTGGATTTGGATGGTGATCGGCGTACTGGTGGTGGTCCTGCTGGTCGTCGTGATCAACAAGCTGTCCAAGAAATAGGCGTGCGTTCACGGCACGCCTGGAATGTGAACTGTTAACCACAAGAGAAAACCGATGCTGGTCACATTATCCACGAATCCAACCACTCTTTTGACGATGTTCAACGCGCCGTCCTGAAAGAGGTGGCGCAGGAAGTGGAAGACACGATTGTGAAGGGCGGCATTCCCCGACACAGCATCGGGCGATCTCCCCACTGTGTGCGCCCGGTCCGTGGTGTTAGACTGAATGCGAGCCCGGTTCGTCCGGGATTCCCTATGCGTCCACGCTCTCTCTCCCGCCGTTTCCTTGCCGCGCTCTCGAGCGCGTTCCTCCTGCAGCTCACGCTGCTCGGGGGCGGGACGCTGTGCGGGATGCGCGGCGCACAGGCTATGGGCGCCGCGGTGCTGACGGAGTCCATGCACGACGGTATGCAGCCTGCGGCCGCGAAGGCCTCGATGTCCGCAGCCTCCCAGATGCCGACGGTCACGTCGGCTCCGACCGAGGACTGTGACGCATGCGACGCGACCTCGTCGTGCGGGAATCCGTGGTCGCCTGGGTCCTGTACCTCGATGACCTGCTGCACTGTCGCGGTGTCTGCCCGCGCGCAGGTCTTCTTGGACGTCCTCTCCAGCGCGCATGTGCGCAGCATCTCCGAGCCGCTCTCCGCGCCGATCGGCCCCTCGTTCGCGCCTGAGATTCCCCCTCCGCGCGCTTAGTCTCCGACTTGAAGTGGCTCCTCGCCGCGGACGCGGTGAGTCGAGTGGATGAGACGCGCTCCGGCCTCACGTCCGGACGCCCCCTTGGAGACTTACGAAAATGTGTGACATTGAACGGCGCCATGAGTGCCGTGCTCCCGGTATTCGGATAACCGGGCGCCTGCTCTTCATTGGGATGTTGCCGCTCCAGCTCGCGTGGCCGTCGCTCGTCGTGGCCCAGTCGACGCAGCCGCCGCGCGCACCCCTCCTGCTGGGCGATCTTTACGGCCAGGTGCAGCGCAACAACCCGCGCGTTTCGGCTGCGCGCTCGCTCACCCGGGCCGCCCAGGCGCGCGTGCCCGGCGCATCGCGCCCTCCCGATCCGCAGTTTCAGCTCGGGTTCATGAATTACTCACTCCCCAGCTTGGCGCCGATGCCGACGCTCGGCATGAGGCAGCTCCAGCTCATGCAGATGCTTCCCCTCGGCGGCAAGCTCGCACTTGCGGGCCGCGCGGCGAGCGCGCAGGCAGCGGCGACCGGGTTCCGCGCCGAGGACGTGTCGTGGGAACTCCGGAACCAGACGGCGATGGCGTTCTACGATCTCTACGCCACCGACCGCGCGCTCGACGTGGCCCGCGAGACCCTGCGGTTGTTACAGGACATCGCCGCGACGGCCGAGGCGATGTACCGCGTGGGTGATGGACGGCAGACCGACGTCCTTCGCGCGCGGGTGGAGATCGCGCGCATGGCGCAAGACACACTGCGTATGCAGGCGATGCGGCAGGCGATGTCGGCGCGGCTCGACGCACTGCTCGACCGCGACCCGTCCGCCGAGATCGGTGCGCCCGCGCTGCCGGCATTCCCCGACTCGATTCCCACGCTCGCGTGGCTGGACTCGGTTGCGCGCGACACGCGCCCGATGATCCGCGCCGGACTCGACGTCGTGCGGGCGGCGGACGCGTCCGCGCAACTCGCGCGGAAGGAGATCTTCCCAGACCTGCAGGTGGGTGTGCAGTACGGCCAGCGCGGCGGCGAGATGGGGACAGAGCGCATGGGCAGCCTCATGCTCGGCGCATCGCTGCCGATCTTCGCGCGCTCGCGGCAGTTCCAGATGCGAGTAGAGGCAGACGCGATGAAGCAGATGGCGCAGGAAGACGTCGCCGCGATGCGCGCCGAAACGCGCGGCAAGATTGGCGAGGCGTACGCGGCGCTCACGCGCGCGCGCAGCCTCGCGCAGCTCTATCGCACCACCGTGCTTCCTCAGGCGGAGGCGACCGTGGCTTCCGCGCTCGCGGCGTATCGCGTGGGGAGCGTGGACTTCATGACGCTCCTGGATGACCGCATGACCGTCAACAAGTACCGCCAGGAGCTCTATGCGCTCGACGCGGAGCAGGGGAAAGCATGGGCCGAGCTCGAGATGCTCGTCGGCCTCGCGCTGTTCGACGCGAACAATCTGACCAGTGGGGACGCACGATGAGACGGACACTACGGATCGCGGCGTACGGAGGAGTGCTCGTGCTCGTGCTCGGCGTCGTCTATCTCGCGACGCGTGGCAAAAATGCACCGACCGCGATGGACGCGGCTAAGAATAGCGGCGCAGCAAGTCCTGCGACGGGGCTCGGCTCCCCAGTGATGCTCACTCCCGCGGAAGCGCGGCGCATTGGTGTCACGTACGCCACCGCCACGGTGGGCACCCTCGCAAAGGAGGTACGCACCGTTGGCCAGGTGACGTTCGACGAGACACGCGTAAGGACGATCGCGCTGAAGATCGACGGCTTCGTCGATCGGCTGATCGTGAACGCAACAGGCCAGGCGGTTGCGGCTGGGCAGCCGCTGCTCACCATCTACTCGCCGATGCTGGTGACGGCGCAGGAAGAGATGCTGCTCGCGAAGCGTCTCCAGAGCGACGTCTCCGCGGCGAGTGGCGACACGCGGCGCGGCGCGGACGACCTGCTGTCGTCGGCGCGGCGACGGCTCGCCTACTGGGATATTCCGGCCGACGAGATCAGCGAGATCGAACGAAGCGGTCAGGTGCACAAGACGCTCACGCTGCGCGCACCCTTTGGCGGCTACGTGCTGGAGAAGAGCGTCCTTGCGGGGCAGAAGATCATGGCCGGCGAAGCGCTCTACAAGGTGGCCGACCTGAGCACGCTGTGGGTGGAGGGCGAAGTGTTCGAGCAGGACCTGTCCACTGTCCACGTCGACGAGAGCGTCCAAGCCGATTTTGCGGCGCTGCCCGGTGAGCACCGCACGGGGCGGATCTCCTACATCTATCCGACGTTGAACCCGGAGACGCGCACGGTGCGGGTGCGTGTCGTGCTGTCCAATCCCAACCTCACGCTCAAGCCGGGGATGTACGCCACCCTCCGCATTGCGGGACGCGCGCGTGCGAACGTGCTCACGGTCCCTCGCTCCGCCGTGCTCTCAACCGGCGAGCGGAGTATCGTGTTCGTCCGCGAGGCCAATGGCCAGCTCACGCCGCGGGAAGTGGCGCTCGGCACCACGAGCGCCGACCGCATCGAGGTGTTGCGGGGGTTGACTAAGGGAGAGACGGTCGTGGCGTCGGGCACGTTCCTCGTGGACGCCGAGTCGAATCTCGGCACGGCGCTCGGCGGCATGGGCAACATGCCGGGCATGGAGATGACGACGCCGCCCAAGCCGGTGCCGGCGGCGCCGAAGTCGAAGGAGTAACGAACATGCTCAAGCGAATCATCGACTGGGCGGTGGGGAACACGCTCATCGTCCTCATCTTCACCCTCGCGGCGGTGGCCGGCGGCGTGTTCGCCATCCGGCGCACGCCGCTCGAAGCACTCCCTGACCTGTCCGATGTGCAGGTCATCGTGCAAGCCGACTACAGCGAGCAAGCGCCACGCATCGTCGAGGATCAGGTCACGTATCCGATCGCCGCCGAGATGCTCAAGGTGCCGGGCGCGCGTGTCGTGCGCGGGTATTCGTTCTTCGGCGTCTCGTTCGTCTACATCATTTTCGAGGACGGCACCGATCTCTACTGGGCTCGTTCGCGCGTGCTCGAGTATCTGAACGGAGTGCAGGGCAAGCTCCCGGCCGCGGTAAGGCCGACCCTCGGCCCCGACGCAACGGGGCTCGGCTGGGTGTACCAGTACGCGCTGGAGGACACGTCAGGCCGCCTGAACCTCGCGGAGTTGCGCGGCCTTCAGGACTGGTATCTGCGATACGCCTTGACCGCCGTCCCGGGGGTGTCGGAGGTAGCGTCGGTAGGTGGATTCGAGAAGCAGTACCAGGTGGACATCGACCCGGCGAAGCTCCTGGCCTATGGCATTCCCGTAACGAAAGTGATCGGCGCGATCCAGTCGGCGAACAACGACGTGGGCGCGATGACGCTGGAGCTCTCCGAGCGCGAGTACATGGTACGCGGGCTCGGCTACCTCAGATCCATCGGCGACATCGAGAACGTAGTCGTGGGCGCGACGAAAGACGGCACGCCGATTCGCGTCGCGGAGATCGGCCAGGTTGCCGTTGGGCCGGCAATCCGGCGTGGCATCGCCGACCTCGACGGGCGCGGCGATGCCGTCGGAGGCATCGTCGTCATGCGCTTCGGCCAGAATGCGCTCACGACCATCAACAACGTGAAAGCCAAGCTGGCCGAGGTGGAGAAGGGACTGCCACCCGGCGTCGTCGTGCGGCCCGTGTATGACCGCAGCGAACTGATCGAGCAGGCAATCGAGACGCTGAAGAGCAAGCTGCTCGAGGAATCGATCATCGTCGCGTTGGTGTGCGTGGTGTTTCTCCTCCACGCGCGCTCGGCGCTCGTGGCCATCCTCACACTGCCCGTCGGCATCCTGATGGCGTTCATCGCCATGCGGTGGGTGGGTGTGGGCGCGGACATCATGTCGCTCGGCGGCATCGCCATCGCCATCGGCGCGATGATCGACGCGGCAATCGTGATGATTGAAAACATGCACAAGCACCTGGAGCGCGCGGTGCTGGCGAAGGCGGGAGCGGGCGCCACCGATGCGCGGTCGTTCAATTCGTCGAGCCTTACCACCGACGAACGGTGGCGGGTGGTTGCCGAGAGCGCGAAGGAGGTAGGACCGGCGCTTTTCGTTTCGCTTCTCATCATCACGGTGTCGTTCCTTCCCGTCTTTACGCTCGAAGGCCAGGAGGGCCGGCTCTTCAAGCCTCTCGCCTTCACGAAGACCTTTTCGATGGCGGCGGCGAGTCTCCTCTCGCTGACGCTCGTGCCGGTGACGATGGGATTGTTCGTGCGCGGAAAGATCTACCGCGAGCAGGCGAACCCGCTGAACCGCGTCTTGATCCGCATCTATCGCCCGGTGATCGACTTCGTGCTCGCGTACCGCGGGCCGGTGATCATGGCGGGGATCGTGACGCTCGTTCTCACGTGGCTGCCCTGGACGCGGATCGGCAGCGAGTTCATGCCACCGCTCGAGGAGGGCACGATTCTCTTCATGCCCACCACGCTGCCGGGGATTCCCGTGGCGCGCGCGCGAGAGGTGTTGCGTCAGCAGGACGCGATCCTGAAGTCGTTCCCTGAGGTAGACCACGTGTGGGGCAAGGCCGGGCGCGCCGAAACGGCCACCGATCCCGCCGGTCTCGACATGTTCGAGACGACGATCACGCTCAAGCCCAAAGCGCAGTGGCGTGCGGGCCTGACGTACGATCGCCTCGTCGCCCAGATGGACTCGGCGGTCAAGATGCCGGGAGTGACCAACGCGTGGACGATGCCGATCAGGGGGCGCATCGACATGCTCGCCACGGGGATCCGAACGCCGGTCGGCATCAAGATCTTCGGTCCCGACCTCGCGGAGCTCGAACGGATCGGCAAGCAGATCGAGCAGGGGGTCCGGATGATCCCGGGGACACGGAGCGCGTTCGCCGAGCGAGCCGTGAGCGGCTATTACCTGGATATTGACATCAACCGCGAAGCCGCCGCCCGCCACGGCGTGAACATCGCGGACGTCCAGGCGGTGATCGCCACGGCGATCGGCGGTATGATCATCACGCAGACCGTCGAAGGGCGCGAGCGGTACGGCGTGCGGGTGCGGTACCCGCAGGAACTGCGGGACACGCCGGAGCGGCTGGCGTCGGTGCTCGTTCCGGTGAATCACGATGTTGGCTCCGGCGCGCCGGGCGCGGCGAGCAGTTCGGCAATGGGTGCGGGCGGGGCAGGCGGTTCAACCGCGGCGGTAGGTACTGCACAAGTGCCGCTTGGCCAACTCGCCACGATCAAGCAGGTGGCAGGTCCGATGGTCGTCCGCACCGAAGGCGCGATGCCCACGGCGTGGGTTTACGTCGACGTGGCGGGCCGGGACATTGGCAGTTACGTGACAGACGCCCAGAAGATGGTGGGCGACATGATCAAACTGAAGCCCGGTTACTCGATCGTTTGGAGCGGCCAGTACGAGTACATGCAGCGCGCGGCGGAAAAGATGAAGCTTGTCATTCCGGCGACGCTGGCGATCATCTTCCTTCTGCTCTACTTCAACTTCAAGAGCGTGGGCGAAACGCTGATCGTGATGCTGTCGCTGCCCTTCGCGCTCGTCGGCGGCATCTGGCTCGTGTGGGCGCTCGGCTACAACTGGTCGGTCGCGGTGGCGATTGGCTTCATCGCGCTCTCCGGAGTGGCCGCGGAGACCGGGGTCGTGATGCTCATCTACCTGGACAACGCGTGGAAGGCGCGCCAGGCAAGCGGCGAGCGAGCAACGCCGCGGGACCTCTATGACGCCGTAGTGGAGGGCGCGGTAGAGCGGGTGCGTCCGAAGATGATGACGGTGACGGCGATCATGGCTGGGCTCCTCCCGATCCTCTGGGGGAATGGGACCGGCGCGAGCGTGATGAAGCGGATCGCCGCGCCCATGGTGGGCGGCATGATCTCGAGCACGGTGTTGACGCTGATCGTCATCCCGGCCGTCTACTCGCTGTGGAAGGAGCGCGGGCTGCGCAGAGCGGACGCGCGAGGCAGTGCCGTAAGAATTTCATGATCCACTCCGAACAACACGCTACCCCACCCTCACCTCGATATACGGAGCTTCACATGTCACACTATCGGACCGTTCTCAACCTCGCAGTGACCGCCGCGCTTGCGATTGCCGCGCCCGTCATCGCGCAGCAGCCTGGGACGCTGCAGGGGATGGAAAAGCAGCACACGCAGCAGCACACCGCGACGCCCATCCTGGTCTACGCAAGCCCGAGTTGTGGCTGCTGCGATGCATGGATCAAGCATCTCGAGGCCAACGGCTTCCTCGTCAAGAAAGAGTCGGTGAGCGACGTCACGCCCATCAAGCAGAAGTACGGTGTGCCCAAGCACCTCTGGTCATGCCATACGGCGATCGTCAATGGCTACGTCTTCGAGGGACACGTGCCCGCCGACTTGATTCGGAAAGTACTCGCCGACCGTCCGGCGTTCGCCGGTCTGGCGGTGCCGGGCATGCCAAACGGTGCGCCGGGTATGGAAGGGGCAACCAAGGACAGGTATGACGTGATTTCCTTCGCGCGCAGCACTGGCGAGACGAAGGTGTACGCTGTGCGGTGAGGGCGCGGTCCGCGGGTGAGTGCAGAGCGACGGCAACGGACTCGGCTCTTTCGACATCGACCTATAGGCGGAAAACTCGAACATGAAACCCAACACACTCACGCCAGAACTGCTCCACCAGATGGACGCCTACTGGCGCGCCGCCAATTATCTGTCGGTCGGCCAGATCTATCTCTACGACAATCCACTCCTGAAGCGGCCGCTGACGCTCGCGGATGTGAAGCACATGCTGCTCGGGCACTGGGGCACGACCCCCGGACAGAACTTCATTTATGTGCACTTGAACCGGGTCATCAAGAAATACGACCTCGACATGATTTACGTATCGGGCCCGGGGCACGGCGGGCCGGCCGTCGTGGGCAACACGTATCTCGAGGGCACGTACAGCGAGATCTATCCGAACGTCAGTCAGGACGAGGCCGGGCTTCGGAAGCTCTTTCGTCAGTTCTCGTTTCCCGGAGGCATTCCCAGTCATGCTTCACCGGAGACGCCTGGCTCCATTCACGAGGGCGGCGAGTTGGGCTATTCGCTCAGCCATTCGTTCGGGGCCGTGTTCGACAATCCCGATCTCGTCGTCGCCTGCGTCGTCGGCGATGGCGAAGCGGAAACCGGACCGCTGGCCACGGCGTGGCACTCCAACAAGTTTCTCGATCCGGCCACCGATGGCGCGGTGCTGCCGATCCTGCATCTCAACGGCTACAAGATTGCCAACCCGACCCTCCTCGCCCGCATCACCCGAGAGGAATTGGAACAGTTGCTCCGCGGCTACGGGTGGACGCCCTACTTCGTCGAGGGGCACGAGCCAGGGCTGATGCATGAGGCCATGGCCGCGACGCTCGACACGGCGGTCGAGCAGATCAAGAAAATTCAGCAGGACGCGCGCGTCCACGGCAACGTCGCGCGTCCGCGCTGGCCGATGATCGTCCTCAATTCACCCAAGGGCTGGACGGGGCCGAAGATGGTCGATGGCCAGCAGATCGAAGGCACCTTCCGTTCGCACCAGGTGCCGCTGTCTGACCCGGCCACGCACCCCGAACACCTCGAGCTGTTGCAGGATTGGCTGAAGAGCTACAAGCCGGAACAGCTCTTCGATGAGCAGGGACGTCTAAGACCGGAACTGGCGGACCTTGCACCCAAGGGCGACCGACGCATGGGGGCGAATCCCCACGCCAACGGCGGCATGCTGCTCCGCGACCTGCGAATGCCGGATTTCCGCGACTACGCGGTCGACGTACCCTCGCCGGGGGTGCTCGGCATCGGCGACACACATGTGCTCGGGAGTTTCCTGCGTGACGTGATAAAACTGAACGGGAAGCAGCGCAATTTCCGCATTTTCGGTCCCGATGAAACACTCTCTAACGGCTTGGAAGCCGTTTTTGAGCAGACTAACCGCCAATGGGACGCCGCGACCGCGCCGAACGACGAATTTCTCGCGCCCAGTGGTCGCGTGATGGAAATGCTCAGCGAGCATCAGTGCGAGGGCTGGCTCGAGGGCTACCTGCTCACCGGGCGACATGGACTCTTCAACTGCTACGAGGCGTTCATCCACATCGTCGATTCGATGTTCAACCAGCACGCCAAGTGGCTGAAGGTCACGTCACATCTGCCATGGCGGCGGAAGATCGCGTCACTGAACTACCTGCTGGCCTCGCACGTCTGGCGCCAGGATCACAACGGCTTCACGCATCAGGATCCCGGTTTCATCGACCTCGTCATGAACAAGAAGGCGGAGGTGGTGCGTGTCTACCTACCGCCGGATGCAAACTGCCTGTTGTCGGTGATGGACCACTGCCTGCGCAGTCGCCATTACGTGAATGTCGTGATCGCGGGCAAACATCCCGCGCCGCAGTGGCTGACGATGGACGCCGCCGTCAAGCACTGCACTGCGGGCATCGGCATCTGGCAGTGGGCCAGCAACGACCAGGGCGTTGCGCCCGACGTGGTCATGGCCTGCTGTGGCGACGTGCCCACGCTGGAGACGCTTGCCGCCGTGTCCATTCTGCGCGAGCATCTGCCCAACCTGAAAATCCGGGTGGTCAATGTCATCGACCTCATGAAGCTACAACCGCAAATCGAGCATCCGCACGGGTTGAGCGACATGGATTTCGACGAACTGTTCACCAGGGACAAGCCGGTCATCTTCGCCTTTCATGGCTACCCATGGTTGATCCACCGGCTGACCTACCGCCGCACCAACCACGATAACATTCACGTCCGCGGTTACAAGGAAGAGGGCACCATCACCACGCCCTTCGACATGACGGTGCTCAACGATCTGGACCGCTTCCACCTCGTGATGGACACCATCGACCGCCTGCCGCAGACCGGCGACACGGGCATCTACTTGAAGCAGCAGCTCAAGGACAAGCTGATCGAGCACAAGCAATACATCAACAAGTTCGGACAGGACATGCCGGAAATCCGCAATTGGAAGTGGGGCGCGACCAACGCAGGCATCCCGGCGTAAACCGG
>Ga0209014_10000704_pt1 | contig 19589 bp, 18 predicted proteins | sample BarGraNGADG00212_FD_184491 | JGI IMG/M metagenome (GOLD analysis project Ga0209014, IMG submission 184491) | Arctic peat soil microbial communities from Barrow, Alaska - Barrow Graham LP Ref core NGADG0002-212 (SPAdes) (version 2) | ecosystem: Environmental > Terrestrial > Soil > Wetlands >...
CGCCTGGAGCTGGCGCGCATCAGAATCGACTCCAGCTCGTGGATGCGGTTCTCGACTCCCATCGCCTGGGCGCAATGCTCCACGATCAGATCCTCGCGGAATTGGTCGCGCCGGTACATCTCGAGCATCAGCCCGCCGAGATCGCGGATACGGCGCTCGCGCTCGCGCATCAGCGCTCGGCGCTCGCGGCGAACGCGCGAGAGATTGGCCACGGGTGGGCGCGGTGGGCGAGCCTTCTTCCCTTTGCGGCGGCCGTGTTGCTCTTTGCCTTCGTCCTGCTCCGCGGGCGCCTCCTCGGCCACCGAGTCGCTCGACCCGGGCTCTTCAACGGCAATCTCGCTGGGCGGAAATTCGGGCGGCGGGGCGACTTGCTCGCCGTCTGTAGGCTGCACGGCAAGCCCCGGCTCGGAGGCTGTGGATGAATCGGCGTCGCCTGAGCGACGCGTGCGTTTGAACGAGCGAAGGCGCGCCATCTCGAACGGCGCGAGTCTAGCGCAGCCGCCTCACCTCGCGGGTGGTGGCATGCTTCCGGCATGAGCAGATCTTTGCGAGTCTTGTTCATCGAAGACGACGAAGCGGTAAGGAACGCGATCGCCATCGAGTTGCGTGCCGCCGGTTACGTGGTGCAAGCCGAGGTCGATGGGAACTCGCTGGAGGAGCTTGTCGAGAGCTTTCGCCCCGATATCGCCGTTCTCGACGTGATGCTGCCCGGGCGCAGCGGCTTCGATCTTGCGCACGTGCTGCGCAACAAGAGCGATTTACCGATCCTCTTCCTCACGGCCAGGGATGCTGTCAGCTCTCGCCTGGCCGGCTTCTCGGCGGGAGCCGACGACTATGTGATCAAGCCCGTCGCGGTGGAAGAGTTGCTCGCGCGCCTGCGAGCCCTGCTCAGGCGCAGCGGCCGCCTGGAGGCGGAAGTCCTGGAGGTGGGGGACTTGATTCTCGACGAGCCGGCCCGCGTCGTCAGGCGCGGCGACACAATGCTCGAGCTCACGCCGATCGAGTTCCAGCTGCTCGGTTTCTTGATGCGAAACCGCGGCGTCGTGCTCTCGAGATTGCAGATCATGAGCCAGGTTTGGGGCTACGAAGAGCACGATCCGAACCTCGTTCCCGTGCACATGGGAAATCTTCGTCGTAAGCTTGAAGCGAGTGGTCCGCGGCTGATCCACACGATTCGCGGCCACGGCTACGTACTACGAGCATGAACGAGCACCCGAAAGGCACCAAAACCGCATCGCTCAGATGGCGCCTGACGCTGGTAAGCCTCGCCATGCTGGTGCTGGCACTGGTGGCGCTGGATGCCGCGATCTACGTCGGGCTGCACCAGCGCTATTACAGCGACCTGCGCGCGAACACGGCGGACGTCATGAATCAGGCGAGTCGCTACACCCCGGGCGAAAAAGAAAAGCTGCAGGTGACCGCGGACAGGCTCTCCCGTCAGAACGTGGTCGCGATCATCGGACTACCGGGCGCGTATCCGGTCGTCGGCAAGTTGTTCGACTCGCCGCGGCCGAAGCTTGCCCCGGTCGAAGGTCCTCCGGTCACGCCGGACGCCGCCTGGGCGGACTTCGTGACCGCGATCAACGCCAGGCACGACCTGTACTGGCAGATGAAGAACTCGATCACCGGCCTAAGCTTGAGCGCCGCTCCCGTTCTTTACGTCGCCAGTACGGCTCCCGTGGAGGCATCTCTCCGCCGCCTGCTGATCGCGGAGCTGATCGGCACGCTGCTCGTGGTTGGGCTCGCCATACTGATCGTTGGCGTCGCAATCAGGTTGACCCTGCGCCCGCTCGACCGCATGGCGACGGTGGCCGATCGCATCGCCGGCGGCGACATCAGCGAGCGTCTCCGGCCGAGCAGGGACTCGACAGAGCTGGGCAGGCTCGCCACCGCCCTCGACGCGATGCTCGAGTCGCTGGCCGAATCGCTCAGCTCGGAGCGCCACGCACACGAGAAGGCGTCTCGCTCGGAGGATCGGATGCGCGACTTCCTCTCCGATGCTTCGCATGAGCTGCGCACGCCCATCGCCGGCCTGCAGTGGAGCGCCGAGGCGCTTCTTCGCCACGGGCACGAGCGCGGGCGTCGTGAGCAGCTCTCGTTCGAGATCGTCAGGCAGGCGCGCCGCGCCTCCCAGCTCGTTGCCGACCTGCTTGCGATGGCGCGCCTCGATCAGGGCCTGAAGCTGGAGCGCAAGCCCTTCGATCTAGGCGAGCTGGCCGCGGAGGAGATCGAGAGCGTTCGCGAGCGAGAGCCAAGAATCGAGCTGCGGCTTGCCACGAAGAACGTCTGTTCGCTGGTCGCCGATCCCGAGCGGATCCGCCAGGTGATCTCCAACCTGCTCGACAATGCCTGCAAGGCTACGGATGGAGCGGGGGAGATCGAGGTCACCGTTCGACGAAAGGGAGCGCTGGCCGAGCTCGAGATTCAGGACTCGGGCCCCGGAATCCCCGCCGGCGACAGGGAGCGCATCTTCGAGCGATTCGTTCGCCTCGACGATTCACGTGCCTCCAAGACGAGATACGGAAGCGGCCTCGGGCTGGCGATCGCGCGCGGGCTGGCCGAGGCGCACGGCGGAAGCCTGGTCTGCGTCGAGTGCGACTCCGGTGCCCGCTTCGTGCTCGATCTACCGCTCAGCGGGCGGGTCGAGCGAGGCGAGCCGGTTCGAGCGGCGAGCGCCTCCTAGAGCGACAAGGCAACAGAAAGCCCCGGGCTCGCCGGGGCTTTCGTGCACGCGAGTTTCGGGGATCGCTACTTGCGCAGCGTCGTCCCGGTCGAGCGCAGATCTTCACAGGCTTCGACGATTCGGGCGGCCATGGAAGCCTCGCCGGCCTTGCCCCACGAGCGCGGGTCGTAGACCTTCTTGACTCCGACCTCGCCGTCGACCTTGAGCACGCCGTCGTAGTTCTTGAACATGTGATCGGCGATCGCGCGGGTGAGCGCGTACTGCGTGTCGGTGTCGACGTTCATCTTGATGACGCCGTAGTCGAGCGTCTCGCGGATCTGATCGAGCGGCGAGCCCGAGCCGCCGTGGAAGACGAGCAGGAAGCGAGCGTCTTTCCCGTACTTCTTCTCCACTGCGGCCTGGCCGTCGCGCAGGATGGTCGGCTTGAGCACCACGTTGCCCGGCTTGTAGACGCCGTGCACGTTGCCGAAGGTGGCCGCGAACAGGTACTGGCCCTTCTCGCCGGTGCCGAGCGCGTCGGCCACGGCGACCATGTCCTCGGGGGTCGTGTAGAGCTTCTCGCGGGCGACGCCTTCGTTCGAGACGCCGTCTTCCTCGCCGCCGACGACGCCGGCCTCGATCTCGAGGATGATGTCGAGCTCGGCGCACTCGGCCAGGAGCTCGGAGGCGATCTTCATGTTCTCGGCCAGCGGCAGCGGCGAGCCGTCGAACATGTGGCTCTGGAAGAGCGGTCCCTTGCCGGCCGCGATGCGCTTGCGCGACGCCTCGAGCAGCGGCTTGAGGAACGGCTCGACCTTCTCGGGATGACAGTGGTCGGTGTGCAGGGCGATGTTGACCGGGCATTTCTCGGCGACGATGTGCGCGTACTCGGCCAGAGCGATGGCGCCCAGAGCGCCGTCCTTCACCGTTGCGCCGGAGCCGAACTCGCCACCGCCGGTCGAGACCTGGACGATGCCGTCGGACTTGGCCTCGGCGAACCCGCGTAGCGCGGCGTTCAGGGACTCCGAGGAGGAGATGTTGATCGCCGGGTAGGCGAACTTGCCGGCCCTGGCGGCGTCGAGCATCTGTGTGTAGGTCTTGGGATCAGCGATGGGCATTGCAACCTCTCAATCGGTTCATTCTGGGCACGGTGGAAAAGCTACAGAGGTAATACCGAAATCGCCCCGAGCCTGCGTCGGTTGGAGGACTCAGGAACCGTCGGTAGTTACTACTAAAGGCCTATCCCGCGACCGCGCATTTTACCGGGACGAGCTCTAAGAGCTCGTTTCAAATGAAGCACTCCACCGCCCGGCCGCGCTCGGCGGCGCGCTGCGTTGTCCTCGGTCGCGCCCGTAGCCTCCGGCCACGAACGCGACACTGCGTCCTAGCATCGCATCCACCGATCGCACCCAGTCGGCAGGTCGTCAATTGAAACGAGCTCTAGGCGCTGTCGCGCTCGATGCTGTAAACGGTCGCCTCGCGCCCGTTCAAGCTATCTTCCATGCGCGCCAGCCGCTCGTCCACGCCACGCCAGCCCCCGGCGATGAGATCGACGAGCAGGCCGAGATCCTCGACCCGGGCGAGCCGCTCGGCCTCGATCTCCTGCTCGAGCTCGCCCAGGCGGCGGATGAGCTGGTTGGTGAGGCCGCGCAGCTCGGCGAGCTGGCGGGCGACCGGTAGCGCCTCCGCGCGAAGTCCTTCGCGGACGGCCAGCCCGATCTCCTCGGGGAGCATCGTCTCGAGCTCGGCGCCCATCTGCGTCAGCGCCTCCATCTGCGCCCGCGCCCGCTCGAAAGCCGCCCGCGTCTGGGACGGATCGACGGCGTTCCCGCTCGCCTGTTCGAGTCGCTCACGGGCTCGTGCCAGCACCTCTTCCATGGACGAGAAGGCTAACGTTGGCGGCGGATGCTCCTACGCGAACTGGACTATGAGCTACCGCCCGAGCTGATCGCGCAGCGACCGCTCGAGCAGCGTGACCACTCGAGGCTGCTCGTCTACGAGCGCTCGAGCGGAAAGGTGCGCCAGCGCCGCATCCGCGAGCTGCCCGAGGAGCTGCACGGCGAGCTGGTGGTGGTGAACGACACCCGCGTCGTTCCGGCGCGGCTGCATCTGCGTAAGCCTTCGGGTGGCCAGGTCGAAGTGCTCCTGATCGAGTCGCTCGGAGGCGGCGAGTGGGAGGCGCTGGCGCGTCCTTCGCGCAAGTTGCGCGCCGGGCAGATCCTGGGTCCGGTGGAGTTATTGGAAGCGCTCGGGGAGGGACGCTGGCGGATAGCGCTCGAGGGCGAGCCGGCCGGAGAGGCGCCGCTTCCGCCCTACATCCACGAGAAGCTCGACGATCCCGAGCGCTATCAGACCGTCTATTCCGAGCGGCTGGGCTCGGCCGCGGCGCCGACCGCCGGCTTGCACTTCACGCCCGAGCTGCTCGAGCGCCTCGATGTCGAGCGGGTCACCCTCCACGTCGGCCTGGACACCTTCCGCCCGGTGGCGGTGGACGACCTGCGCGAGCATCGCCTGCACGGCGAGCGCTACGAGGTAGGCGCCGAAAGCAGGCGGAGGATCGAAGGGGCAGAGCGCGTGCTGGCGGTTGGAACTACGAGTGTGCGCGTGTTGGAGACGCTGGCCCGTGGCGGTCCGCTCGCTGGCCGGACGGATCTCTTCGTCTATCCGCCTTTCGAGTTCAAGCGCGTGGACGCGCTTCTGACCAATTTTCACCTGCCGCGCTCTTCCTTGCTGGCGCTGGTGATGGCCTTCGCCGGAGTGGAGGAGACGCGCGAGCTGTACCGCCTGGCGATAGCCGAGCGCTACCGCTTCTACTCCTTCGGCGACGCGATGCTGGTTCTCTGACGCTCTAGACTCTCCGTGATGACTGCCCCGTCGGCCGCCGCCCCGACACCGCTCGAGCACCCTCGCCTGTCGATGCTTGCCGGCCGGCTCTTCGTGGCGGAGTTGATGCTCGGCGGAGTGATCTTCCTCTGCGCCATCGTCGGGATGCTCACCGGGCTGTTCCAGCGGTTGTCGATAGACAGCGCGACCCACCGCCTCCCCGGCTGGCCGTACTTGGCAAACGGCTTCTGGAGCGTGAGCGCGGACATCGTCCTTGTCGCGACGCTTTCTGCGATCGGCACGTGGATCGTCGTCGGCGCCTTGCGCGATCGCGGCTTTTACGTGGCGCCCGGCTTCGCTTTTGCTGCACTTCTACTTGCGCCCACCGGTCTGCCGGTACTCGTCCGCAACGGTCGCCACTGGCTCGTACTCAGCTTCCTGGTCGCTCTCGCTGTTCTATACGTCGCCTCTCGTGTGCGGATGCGACGCTGGACGATCTCGCGGCGCCCCAAGAACGCTCTCGTCGCGGTATGGGCTCTGGCACTCGTTCTCTCCCTTTCGTACGGGCCCCTGCATCCGTTCGACACGAACTCGTCGAGCGGGGCGCTCTCGACGATTCGTCCGAACGGCGAGCAGTGGGAACTGCCAAGGCACGGTCTCTCGATCGAGACCCTGTTTGTTCACAACCCCGGTTTTTTCGATGCGACTCTGGTCGGAGTCGAAGCGCCGACGGCGCAGCGACGCTTGACAAGCGTTCTGGCCGGTCGGTGGGAGCCGTGGTTCGGTCCGAAGAACGCCGTATGGCCTGATGGTTTCCCCCAGTATCTCATCAAGACGCCGCTCCGTCGACTCACCGTTCCGGGGCACGGCGCGCGCGCGATCACCGTCGTTTTCCGGCCCAAGCATTGTCGCCGGATCGGCGATCTGTCGCCGGTGCGCTACGTGCGTCTGCGCTATCGCCTCGGCCCGCTCGCTCTCAGTCAGCCTTATCCGCTTTCGACTCCGCTCGCTCTCTGCGACACGACCCAAGCGAAGAAATAGCCGCAGACCCGTTACAGACACGGTCAGGTTTCGTGGATAGCCTTCCTTCAGGGGTCGCGACGGATCCTTGAGGGCGTTTGGGAGCTGAACGGCGTGACAACTGAGCAGAAAACATTCGAGCTGACGGCGCGAGAGGGCGAGGCGCGAGCCGGCGTGCTCAGGACGGCGCACGGCGAAGTGCGGACGCCCGTCTTCATGCCGGTCGGCACCAAGGCGAGCGTGAAGAGCGTCGACCCCGACGAGCTGCGCGCGCTCGGCGCCGAGATCGTGCTCGCGAACAGCTATCACCTGCACTTCCGCCCCGGCGAGGGGCTCGTCGAAGAGCTGGGTGGTCTTCACGACTTCATGGCGTGGCCCGGTCCGATCCTCACCGATTCGGGCGGTTTCCAGGTTTTTTCGCTGCGCGACACCCTGCTCGCCGTGGACGAGGACGGCGTCACCTTCCGCTCGGTCTACGACGGCGAGGCGGCCCGCTTCACGCCCGAGCTCGCGGCCGAGATCCAGCGCCGGCTCGGCTCGGACATCGCCATGTGCCTCGACGTCTGCCCACCGGCCGGCGCCGCGCGCGCCGAGCTCGAGCGAGCGGTCGAGTTGACCTCGGTCTGGGCGCGGCGGCAGAGGAAGTCGCCGCGCGCCGCCGGGCAGCTTCTCTTCGGGATCGTCCAGGGCGGTACCGACGAGGAGCTGAGGCGGCGCTCGGCCGACCAGCTCGGTGAACTCGACTTCGACGGTTACGCGCTCGGAGGGCTGAGCGTGGGGGAGGAACGTGCGGCGATGCTGGAGGCGACGGGCTTCTCCGCGTCGCTCCTGCCGGCCGAGAAGGCTCGCTACTTCATGGGCATCGGCGACCCGGAGGGCGTGCTGGAAGTAATCGAGCGCGGTATCGACATGTTCGATTGCGTGCTGCCCACACGTACCGCCCGAACCGGCTCGGCGCTGACCTGGGAGGGAAGGATCAATCTGCGCAACGCCCGCTTCGCCCGCGACAGGCGTCCGCTGCAGGAAGGCTGCGACTGTCCGGCCTGTCGCCGCTTCAGCCGCGCCTACCTGCGTCACCTCGTCAACCAGCAGGAGCTGCTCGGGCTGCGCATGCTCAGCCTGCACAACCTGCGCTTCCTGATCGATCTCGTGAATGGAGCACGCGAGGCGATCGTGTGCGGGGAGTTCACCGGCTACAAGCGCAATGCTCTCGATCGGCTGGCTGCGGAGCCGGCGTGAAAGTGCCCAGTTCCAATCGATCTCGCATGGGGGTAGTGGCAATCTGCACAATTCCAAAGAGGCGTCTGCGCGTTGTCTGGTCTGGCGCCCGATTGAAGGTCTAGCGTGCGTCTCAACTTCGCTCCCGTAATGCTTTTGCCGGAAGAGGCTCCGGCGATCGAACCTAACGCTTCGTATGAAGGGCGCACGGACGACGCCTCGAACAGCGAGTCGTCAAGCTAAGCTGCAGCTCCAGTGTCATCGCGCCGACCCCACATCATCCTGCTCCTGCTGATCGCGGCCACGCTGGCCGCGGTCATCGCGTTCGCCGCGCCGAGCTCGCCGTTGTACAGGGCGCCGGCGCTCGGGCTCGATCTCCAGGGCGGCTTGCAGGTGGTGAAGAAGGCTGATCCGCCGCCTGGCCAGGCCTCGTTGGTGACCAACGAGGCCATGAACCGCTCGCTCAGCATCATGCGCAAGCGCGTCGACAAGCTCGGGGTCTCCGAGCCCGACATTCGCAGGCAGGGCACGGACGAGATCGTCATCGACCTGCCCGGCGTGAATAACCCGAAAAGAGCGCTGGCGGTAATCGGCAAGAAGGCGGTACTGCAGCTCTTCGATCTGGAGACGAAGCTGGTGACCGGAGTATCGGTCAACAACTACGTGCCTCAGCAGAACTCGATCTTCGATCTTCTCCAAAAAGCCAAGCCGCTGGTGAAGAACAAGGGCGCCGAGCACTACTACCTGGTGAAGAAGACGAGCAAACCGATCGCGTCTATCGACGACTCCACCAGTCTCAAGCTGCTTCAGAGCGAGCGGAAGAAGGGTGAAGTCATCCTCGCCGCGCCGAAGTCGACCACGGTCGTCTCCTGCGACCTGGTAACGAGCAAGGTCTGTCCGGGCGGCCCGAAAGGCGGCTTCGAGCCCAATAAGAACCAGACCTGGTACTACCTCTTCGCCGCCCGGCCGAACCTGCAGGGCTCGGACCTGAACGCGGGCGGGATCCGCTCGGAGTTCGGCTCGCAAGGGCCGCAGGTCGATCTCAGCTTCACTTCTCACGGCAACAAGGTCTTCCACAAGATCACCGCTGACGAGTGGACGCGAGGGAACTCGCTGCAAACTCCTCAGCACTTCGCTGTAGTGCTCGATGGGGAGCTGATCACGTGGCCGCAGATCGATCCCCAAAACCAGTCTCTCTCCGACGGTATCGACCCCGCGATCAGCGGAGCGATCATCGAGGGCATCGGCACGATGAGCGAGGCCAACGACATCGCCACCGTGCTGCAGACCGGCGCGCTGCCGATTCCCTTCAGGAACGCTTCTACGGAGACGATCTCGGCCACGCTCGGCAAGGACTCGTTGCACCAGGCCTTGGTGGCGGCCATCGTCGGACTGGCGCTGGTCGTCGTCTTCCTGCTTACCCTCTATCGCTTCCTCGGCCTCGTGGCGGTTATCGGCCTTGGTATCTACGCCGCCTTCCTGTACGGGGTGATCATGCTCTTCAATGTCACCCTGTCGCTACCGAGCTTCGCGGGCATGATCCTCACCATCGGCGTCGCGGCCGACGCGAACGTCGTCATCTTCGAGCGCATCAAGGAGGAGTCCCGCGCGGGCAAGTCGGTGAAGGCCGCGGTAGCCACCGGCTACGAGCGCGGCTTCCACACCATCCTCGATGCCAACGTGGTCACCGCGATCACCGCCGCCGTGCTCTTCCTGGTCGCCACGGCGGGGGTCAAGGGCTTCGCGCTGATGCTGCTGCTCGGTACCGGTATCTCGCTCATCACCGCGGTTGGCGGTACGCGCGCCATGCTGGGATTGCTCTCCAACTTCCGCTGGTTCAACAACCCGAGCTTCATGGGCGCGCACGGCACCCAGCGCGGGCGCTGGCTGCAGATCGACTTCATGCGCAAGCGCTTCCTGTGGCTTGGTATATCGGGACTCGTCGTGCTCGTCAGCGCCCTCTCGCTCACTCTCAAAGGTCTCAACCTCGGCATCGACTTCAAGGGCGGGACGCAGATCGAGTTTCCGACGTCGCAACCGACTCAACTCGGGACGGTGCGAAACGTCGTCATCAACACCACCGGCGAGACCAGCGCTTCGGTGGTGGGCACAGGGAAGACGGTCGGCGGCTCGGAGAGCTACAAGGGCTTCCAGATTCGTCTGCGCTCGCCCAGCACCAAGGTCGAGACGCAACTGGAAAACCAGCTCAAAGCGAAGGCGCACGCGACCGCCCTCAGCAGCCAGACTGTCTCGGCCAGCTTCGCCAGGGATGTCGCGAACAGCGCGATCAAGGCGCTGATCGTCTCCTTCCTGCTGATCACGGCCTACATCTCGCTGCGCTTCGATTTCAAGTTCGCCTTGCCGGTGATCGTCGCCGTGCTGCACGACATCGTGATCACGGTCGGGGTCTATGCGCTCACGGGCCGGGAGGTGACCACCGCGACGGTGGCTGCGGTGCTGACCGTGCTCGGCTACTCGGTCTACGACACGATCATCATCTTCGACCGTATCCGCGAGAACGTGCCCTTGATGCGCCAGGCGCCGTTTGCCCGCATCGCCAACGTGTCGATCTGGGAGACGATCCGTCGCTCCCTGGCAACGACCTTCATCACCCTGCTTCCCGTGGGAGCTCTGTTCGTCGCCGGCGGCGCCACGCTCAAGGACTTCGCCTTCGCGCTGCTGATCGGCATCACGGCGGGCGCTTACTCGTCGATCTTCGTGGCCGCGCCGCTACTCACTATCTGGAAAGAGCGCGAGCACGAGTACGCGCGGCGACTCGGTGTCGCGGATTTCCAGCGCCCGGGACGCGGCGAGCCGGTGGGCAAGGTCTTGCCGCAGCCGGCGATGGCGGTGGCCGAGCAGGTCACAGCAACAGGAATCGAGACCGATGCCGTCAAGAGGGAGCGGCGCCGGCAACGGCGACGTTCGAGGCCACATGGACGGCCCCGTTAGCAAACCGCGGCAACTCGTCAGCGAGCTGGCCCTGGCGGCCGTCGGGGTGGCCGCGCTGACCGCCGATAGAATCGACACCCTGGCCGAGGTCATAGCCGCTCGCGGCAACGTCGCCAGCGTCGAAGAAGTACGCGAGCTGCTGCGCGAACAGGTCGAGAGCTGGAGGGAAGAGGCGGCCCGCGTGGGCGGCCAGGCGGCCTCCCGCGTAAGCGCTCTCGCGCGGGAGCTCGGTCTGGTGACCCACGAGGAAGCCGACGAGCTGGAGCTGCGAGTGGCGCAGCTCGAGCACCGCCTGCACCTCCTCGAGCGCGACAGCGACTCGCCGTGAGCGCCACCCGGGCAAGGACAATCGTCTCGAAGCGATTCCCCCCGCCTCGCGCCGAGTCGATGCTGGCCGCCGCCACTGCGCTGGTGGGAGTTCTCGCACTCGTTTCGGCTCTCACCCCGGATCTGACCAACCGCGCCGATCTCGTCAGGAGCGTCCTTCCGCCAGGCTTTCCCGAGCTGGCTCGGGTGCTTGCGCTCTCCTTTGGCCTGGCTCTGCTTCTTCTCTCGCGCTCGCTGGCGCGCGGCCGCCGGCGGGCCTGGACGCTCGCGCTCGCTGCGGTGATCGGAGTCGCCATCGCCCACTTGGCGAAGGGCCTCGACTTCGAGGAATCGATCATCAGCCTGCTGTTACTGGTCGGACTTCTACGCTACCGCTCCCATTTCGACGCCCCCGGCGACCCGGCCGCCCGTCGCCCGGTTGCCGGCACCTTGCTTGCCGTGACGGCGATGGTCGGACTTGGCATCGTTTTCGGAACGCGGGGCATGCCCGATCGCGTCGGCGATTTGATCAGCGCCGTCGCGGTGCTGCTCACGCTGCGCGCGCTGATGCTCTGGCTCGGTCCCTTTCCCGAGCTCGTCAGCCAATCGCTGGAAGAACGGCATCGGGCCAGAGAGCTGGTCGAGAGCTTCGGTTACGACAGCCTCGTGTTCTTCACTCTCCGGCGCGACAAGAGCTTCTTCTTCTCGCCCAGCGGCGACTCGTTTCTGGCCTATCGCCTGGTCGGCAGCTCGGCGCTGATCAGCGGCGACCCGGTGGGAAAGCAGAGCGAGTTCGCCGGTCTTGTGGCCGACTTCGTGGCGCGGGCTCGCGACAACGGCTGGCGCGTTGCCGTGGTCGGCGCCGACCGCGAGCGGCTCCTCCTCTACCGCGAACAGGGGTTGGGACGGATCATCAAGATCGGCGACGAGGCGTTCATCCGCCCCGAGGTCTTCTCGACGGAGGGTCGCGCGATACGGAAGGTGCGCCAGTCGGCGCGGAAGGTCTCCGAGCGAGACGGCATCAGCTTTCGCATGGTGCGCGTGAAGGACGCCGACGCCGAGCTGCGGCTGAGGATCGAGCAGATCTCGATCGCCTGGTTGGCCGGCCGCCGCGAGCGCGGCTTCTCGATGGCCATGGACGACCTGTTCACACCCGGCAGCTTGCTGGCGCTGGCCTTCGACAGGGGCGACGAGCCGATCGCTTTCCTGCATCTGGTTCCCAGCCCTGCCGGCGGCGGCTACTCGCTCTCGACACAAAGGCGACTGCCCGGTGGCCCGGGCGGCATCTCCGAGTTCCTGATCGTCGAGTCGCTGGCCTGGGCGCGGGAGGCCGGCGTGCCCGAGCTGTCGCTCAATTTCTGCGCCTTTCACAGCCTGCTGAACATCGACGAGCAGGGGCGGCTGCGCTACCGGCTGGCCCGCAGAACGCTGCTCGGTCTCGACTCGGTCTTCCAACTCGAGCGCCTGAGCTCGTTCAGTCACAAGTTCCACCCCGAATGGCGACCGCGATACGTCTGCCTTGAGCGCCTCAGCGATCTGCCCGCGATCGGGTTGGCCTACCTTCGCGCCGAGTCGCTGATCGCGGCTCCGCGACCACCCAGTCGCAAGCGATCGCCGGGATCGGCCTAGGCTCCATTCCGCCAGGCCTTCGGGCTTGACGATCCAGGCGGCGCTTCCGACCGAAAAGCTCTTTTTGGTCGCATGCGCGCGGCTGTTCCTGTCAAACTGCCAGCATGGCCGCGCATCCCACCGCGAGCAATCTCGGTCGCCTCTCGGAGATCGCGCAGGTCGCGGTTCGGCACGGCTTCGGCTACCTGCTCGCCCGCCACCATCTTGGCGACCTCATTCCCGGGCGGCGGAAGCTGCGCCTCGACGAGTCGGGCGTCTCGGAACGAGGCCGGCATCTGCGCGCGATGCTCGAGGAGCTCGGCCCGACCTTCGTCAAGTTCGGTCAGCTGCTCTCGATGCGACCGGACGTGCTTCCGCCCGACGTGATCAGCGAGTTGCGCGCGCTGCAAGACGATGTCAAGCCGTTCGCCTTCAGCGAGGTGCGGCGCGTCATTCAGGAGGACTTCGACCAGTCGCTGGAGCGACTCTTCGTCGAGTTCGACGAAAAGCCGGTGGCGGCGGCCTCGATCGGGCAGGTGCACAGAGCCGTGCTGCCGAACGGGCACGCGGTCGCCGTCAAGGTGCAGCGCCCGGGCGCGCCCGAGCAGATCGAGTCGGATCTGAGCCTGCTCTACCAGGCCGCTCGCATTCTCAAGGAGCGCGTGCGAGCCCTCGACTTCGTCGATGTGCGAGCCGTGGTCGACGAGTTCGGCCGCTCGATCCGCCGCGAGCTCGATTACCACCAGGAAGGCAGAAACGCCGACATGCTGCGGCGCCAGTTCGCCTCTGACTCGCACGTTCGCGTCCCGCGCATCTACTGGACGTACACGCGTCCGCGTGTGCTCACGCTCGAGTTCCTGGAAGGGACGCAGCTGGCCGATCTCGACGGCGAGTTGTCAAGCGATGAGCGGCGCACGCTGGCGAACAGGGTCGCCAAGACCTGGATGGAGATGATCTTCAAGCACGGCGCCTTCCACGGCGATCCGCATCCGGCCAACATCCTCGTGCTGGGCAACGTGGACGAGATCGGACTGGTCGATTTCGGAATCGTCGGGCGGCTTTCGGATGAGGACATGGGCCGGCTGACCCGTCTGTTCATCGACGCCGCCGTCGAGAACGTCGATGCGCTGCCCCAGCGTCTCTACGAGCTGGGCGTACGCTGCCCGCCCGCCCGCGAGCAGGAGTTCGCGCTGGAGCTGCGCGAGAGCTACTACCGCTACCACGGAGCGAGCCTGGCCGAGATCGATCCGATGCAGGTGATCCGAGAGGTCTTCACGATGATCTACTCGCTCAATCTGAGACTGCCGACGCGCTTTCTCCTGCTCGACAAGGCGCTGGCGACACTCGCGGCGGTCGGGGTCGAGCTGACTCCCGACTTCAACGTGTTCGAGATCGCCAAGCCCTACGCCCGCGACCTCGTGCGCCGGCGCTTCAGTCCCGAAAGAGTCGTTCGGCGTGCGCACCGCGACGGCGTCGAGCTGCTGCGGATCGGGCGCGAGCTGCCGGACGTTCTGCACGGCGTTCTCACCCAAACCCGCGAGGGGCGGCTCGAGATCGGCTTCGTGCACAAAGGCCTCGAGGAGGCGATCCACCAGGTCTCCGTCGCCTTCAACCGGCTCGTGATCGCCTTCATCGTGATGGGCGGATTGCTCGGCTCGAGCCTGATCGGCATCTTCGCCCATACCGGCCCGAAAGCGCTCGGCGTCAACGTCATCTCGGTGGGCGGCTTCGTGCTCTCGGGCGTGCTCGGTCTCTGGTTGCTCTGGGGCGTGATTCGCTCCGGACGCCTCTGAATGATGTCTCGTCGCGCCTCGCCCTCGCGGGACGGTTGGGGAAAGCCCGTCACAATTCCGCCGTAAAAGGGCCGGAAGAGACACTATTCACGCGCATTTTGGCCTGTTAGCGTGGCCTGCATGAGCGCAGCAGTCCTTCTCGCCGAACCAGAGCCCCAGTTTCGCGGCCTGCTAGAGCGCCAGCTCTCGGTCGCGGGCTTCGCGGTGGTCGAGGCCGGCGCCGGCGCCGAGGCGCTGACTCTGGCGGAGCAGGCCTTGCCAGACCTCGTGCTGGTCGGGAACGAGCTCCCCGATGCCACCGCTGCGGAGCTCTGCAGGCGCCTGCGCGAAGGCGAGCCGGGCCGGAGCTGGAATCGCGAGGTGCCGGTGATCGTGCTCGGCGCCGCCGACTCGGATGCCGTCGATCGGGTTCAAGCCTTCGAGCGCGGTTGCGATGACTACCTGACCCAGCCCTTCCACCATCAGGAGCTGGTCGCCCGCATCCATGCCGTGCTGCGCCGCGCCGCCCCCGATGCTCGCCAACGTCTGGTAGCCGGCGAGATCGAGCTCGACCGGCAGACGCGCCGGGTCACCGTGGCGGGCGAGCGCGTCTTTCTCGCCGCCAAGGAGTTCGAGCTGCTGGTCAAGCTGGCCGGCGCGCCCCACCGCGTATTTTCGAAAGAAGAGCTGCTGCGCGAGGTCTGGGGCTTCCGCTCGATCGGGCGCACGCGCACGGTCGACTCGCACGCCTCGCGCCTGCGCCGCAAGCTCGCGCGGCCCGGCGCCGGACCGTTCGTGATCAACGAGTGGGGAGTGGGCTACCGGCTACTGGACGGCTGAAGACTGGCGCCCTCGAGTTCGAGCAACATGCGCTTGTTGTCGAGTCCGCAACCCAGCCCGCCGTAGCCGCGCAGCGATCCGTCGGCGCCGATCACGCGGTGGCAGGGCAGAACGATCATCAGCTGGTTGTTGCGCATCACGCTTCCAACGGCGCGTGCCGCGCCGGAGTAGCCGGCGATGGCGGCGAGCTCTCCGTAGCTGACGGTCGTGCCATAGGGGACGCAGGCCAACTCTCCGAGCACGCGAAGCTCGAACTCGCTTCCTTCGATCGCGAACGGAAGGTCGAAGTCGCGACGGCTGCCGGCGAAGTACTGCTCGAGCTGACGAACGGCTTCGGCGAGAACGCTGCCCGGCTCCGGCTCATGTCCCGGCGCTTCCTCGCCCGATGCGCCGAGGTAGATGTGCGTCAGTCCGCGCTCGGACGCCTCGATTACGAGCGGGCCGAGCGGAGTCGAGACGAGCGCCTGCTCGCGCTGCGTTGACCTCTGCGGAGATGCGACGACCATCAACTGGACTGTAGCTCCGCGAGCGGCCCTCGCGTCGCGCTCAATTCTGCAGCGGGATGAGCAGATGCGGGGTCAGGTAAACCTCGAGAAACGCTGCGACGAGAACGAGCGGAATTGACACCGAGACGGCCTGTAGAAGCAGGCGCCCCGGCTTCACGGCCGGCGCGACGACGCAACTCGCCGCCGCTGCAAGAGGAAGAAGAAGGGCGCTCAGCTCCGGCGTTCCGTGCACGAGCGTGGCAAACAGCGCCCAGTGTGAGACGAGCCGAGCGTCAAGCGCGGCGGCCTGTTCCGAGAACACCCACCACAGCCCGGTCAGCAGGCAGACGGCGACGAGTGGGTAGACGATGCGGGCCGCGGCGTTCACGCCCGGGTGATCCCAGGTGTCGTGAAGTCCCCAGCTCCAGAGCCGCGCGATCGGCCAGGCGAGCATCGAGATCGCAACCAGCCAGGCGCCGTTCATGCCCGCGATCGCCGCCACGTCGGAGAAGTGATGCTGATGCGAGAGCAGCGCCGAGCTGTAGCCGTCGTAGGGCGAAGAGCCGCGTTGCAGCGCGGCGGTGAAGACGATCGCGGCCTGCAGCGCCAGCGCACCGCTCAGTGCGGCCACTCCTATCCAGCGAGCGCGTTTTCCGATTCGTGGGATCTGCTGGCCTTTCGATAATCGCAAGAGCGGCTACCGGTTCGCTCAGTTACTCGGCGCCGCGATCGGGCGGCTTGAACGCCGGCTCGATGATGCAGGCATTTCTCCCTCAGCCGGTAGGCTCTCGGTCGTGCGCCTCGCCGTCGTTGGCCATGTCGAGTGGATCGATTTCCTGCGCGTCTCCCGCGTGCCGGCGCAGGGCGAGATAGTGCACGCCAGTCGCGGTTGGGGCGATGCGGCCGGCGGCGGCGCGGTAGCCGCCGTTCAGCTTGCGAATCTTGCCGGCGATGCGATGTTCTTCACGACCTTCGGCGCCGACGAGCGCGGCCGCCACGCGCGGGTAAGGCTCGAGGCGCAGCACGTCCGGGTAATCGCCCGCGAGATCGACCTGCCGCAGCGCTATGGGGTCACCTTCGTGGACGACGAAGGCGAGCGAACGATCACGGTTGTGGGGGAAAGGTTGACGCTGCGCGGCGACGATCCGGACCTCCCCTGGAGCGAGCTCGAGCACGCTGACGGCGTGTATTTCGTCAGCGGCGACGCCGAGACCGTTCGCCAGGCCCGTAAGGCGCGCGTGCTGGTCGCCGCCTCACGCTCGCTCGAGGTGTTGCAGGAGGCCGGCGTAGAGCTCGATGCGATCGTCGGCAGCGCCTCCGATACGGGGGAGCGCTATGAGCGCGGCGATCTCGATCCGCCGCCACGCCTCGTCGTTCGCACCGAGGGGGCGGCCGGCGGCACGCTCGAGCCGGGAGGCCACTACGACGCGGTCGAGCCGCCGGGCCCGATCGTCGACAGCTACGGCTGCGGCGACTGCTTTGCTGCCGGGCTCACCTACGGTCTGGCCGCGGGGATGCCGGTCGCCGAGGCCGTTCGGCTCGCGTCTCGTTGCGGCGCAACCGTGCTCACCGGCAACGGCCCGTACGAGCGCCAGTTCACGCTGGCCGGCTAGCTACCGGGCGTTCCGCGCGCTTCGAGCGGGTCTCGGTTTGCGCTATTTGCGACCGTCGCCCGGGGCACCCCAGCCCACCACCCGTTTTCAGCCTATTCCGGCTTTCCGCACTTCGGTGAAACAGAACTGATCCAAACCTCACACGGGGCTATCGATTCGGTATTCGGAGCAGGAGCGAAGTCCGAGTGGTGCTCGTCGCGGGATTTTCGGGATTTTTGGTTGCGTTGTGGGAAGTTGTGGGGTAAAGTGGGGCCACGTGGACCGCTACGTGGACCACCTGAACGATCGATTCCATGCTTTCCGGCGAATACGAACACACTCTTGACGAAAAGAACCGGCTGACGCTTCCAGCCCGGTTCAGGCCCCGCTTTGCCGAGGGCCTGGTGCTCACGCGCGGGATGGACAGCTGCCTGAGCATCTATACGAAGGAGGAGTTCTCTCGCTCGATCGAGGCTCGCCTGGCCGAGCTCGATCCGCTCTCTCGCGAGAGCAGGCTGATGCACCGCTTCTACTTCTCGGGCACCGTCGAGGCGGTTCCCGACAGGCAGGGAAGGGTGATGGTGCCGCAGGCGTTGATTCAGAGTGCCGGTTTCTCGCGCGAGGTCATGGTGGTCGGGGTTCTCGATCACCTGGAGGTCTGGGATCGCGCGGCTTGGCGGGATTACATGAAACAAGTAGAGGAGAACGTCGAAGATGCTGCCGAACGCCTTGCAGCCCAACGCGACTGACCACGTTCCCGTCCTCGCCGACGAGGTGCGAGAGCTGCTCGCTATCCGCCCGGGGGAGACGGCGGTTGATACGACCTTTGGCGCCGGCGGTCATGCGCGCCTGCTCGCGGCCGATCTGCGCGGCGAAGGAAAGCTGATCGCGATCGACCGTGATCCCTCGGTACGTCCCTATTTCGAAAGCTTCCGGCGCCGCGCCGGCGTTCAGGCGCGTCTGCTGCACGGCGACTTCGCCGACGTGCTCGAGCGTCTGGCCGATAACGGCGTCCGCGCCGATGCCGTCCTGTTCGACCTCGGCGTCTCGAGCATGCAGATCGACCGGCCCGAGCGCGGTTTCTCCTATTCGGTCGACGCGCCGCTCGACATGCGCATGGATCCGTCCGAGGAATACTCGGCGCGCGATCTCGTCAACGAAGCAAGCGCCAAGGAGATGGAAAAGATCTTCCGCCGCTTCGGCGAGGAGCGTTACGCCAAGTCGATCGCCCGCGCGATCGTCGAGCGCAGGCGCAGGGAAGAGATAACGCGCACCTCCGAGCTGGTCGAGACGATCAGAGGCGCCATTCCGGCTCCGGCGCGCTTCGGCGAGGGACATCCGGCCAAGCGCGTCTTCCAGGCGCTTCGTATCGCGGTCAACGACGAGCTTCAGTCGCTCGCCGACGCGCTGCCCAGCGCGCTCGAGTTGCTGCGTCCCGGCGGGCGCCTGGCCGTGATCAGCTTCCACTCGCTCGAGGATCGAATCGTGAAGCGCTTCTTGAGGGCCAAGGAGCACGGCTGCATCTGCCCACCCGATTTCCCGATCTGCAACTGCGGGCACGAGGCCGAGATGCGCTTGTTGGGTCGCAAGGCCATTCGTCCGAGCCCGCGCGAGCTTGCCGTCAATCCCAGGTCCGCCTCGGCTCGCCTGCGCGCGGCGGTGAAGCTGTGAGCACGGCGACCGCACGCGTCGCCACTCGTCCGGCCGCCAGACCGGCGCCGCGGCCGCAGGCGCCGCGGGCGGCTCCCCAGCGCCGAAGACGTAAGGCCGCCCAGCGCAGCGTGCGCGGCGGCATCGTCTGGATCGTCGCCCTGGCGACGCTGCTGACCGGAGTGGTCGCCGTCAACGTCGCCGTCCTGCGCCAGAACATGCAGCTCGAGAGCTATGCGACCGAGCGGGCGCAGCTTCGCGATCAGAATCTCGAGCTTCGCTCGACGCTCTCTCACGCTACTTCGCCTTCCAACATCGAGCGGCTTGCCCAGAAGAAGCTGGGACTAGTCCAGGTCCCGGCCGGGTCTGACCAGACGACCTACATCCGGCTCAGCGCGGGCGGGAAGTGAGCCAGCGGGCGGCGAACCGAAGAATTCGGCTGCTCGGGGCGGCGCTCGCACTTGCCTTCGCGATAGCCCTGGCCCGAGCGGGTTGGATCCAGGTCGTTCGGGCCAGCTCGCTTGCCCAGCTCGCCGATGCGCAGCAGACGCGGACGATTCCGGTTCTGGCGCCGCGCGGCGTGATCTTCGACCGCAACGATTTCGAGTTGGCGGCGAACGAAGAGTCCGTCACGATCTCCGCCGATCCCAAGCTCGTGAAA
>Ga0209014_10000706_pt1 | contig 19578 bp, 17 predicted proteins | sample BarGraNGADG00212_FD_184491 | JGI IMG/M metagenome (GOLD analysis project Ga0209014, IMG submission 184491) | Arctic peat soil microbial communities from Barrow, Alaska - Barrow Graham LP Ref core NGADG0002-212 (SPAdes) (version 2) | ecosystem: Environmental > Terrestrial > Soil > Wetlands >...
TGCAGCGGTTTGCTAAACCGCCAGGTGGGGTAACCTGCCTCGAGGGTTCGAATCCCTCCCTCTCCGCCAGTCCTTCCGCATAGGCACAGCGGCGTGCGCCCGTAGCTCAGTGGATAGAGCGCCAGGTTGCGGACCTGGAGGTCGTGGGTTCGAGTCCCGCCGGGCGCGCCACCTTCCCTCGTGAAAGTCGATCGAGAAGTTCCTCCCGAAAGACAGCCGCTGGTTTGGCAGGAGCCCGGCGGCAGTATTCGCTGTAGCCTGAGCCCGTAGCGGCGACCCCGGATCCGACTTGGTGAGCCACAATCTGCCGAGCGGATTGCGGCGGGGAGCATCGGAGGGAAGCGATGACCTTCAGAGACGGCGCGAAGCTCGATCCCTCACAGGTCTCCGACATGCGAGGTCGGAGCGGCCTGCGCACGACCGGCTTGATTGCCGGTGGGGGCGGCGCTGGAGGGTTGCTCCTGGTGCTGGCGGTGGTCGTGCTGAACGTCCTGGGCGGAGGCAGCGCCGCGAACCTTCTCGGCGACCTCTCGAGTCTGCAGGGGCAATCCGTGGGCGGGTCCGGCGATCTCTCCTACTGCAAGACCGGCGCTGACGCCAACGCCCACGAAGACTGCCGCATCGTCGGCTACGTCGACAGCATCCAGGCCTACTGGACGACTGCACTGCCGGCGACCGGCATCGCCTACGGGCGCGTCCAGACCGTCTTCTTCACAGACTCGCTGGATACCGCATGCGGCGCCGCCACCAGCGACACCGGTCCCTTCTACTGCCCGGCCGACAAACACGTCTACATCGATCTTGGGTTTTTCAAGCAGCTGCAGGACCAGTTCGGCGCCAAGGGCGGCCCGTTCGCCGAGGCCTACGTCCTGGCTCACGAATACGGCCACCACGTTCAGGATCTCCAGGGAACCCTGGGCCAATCCAGCAGTCAGCAGGGAGCCCAGGGCCAGTCGGTCCGGACCGAACTCCAGGCCGACTGCTTCGCCGGGATCTGGGCGAATCACGCCGCGGAAACCAATTACTTGCTGCCTCTGTCCGGCACGGACATCTCCGAGGCTCTGGATGCGGCGGCGGCCGTTGGCGACGATCGCATTCAGCAAGCATCGCAGGGCAGTGTGAACCCCGAATCGTGGACCCACGGATCGTCGACGCAGCGCGTCCACTGGTTCACGACCGGCTACCAGACGGGCTCGATCTCGAGCTGCAACACCCTCAGCGGTTCGATCTAGGAGCCTGTGTCAGAAGTCTTCCTGGCCAGGACCCACAGGAAGCTGACCTTCCCTTCCGGCTCGCCGACTTCGGCCACCTCGTCGGCCAGGAGTTCGAGCCCGGCATTGCGGACGGCGAACCGGTTGGCGTCGGCGTCGTAGGCGCTGAAGAACATCGGCACGCCCAGCCATTCGCCCGTCCAGCCGGGGCTGTCCGTCGCGCCCAGAGTTGCTAGCAAGAGCCCGCCCGGCTTGAGCCAGGCGGCGATCCGGCGAAAGAGGTCGGGGTGCTGTTCGCGCGGGATGTGCGAGATCGCGTAGAAGGCGGTCACGGCGTCGAACGAGGCTTCGGGAAGATTCAGCGCGGCCATGTCGCCCTGGACGAAGGCCGCTTCCGGGACGTTCTCGCGGGCCAGCCGGATCTGGGCTTCCGAGATGTCGACCCCGACGACGTCGAACCGAACTGCCAGTCGCCTGGTCCAGGGAACCCCCGCTCCGCAGCCGATATCCAGGACGCGAGCGTCGTCAGGCAGTTTCGCGGAGAACTCGTCGAACAGCCGGTCCCGGGTCGGATCCACGACTCGGGCGCTCCAGTCTAGGTAGCGATCGGACATGCCGTCGTAGCCGCTGGCGACCAATTGCTTTCGGGGGTCTTGCATCTATTTGACACCGCGCTCGTGGCCCGCTACTGTCGCGAGCATCGCCATGGAACACATCTTCTTCTTTTACCGCAACCCGGCATGACCGTTCCCGGAGCCTAGGCCCGGGATCACGGGTCTTGCCGGGTGGAAGCAGAGGCATCGCCTCTGCTTTTTTGTTGCCCGACTGAAGACCCTTCGCCGGCAGGCCCCGAGCCAACCCAACGGTTGGCTAGCAAGGAGGACCGCCACATGATCATCGTGATGACAGTTGGGGCAACCGAACAGGAAGCCAACGACGTTCGCGAGCAGATCCGCGCGAACGGGCTCAGCCCACATGACAACTACGGAACCCAGCGTGTTGTGATCGCGGTCCTCGGCGACGTTGCACCAATACGGGAACATCTGATGAGCAAACTGTCCTCAATGCCAGGCATCGAGTCGGTGACGCCGATCAGTCGCCCCTTCAAGCTCGCGTCCCGGGAGTCGCACCCTGAGGACACCGTCATCGAGGTGAAGGGCACGACGATCGGCGACGGCTCGCTTACGATCATGGCCGGACCCTGCTCGATCGAGAACCTCGAAATGATGATCGAGACTGCCATGGCGGTCGCCGCAGCCGGGGCCACGATCCTGCGCGGCGGGGCCTTCAAGCCGCGCACCAGCCCCTACAGCTTCCAGGGGCTCGGGGTCGAGGGCCTGCGCTACATGGCCAGGGCGAGCGCGGAAAGCGGCCTGCCGACAATAACCGAGGTCATGGAGCCGGCTCAGGTCGAGGTCGTGGTCGAACATTCCGACATCCTCCAGGTCGGCACCCGGAACATGCAGAACTACTCGCTGCTGACCGCCGTCGGCAAGGCCGGCAAGCCGGTCATGCTCAAGCGCGGCTACGGCGCGACGATCGAAGAGTGGCTGATGGCCGCGGAGTACATCATCTCGGCGGGTCAGCCCAACGTCATCCTGTGCGAGCGCGGCATCCGAACGTTCGAGACGTACACGCGCAATACGCTCGACCTGACGGCCGTGCCGCTCCTGCACCACCTGACGCACTTGCCGGTGATCGTCGATCCGTCGCATGCCACCGGCAAGCGATGGCTCGTGCGGCCGATGGCTCTTGCGGCTGTAGCCGCGGGCGCCGACGGGATCATGGTGGAAGTCCACCCGAACCCCAACGAGGCGCTCTCCGACGGCGAGCAGTCGCTCACCTTCGACCAATTCCGCGACATGGCCGGTGCCCTGCGCCACATTCACGACGAGGTCCGGACCCTCATCAAGGATCCCTTCGTCACCGACGGGCCGGCCAAGGCCGCCGGCCTCAGCAAACACTGACACGCCATGACCGCGCCGCTCCTTGGGGAGCAGTCCCGTTCTGTTTCGCGCACCGCGCACCTGCGCGGCGAGCCGAGGCTGCCCGGCGACAAGTCGATCTCGCACCGAGCCCTGCTATTGTCCGCGCTCGCCGAGGGCGAATGCACGATCAGCGGGGCCGGTGACGGCCGCGACGTAGGAGCCACGGCCGCGATCGTAGCCGCCCTCGGGGCGCGCGTGGAGCGGCTCAACGCCGATGGGCTGAACGTGGACTACAAGGTGGCGTCGCCCGGTGCCGATGGCCTCCACGAGCCCGAGGGCGTCCTCGACTGCCGCAACTCCGGGACGAGCTTGCGGCTCTGCGCCGGAGTCCTGGCCGGTCTGCCCTTCTTCTCAGTCCTGGACGGCGATGCTTCGTTGCGGACCCGTCCGGTGGCCCGTATCATCGAGCCGCTGCGCCTTATGGGCGCAGCGTTGTACTCGCGCAGATCAGATTCCCTCCCTCCGCTGGTCGTCATCGGTCGTCCGGGGCTTCACGCGATCGACTTTACGACCCGCGTGCCAAGTGCCCAGGTCAAGTCGGCGATCTTGCTGGCAGGCCTTCGTGCGGAAGGGCGGACGACGGTGCGCGAGACTGTTGCCACGCGGGACCATACGGAGCGGATGCTCCGCTCGCGCGGGATCGAGGTCCGGCGTGAGCCGGCGGCGAATTCTGGAGGCGGATCGGTGGCTTGGACACTCGAAGGTGGCGGACGGCTTCGCTCGATCGACGAACGCGTCCCCGCCGACCCATCCGCGGCCGCCTTCTGGCTGGTCGCCGGAGCGATCCATCCGGCTGCTGAGCTGACGCTCCGTTCGGTCGGGGTCAACCCGACGCGCCGGGCGGCGATCGATTTCCTGCTTCGTATGGGGGCCGACATCGACGAGTTCGCCGTGGGCGAGGCCACGGTCGACGCGGGCGAGCACCTGGCCGACCTTACCGTCCGCTCGAGCGAGTTGCGTGGCATAGACCTCGGCAGCGAGGAAGTGGCCGCAGCAATCGACGAAATCCCGATCCTGTGCCTGGCGGCGACTCAGGCGCGAGGGAGGACTACGATCCGGGGCGCCGGGGAGCTACGCAACAAGGAATCCGACCGTATCGCCGGCACCGTCGCCGGTCTCATCGCGCTTGGAGCGCACATGGAGGTGGCCGGAGACGACATCATCATCGATGGCCCCACTCCTCTCGTCGGAGCGGCCACCGAGACGCTCGACGATCACCGGTTGGCGATGACATTCGCCGTCGCCGGCCTAATCGCTTCGGGCACGACGACGATCGACCTCGCCGAGAGCGCGGCCGTCTCGTACCCTGGCTTCTTCATCGAGTTGGAAAGGCTGACAGCATGACCAACCGCGTCGTCTTGATCGGACACCCGGTCGCCCACTCGTTCTCGGGTGCGATGCAGCAGGCCGCCCTGGATGCGCTCGGCATCGACGCGCGCTACGAACTGTGGGACCGCAGGCAAATCGACCTTGCCGACGCGATTGGGGAGCTTCGTGGCGAAGACTTCCTGGGGGCGAACATCACGATCCCCCACAAGGAGCACGTCGTCCCGCTCATGGATCGGCTGACAGAGGACGCTCAGGCCACTGGCGCAGTCAACGTCATCTCCCGCGAAGGCAAGAAGCTCGTCGGCCACAACACCGACGTTCCGGGCTTCAAGGTCGCTCTCGACAAGCTCGTGGGTCGCCAGAAGATGCCGCGCCATGCCGTGGTCCTCGGCGCCGGTGGTGCCGCGCGGGCGGTCGTCTACTCCCTTATCACGGACGGCTTCCAGCGCATCGTGGTCTTCAACCGCCACCTCCATCGGGGCGAAGGGCTCGTACGCCACTTCGGTCGCAGCGCCGCGCACATGGACCTCAAGGCAATGCCCTGGCACGAGTCGGTCCTGGAGGCCGAGCTGTCCAAAACCAAGCTCCTGGTCAACGCGACCTCCATCGGCATGATCGCCGGCGAGTCGCCGATCCCGGCGGAGCTTCTCCCGCCCGATCTGCTGGTGATGGACCTCGTGTACAACCCATCCCAGTCCCAGTTGCTCAAAGACGCTGTGGCCGCCCGCTGCGCCACGATGAACGGCGAGCTGATGCTTCTCCAGCAGGGCGCTCGTTCGTTCGAGCTTTGGACCGGCCAGCATGCTCCGCTCGACGTCATGCAGGCCGAGCTCGAGCGCGCCCGCGAGCATGGGCTCCGCCAGCTTCCGATCGACATGGGTCCCAACGGCGGCGAGGGTACGCCCTCCGCCCCGGGCGCCTCGGGCGGGGCCGGCGGGGGTTCAGCTCGGCCTGGCCAGGCCGCCACACCCTCGGCATAGGAATCGCGCCATGGGCCGCCTCCGCTTCCTGACCGCCGGGGAGTCGCACGGCCCTGCCCTGGGGGCAACCCTGGAGGGCATTCCTGCCGGATTGCCGCTTACTGCCGAGCAGATCGCGGTGGATCTGGCACGCCGTCAGCTCGGCTACGGCCGTGGAGCGCGCAGCACGTCAATCGAGCGCGACCGGGCCGAGATTCTGTCCGGGGTCCGCCATGGGTTGACGCTGGGCTCCCCGATCTTGCTGCTTATCCGCAACCGCGACTGGGAGAACTGGACGCGGGTAATGCAGATAGAGCCGCTCACCGAGGAGCAGGCCGCGGAGCTGGCGGCAATGGCAGAGGCGGGTGATAAGAAGGCTGCTCCGATCACGCGGTTGCGAGCGGGCCACGCCGACCTGGCGGGCGCCACCAAATACGGCTTCGACGACGTCCGCAACGTGCTGGAGCGTGCGTCGGCGCGCGAGACCGCGGCCCGAGTGGCGGCCGGGGCCGTGGCGCGAGCATTTCTCGGCCAGCTCGGCATCGACGTCTGGTCCTTCACCACCGAAGTGGGTGGTGTGGCATTGGATCGGGCCCGCGCGACCCGCAATCGCGACGAAACGGAGGCGAGCCCGCTGCGTTGCCCGGATCCCGAAGCGGAGCTCATGATGGTTGCCCGCGTCGATGAAGCTCGCAACTCCGGCGACACGGTCGGCGGAGTCTTCGAGGTCGTGGCCCGCGGTGTACCGATGGGGCTCGGCAGCCACGTCCACTGGGATCGTCGCCTCGATGCCGCCATCGCCAGCGCCGTCATGAGCATCCCGATAGTGAAGGGCGTGGAGTTCGGACTCGGCTTCGAGCAGACCCGCCGCTTCGGGTCGGCAGTCCAGGACGTGATCGAAGGCCGGGACGCCGACGGCGCCTGGCTGCGCCGGACGAACAATGCCGGCGGCCTCGAGGGCGGCATGTCCAACGGCCAGCCGATAGTGATCCGCGGGGCGGTGAAGCCCATCTCCACGCTCCCCCGCCCGCTCGTGTCCGCCGACCTTGTGACGGGCCGACCGGTCGAGAAGGCACACTACGAACGCAGCGACATCAGCGTCGTTCCGGCCACCGGTGTCGTGGCCGAGGCGATGGTGTGCCTGACCCTCGCCGACTTCGCCCTCGAGAAGTTCGGCGGTGACTCGCTGGCTGAAACGCTGGATAACGCCGCCCGCTATCGTGAGCGCATCGAAGGGGCGGTCTCGGGGGCGGTCCGGATGCAGGCCGGTTCTCCGGTCGTGGATGAGAGGGAGTAACCCATGGACCTGGTGCTCGTTGGTTTGCCCGGCAGCGGCAAGAGCGCCGTGGGTCGTCGACTGGCGCAGCGCCATGGCGCGACCTTCATAGATCTCGACGAGCTCGTCGAGCATCGAGCGGGCAAGGCCGTGCCGATCATCTTCGCCGAGGAGGGAGAAGAAGGCTTCCGCAGGCTCGAGCGCGAGGCCGTACTCTCGCTCGGCCCGGCCGACACGAGCCCGGAATTGCGCCGCGTCATTGCCACCGGCGGAGGCACCGTCATCGACGCCCGCAACCGCTGGCTCCTGTATCGCGACCGCTTCCCGGTCTGGCTTGACGGCGCGCCGGAAGTCCTCGCTCATCGCCTCGGCCGCAGCACCAACGTTCGACCGCTCATTGCCGGTCACGACCCGGTGAAAGCCCTGAGCGAGCTGGTCGAAGCCCGCCGCCGTTTCTACGCCCCTGCGCTCCGGATCAGCGGTGCCGCCAACGTCTCGGCGATCCTCGGGACCCTGGAGCAGCAGCTCGGCAATGGGACCTCGACGGCGGTCACGACCTTGCGCGCCGACACGGCCATCGGCCGGCTGGAGATCGGCTATGGCATCGCGGCGTCGTCCGTGGCCTCTGCGCTGGTACGTCTCGGGGCCCGCCGGGCGATCATCCTGGCCGAGCCCAAGACATGGGAGGCTGCCGGGGCAGGCATCGCCGACATACTCACGGCCAGCGGCTGGCCCGTGGAACATATCCTCCTTCCTCGTGGCGAGAAGGCAAAGCGCCTGGCGGTCGTGGAGCGGACCTGTCGCGAACTCGCCCGTCTGCACGTCGACCGCAAGGAGCCATTGGTCGCCATAGGCGGTGGCGCGCTCACCGACGCGGCCGGTTTCGCCGCCGCCTCATACCTACGCGGCGTGCCCGTCATCAACGTTCCCACAACGCTGGTCGGACAGATAGACGCCGCCATCGGGGGCAAGACGGCCGTGGATCTGCCGGAGGGAAAGAACCTCGTCGGCGCCTTCCACCAGCCGTCCGCAGTCGTCGCGGACATTTGCTTCCTGGCGACCCTGCCCGTTCGACAGCGCCGTGCTGCCCTGGGCGAGGTCATCAAGATGGCGGTCCTGGGCAACGAACGCCTGCTCGAGCTCGTCGAAGAGGACGGCGAGGCGATCGCTCGTGGAGAAAACGGCCCGCTGGAGTCCGGCACTCTGGCGGAGATGGTCGAGCGCTGCGCCTGGGCCAAAGTGGAGGTCGTAACCGCGGACCAGCGCGAGGCAGGCCCGCGCATGGCCCTCAACCTGGGCCACACCATCGGCCACGCCATCGAGGCGGCGGCCGGATACTCCGCCATTCTCCACGGCGAGGCCATCGCCTACGGGCTGCGAGGCGCCTTCGCCATGGCTCAGGCTGTAGGTATGACGCCAGCCTACCGAGCCGATCGCGTGAATGCCCTGCTCGACTCGCTGGGCCTGGGCGTAGAACAGCCCCAGGTCACGCTCGAGGCCGTGCGCGAGCACATCGCCACCGACAAGAAGCACGCCCTCGGCCACCTGAACTGGGTTCTGCCAACCGACTTCGGGGTCGCCATCAGATCGGGCGTCCCGGCCGAGCTCGTCGATCTCGGCCTCGCCGCGGCCCTGCGCACGGCGCCGGTCCTGCACGGTTTCGAAAGTTGAGCCAGTCGTGACCCGCGTGCTCGTCCTCAATGGGCCGAATCTGAACCTGCTCGGGACGCGCGAGCCGGAGATCTACGGGCGCACGACGCTCGACGAGATCGACGAGGGGCTAAGACGACTCGGGGCGGAGCTTGGCATGGTCGTCGAATGCCTGCAGTCGAACCACGAGGGCGTCCTGATCGATCGGCTCCACCAGCGCGACTTCGACTGGGCGATCGTCAACGCCGGCGGGCTGACACACACGAGCGTCTCGTTGAGGGATGCGTTGCTGGGGATCGGCCGGCCGTTCGTGGAAGTCCATCTCTCCGATCCAGCCAAACGCGAGCCATTCCGGCGTGTCAACTACCTCCACGACATCGCCCACAAGACCATCGTCGGTCGCGGGGCAGCCGGGTACACCGCAGCGCTGGAGCTCATCGCGCGCCGAACGGGCCATTTGTCCGCATCGACCGCAGCGCCCACCGAACCGGGAGCCCGATAGGGTGGCCGACGGAAGTGGCGGCAACCCTACCGAGCCGGCGGAGCTCGAGTCGCTTCGAGTTCAGATCGACGCACTCGACGTGGAGATCGTCCGACTGCTTAACCGCCGCGCTCGGCTGGGGTTGGCCGCGGGGCAGGCCAAGACGCGGACCGGTCGTCCCCTCACTGATGCCGAGCGGGAACGGGATGTGATGGTCCGCGTGTCGCTGGCAAACGAGGGGCCGCTCCCCCAAGCGGACCTGCTGGCGCTTTACCGTCAGCTGGTCGAGACTATCAAGCACCTCGAAGAGATCGAGAAGTCGAACTCGGCAACGGCGTAGGCTCCCAACACGAGCGGAGGGGCTTCATGGCAGAAAAGCGACCCGAGAAGCGCAAGATGCATACCTACACGGTCGCGGCGTTATTGGGCATCTTCGTCGGTGCCGCAGCTCTCGCCATCGTCAGCCGGCTCCTGCCGGGCCGCCTGTCGCAGGTAATGCGGCCGCCGGGTGTGCGCAACGCCTCTCACGACTCGAGCGAAGAGAGCGGCAGCTGACCGCGGCTTAGCCGGGATCCACCGGCCAAGCGCCGCAGATCGTCCGGATCCCGACCATCTTGGGAATTGCCGGACCCTGGCGGACACTCCGCGGCCACCCGGCGTGCGTCACGGCTGCCCCTGAGCGGCAAATGTACTCAGGAAGTCGGCGCAGCCTGCCGACAACCTGAATGGATGATGTAAACCCGCGCCGCCTCCATTCGATCGAAGCCCCTCAGGGCGGTCGTCCAGGGGTTCTTCTTCACGAAGGCGCTCGGCGCTGAGGCGTGGGCCGACATGCTCCGAACGGATCTGCCTTTCGAGGAGGGCCGCGGCGAGGCGCCGTGGGATGTGGCATGCCCGGAACCCGAGGCGGCCGAGGCTGGGCCCGAAGCGGCCGAGACTGGGCCCGAACCGGCCGACGAAGACAGGTCGCACCAGGCGGCGGCTTAGCAGGCGCTGCCCGGCCGGGCCGGCTTGCCCGACCAGTTTCCACGCCATAGCCCCAGAGAGAGTGCTAAGTAGAGCGCGGCCGCCGGGGAGAGGTCGGAATCCTCGTCTTGCAGCTTGACTGCGGTTTCGTCACGCTCAGCTGGCTAGTCCCACATGCGGAATCTGGAGCGGCTGAGCTTCGAAGGCCCCCGCGTTCCACGTAACACGCACCCGGGGAGTAAGACGTGGTTCTCACACTGCACCCAATCCGGGGAAGACTCGGAGTGAATGACGGTAGCTTACGCACCGATCGTGGCCCCCGGAGGGGAGTGCGACGTGCTGAGACTTAGCCCGCCACCGGAACGCCGACCCAAATCTCACCCGAGGCATTGGCCACGATGAGCCCAGTCGGGCCGAAGGCGATCGGGGGCCACATGCCAGGATCGGCCCAGGCCTGTTGATCGGGCACATCGCCGGTTTCCACGAGCTTGGCAACGCTGAGGTCATGCTCGAAGGCATAGACCTCGATCTGGCCCGCCGCCTGGTATGGGGTATTGACCAGGAGACCCCGCCGGCCGTTCGTAATGAGGTTCGAGCCGTCCAATACCGGCACGGAGACCGGCTTCCAGGTGCGCCCGTTTATCGAAGTCCAGGTTGATGTGGTCGTGATGTCCCCGGTTTCGCTCCACTCTGTCGCAAGCAGCGCGTTGTCGCTGATGCGGCCGACCTTCATCCACGCCGCTTCCCCGGCCTTGACGCCCGGCACCGTGTCGCGAGTCCAGGTCCGGCCGTCCGGCGAGAACCAGAGCGATGGCGTCAGGTAGATCAAGCCGCCGCAGCCGCCATCCGGCGACAGCACCGACCCAGCGATCACATAGCCGCCGGAGAATGCGGTGGCGTTCTGGACCAACATACCTTTGAAGGTCTTCGAGGCGAGATCGACGGACCTCCAGGTAACGCCGTCCGTCGAAGTCCAGATTGCATCACCGGCTTTGAGAGATCCCGTGGCGATGTATCCCGCAGAGCCGGCTTCAATTTCGGCGACGAAACCGCCGCCGAACGCTGCTGCCATGTCGGTCCGACGCCACGCAACACCATCGGACGACCGCCAGATGACCTCGACTGGCATCACCGCAGTGCATGCGGAATCCATGCGCCGTCCCACCGCCAACAGACCCGCTGGGCCTTCGACGACAGAGGTCACGTTGTAGGGTCCGGTAAGGCCGGTCATATCGAGCGGCCCACTCGTCTTCCAGCGCAACCCATCGGCGGAGTAAGAGGCTTCGACGGAAGAGGACTCGCTGTTGTCCTCCGTGTAGTCGAAACCGAGATAACCACGGCTCCAGCCGTAGATACCTAGGCTCCCGGCAGCGGGTTTCTCCTGGACCGATATCCAGTGAAGCGCCGTCCAGTCTCCCGAAGGCACAGGTCTCAGGGACGGGAGCACGCCGAGCGTCGGTGAGGGCGTCGGTGAGGGCGTCGGGAGGCTGGGAGCAACGGTCGCGGCCGGCATGGAAGCCACGCCTGGCGTCGCCGATGAAGAGTCCGAAGACGATTCGCTAGCCGACGCTCCTGGCTCGAGGGAACTAGCACTCGGCGTTGCCGCCGTACAGGCGACTGCAGTCAGCCCAATGAGTGCCGCGACCGCGAAACGGCCTATGAGCCGCCGTCGGACTCGGCTTGTGCCGCGCTGCCTCATCTCGGTCCCCTTCGTCGCGGTTGGTTGCCCAGAACGCCCGTGAGACGCCGACCGGCCCAACCTCGTGATGTTCCAGGCAGCAACAGGATCGGCTATCTATCTCGATCCTGACCGGTTATCCCCTCGTGTCAAGGCGTGCGGCCGCTGCCATCCCCGCGGCGTGGAAGCTCGCAGTTCCCCGACGAGGCGGGCGAGGGACGAGACGTCGCGGCCATCCGGACCCAGGGCGTCGACGAGGGCCGAGGCGACGATGACGCCGTCTGCGCCGGCACGGACCAGCATTCGGACGTGCGCCGGGCGACTCACCCCGAAGCCCACGGCAACCGGGACCGGTGAGGCGGCCCTTGCTGCCGCGACCAACCCCCGCACCGACGGCGGAAGCGAAGTTCGGGCTCCGGTGACGCCGACCAGAGACACGCAATACAGGAATCCACCCGACCGCCGGGCGACCTCCACGCGGCGGGCAGACGTGGTGGTTGGGGCGATGAGATAGACCACCGCCAGACCCACGCCCCGGGCAATCGCCTCGAATAGGACGCCTTCGTCCGGCGTCAGGTCGGCGACGATCACGCCCGCCGCTCCCGCCTCGGCCAGGCGAGTGGCGACGCCCCGGCCGTCACCTCCCCCGATGATCTGGTTCGCATAGCACATCGGCACGAGCGGCAGGTCCGGCCGGGCCGACGAGATCGCGCGGAGCAGCGCCACGGACCGTTCCAGCGTCGCCCCGGCCCGCAGCGCGGCCGACGTCGCCCGCTGGAGAGTGGCTCCGTCCGCAAGGGGATCGGAGTAGGGCAATCCCACTTCGAGCAGATCCGCGCCCGCATCCGCCGCCGCCAGCGCGGCCGCCAGCGACGTCTCGTGGTCGGGATAACCCGCCACGACATACGGGATCAGGGCCGCGCGGCCTTCCATGGCGGCGCGGCTGAAGGCTGCCCCGATCCTCCGCGCCCCGGGAGTCTGGTTCGTTCCGGAGAGGGAAGGCGCGGCCGCGCTTGTGGGGTTTGGCGCGGCCGCACCATGAGTGAGCACCGGCCCGCCGACGTCCGACGAACGCTCCGGTGAGAAACGCGTCGCCGTCATCGGGACATCTCCTTGAGTCCGAGAGCTGCGAGGTCCTTGTCGCCGCGGCCGGAAAGCCCGAGCACCACGACTGCCTCGCGCGGCATGGGTCCGGGGCCGCCGGTGGCCGCACCGCCGGGCCCCGCACCGCCGGGCGCCGCACGGCCGGCCGCCACGCCACCAAGCGCCCCATCGCCGGACGCGGCCGCTGCCTCTCCCGCGATGCGCGCCAGAACTCCCGGGAGCGCCGCGACCGCGTGGGCCGACTCCACGGCCGCCAGGATCCCCTCCGTCCGGGCCACCTGCCGCACGGCGGCCACCGCCTCGACGTCGGTGGCGGACGACACGATGAGCCGACCGGCCTGCATCAGCGCCGCGAGCTGAGGCCCGATGCCCGGATAGTCGAGCCCCGCCGAGATCGAGACCGCCTCGATGACCTGGCCGTCGGCGTCCTGGAGCATGTACGAGCGGGAGCCGTGGAGGATCCCCGGCGTGCCACCGAGCAGCGCCGCCGCGTGCCGCCCACTCGCTATCCCCTCCCCCGCAGCTTCGGCCACGGCCAGCCGGACCGACGGTTCGCCGATGAACCGGCTCAGCAGGCCCAAAGCGTTCGAGCCACCACCCACGCAGGCGATCGCCATGTCCGGCAATCGGCCCTCAACCGCCATCAACTGGGCCGCCGCCTCGTCGCCGATGACACGCTGGAAGTCGCGCACGATCATCGGATACGGGTGCGGACCCATCGTCGAGCCGAGGCAGTAGTGCGATGTCTCGACGTTGGTGACCCAGTCGCGCAGGGCCTCACTCACCGCATCCTTGAGAGTCCCGGAACCACCGTGGACCGGCCGGACCTCGGCGCCCAAAGCTTCCATGCGCAGAACGTTGGGGGCCTGGCGGGCAATGTCCTCGACGCCCATGTGGACTACGCACGGGATGTCCAGAAGCGCGCAGGCGGTGGCCGTGGCCACGCCGTGCATGCCGGCGCCGGTCTCGGCGATGACGCGGCTCTTGCCGAGGCGCCGTGTCAGCAGGACCTGACCGAGGGCGTTGTTGAGTTTGTGGGCGCCGGTATGGTTGAGGTCCTCGCGCTTGAGGTAGAGCCTGATCCGATCGGGCAGCCGATCGGCCGCCGTGCCGGCGATATCCCGCGCCCGAGCCAGCGCCTCGGCCCCGAGCCGATCGGCCCGGTAGATGGGCGTGGGTCGGCCGCCGTAGTGGAACTGCAACTCGCGCAGCTCCGCCCAGAAGCGCGGGTCGTGACGCGTCTCGGCCCAGGCCGCCTCGAGCTGGTCCAGCGCGGCGACGAGCGTCTCGGGCACGTAACGGCCGCCGAAGTCACGATCCAGGCCCCACTTGCCGTGCTCGTCGGGCTCTAGGAGCGCCTCCGGCACGGGCGTCGGACGCGACGAGATGTGCGGGCGATCGAAGCGCGCGGCGCGGGCTCTCTTGACGAAGATCGCGACGCGGACGGGATCCTTGCGCGGCCGCTTCCCGGTGCCACGGGGCGGGGCCACGGAGCCCCGGGCCGGGGCCACGATCAGCTCCACGCCGGAAGCCACGTCCACGCCCACCGCCGGCACGTCCAGGATCGCCTGCCCCACATTCGAAGCGTCGAGGCCACCGGCGAGGATGACCGGCAGCTCGCGGGCCACCATTGCGGCCACGCGACGGTCGACCTGCCGGCCGGTGCCACCGGCGAACGGGCCTCCGGCGCTATCGAGAATGAGCCGTTCGGCGCCGGCTGCAAGGTACGCCCTGCCTGCCTCGATCGCCTGTGCGGCCACTGAACCGGCGCCCGCGGGTCCCGACGCCGCGCCGGCCGAGACACCGGCCGGCAGATGCAGCACCTTCCACACGGGCCGACCGGCGGCCGCTACCGCCGCAACCGGCTCGTCGCCGGAGAGCTGGATCGCGTCGGGGTCGCAGGCCGCGATCGCCGCGGCAATCTGCTCCGGAGCGGCGTCGGCGAAGACCGCCACTACCCGGGGCCGCGAGCCTGCGGGGGAAGCGTCGCGGATCAGTGTCGCAAGCTTCGCGGCTTCGGGCAGCGAGAGGCAACGGGGCGTGCCCGGCACCAGGTTCAGGCCCACGGCGTCGGCGCCGGCACGTACCGCCGCCAGCGCCCCTGCGGAATCGGTCACGCCGCAGATCTTGGTGAGAGGCTGGCGCGCTTCCGCCGCCACGTCGCGTGGCATCGTTCCGGCCGTCACGAACGCGCGGGCCGCGGCGGCCGGATCGGCCGACCGCATCAGCGTCTCACCGACGAGGGCAGCGTCAAGCCCGACCGCCCGCCAGCCGACGAGCGTCCGGGGCTCGCGAACGCCCGACTCGCCTACAACCAGGCGGTCGTTTGGAACGAGCGCCCGCAGGCGGACGCAGTTCTCCGGATCGACTTCGAGGCTGCGAAGGTTGCGATTGTTCAGGCCGATGATCCTGGTCTCGGTGGCGAGTGCGGCTCGCAGCTCGCGTTCGTCGTGGGCCTCCACGAGCGGCTCCAAGCCCAGCTTCCGGGCCAGCTTCACGAACCGTGCCAGCCTCGCGGGCGACAGGACGGAGGCGAGAAGCAGGACCATGTCCGCGCCCGCGGCCCGCAGGACCGGGAGCTGGCGCTCGTCGACGACGAATTCCTTGGCCAGAATCGGCAGCGTCACCGCCGTGCGAACCGCCCGCAGGTCGGATACCGAACCGCCGAACCAGTGCGGCTCGCACAGAACGGAGATCGCGCTCGCGCCGCCGGCCTCGTAGGCTCGGGCGAGGGCTACCGGATCGGCCTCCGCCGCGATGGCTCCTGCCGATGGCGAGCGGCGCTTCACCTCGGCGATGAGATGGAGGCCGGGCGCGGCCAGGCGCTCGGCCACGGGGCGGGGGGCGCCGCCGGGCTTGGCGGAAACCCTGGCCGCCTCGGCGGCCAGGGCGCGGTAGGTCAGGGAGCCGAGCTCGGCCTGGACGTCGGCCAGGCGCCGCGCCGCGATGTGGGCCACGACGCCGGCCCGCGCCGGCGAGCCGCTACGCGACGAGGCAGCCGATCCGCCGGCCTTGGCGCCGGCCTCGCCGCCGGCCTCGCCGCCGGCCGTGGCGCCGGCCGTGGCGCTGGCAGAGTTGCGTGAAGTCTCCGCCGTCATGCCCGCGCCGCTTCCATCGGCCGTGGCTTGGCCGCGTCACGCGCCGCCTTCGCGGCACGCAGGCTGGCCAGCAGCGCAAGCGCCCGGCCGGAGTCGATCGTCGAGGCGGCCAGGACCACGCCGTCGCGCAGTTCCGTGGCACGACCCGCGACCAGGAAGCCCGCGGCCGCATTCAGCAGCACGACGTCGCGGCGCGGCCCCGACTCGCCGCCGAAGACAGCCTCGACGGCCGCGGCATTCTCGGCGGGAGAACCACCGGCCAGGGCCGAGAGTGGCGCCGCCCCGAGGCCAAGCTCCGAGGCCACGACCTCGTGTCGCGTGACTCCGTCGGGGGTTACGTCGTAGAGGACGCCCGTCCCATCGAGCGGCAGCTCGTCCAGGCCCGCGCCGTGGACGACGAGCGCCCGCTCGGCGCCGAGCACCCGCAGCACCTCGGCGAGCTTTGGGGCCGCGGACGGAGCGCCGACGCCCACGACCTGCCGCCGCGCTCCGGCGGGGTTCGTCATGGGGCCGAGCAGGTTGAACGCGGTCCGGACGCCGATCTCGCGCCGGGTCGGGCCGGCATGCTTCATGGCCGGGTGGTAGGCCTGAGCGAACAGGAAGGCGAAGCCGTGGGTGCGCAGCGCCTCGCCGGCCTCCGCCGGTGACAGGTCCGTGGCGATGCCGAGGGCTTCGAGCACGTCCGCCGAGCCGCAGGCGGAGGTCACGGCCCGATTGCCGTGCTTGGCCACCGGGACACCGGCCGCAGCCACGACGATCGCGGCGGCAGTAGAGATGTTGAACGTGTTGCTGCCGTCCCCACCCGTGCCGCACGTATCGATGATGCCGGCGGGCGCATCTACGCGAAGGACCCGCTCTCGCATCGCTGCCGCGAAACCGGCCAGTTCCTCGACGGTCTCGCCTCGCATCCGCAGAGCGACCAACAGCGCAGCAAGCTGCGACGGAGTCGCCTCGCCGTCCATCACCGCCCCCATTGCCCCGTGGGCCTCGTCCATCGAGAGCTGGCGGCCCTCGACCACGGCGGCCAGAGCCGCCTTCACAACCTCGCTCATCGAACGGCCTCCACGCGGCCCGCGGCGGCCGCTGCCTCTGTCTCGCTTGTCTTTTCGACCATGCCGGCGAGCGCGAATGATCCGGCCGCATCGTCGAGCAGCCCCGCCTCACCTTCGCCGGCGAGGCGCAGGAAGTTGGCCAGGAGGTGCGGTCCCATCGGCGTCAGGACCGACTCCGGGTGGAATTGCACGCCCTCCATCGGGGCGCCGGTATGCCTGATACCCATGACCACGTCGTCGCCCTCGGTTCGGGCGGTCACGACCAGCTCCGCCGGCAGGGTCTCCGGCACGACCGAGAGGGAGTGGTAGCGCGCGGCCATGAACGGCTGAGGGAGCCCGGCGAGGAGCCCCAGCCCGTCGTGGCGGATACTCGACGCCTCGCCGTGGACGAGCGTCGGAGCGCGGTCGACGGTGGCACCCAGTGCCTGTGCCATCGACTGCATGCCCAGGCACACGCCGAGGAGCGGCATCTGACGCTCGACGGCGAAGCGGATCGCAGCCATCGAGACGCCGGCCGAGTCGGGGTTTCCGGGACCGGGCGAAATCACAATCCCGCGCAGGTCGGCGGCCGGATCTGCCGCGAGTGCCTCGAGACCGGCCAGATCGATGGCGTCGTTGCGTACGACGCGCACGTCGGCTCCGGTGGCCTCGAGAGCCTGGACGAGGTTGAACGTGAACGAGTCGTAGTTGTCGATCATGAGGATCATCGGGATGCCTCCTGCGGGGCCGCGCCGGCCGCACCGGCCGCACTGGCTCCAACGGCCACGATCGCTTGCCGGTCCGAGTTCGGGCCGCCCGCGCCCTTCGCGCTCTCGGCCGCGCCATTTGCGCGGCCTGCCGCGGCAGAAGTCGCGGCGATCGCCATCTCCAGGGCCCCCTTGATGGCGCCGGCCTTGTGCTCTGTCTCCTCGAACTCGCGCTCGGGTACCGAGCGTGCGACGATGCCCGCACCTACCGTCACGTGGATCAGGTCGTCCTTGAGCACGGCAGAGCGGATCGTTATCGCGGTATCGAGATTGCCGTCGTAGCCGAGATAGCCCACGGCCCCGCCGTACAACCCGCGCCGCTCTCCTTCTGCCTCGGCGATGAGCTGCATGGCCCGAACCTTCGGAGCCCCGGAGAGCGTCCCGGCCGGGAAGATGCTGCGCAGCGCATCCAGGGCGTCGAGGCCCGGCTTGAGGCGCGCCTCGACATTGCTCACGAGGTGGAGGACGTGGCTGTAGCGTTCGACCTCCATGTACTTGGTCACGGCCACCGTTCCGGCCCGAGCGACGCGGCCCAGGTCGTTGCGGCCGAGGTCGACTAGCATCACGTGCTCGGCGCGTTCTTTCGGGTCGCGCTCCAGGCTGTAGGCGAGCGCGGCATCCTCGGCCGGGGTCGCTCCCCGGGGCCGCGTGCCGGCGATCGGGTGCGTGGTCACGCGGTCGCCTTCGACGCGCACCAGAAGCTCGGGGCTCGCCCCGACGACGGAGAACTCCGGCATCCGGACGAAGAACAGGTACGGGCTCGGGTTGATGCGCCGCAGCGATCGATACAGCTCGACGGCATCGAGTTGCTTTCCGCCGATCACGGGCCGCTCGAAGGTCTGGCGCCGAGCGACGACGATCTGGATCGCCTCGCCGGACGCGATCGCTTCCTTAGCGGTTCGAACCGCGGCTTCGTATTGGTCGCGGCCCATGCTGACTTCGATTTGTTCGAGGCCCTGCCCGCTAGGCTGCCCGCGGCCTTCCGCGCCACCTTCGGCCGAGCGGCCGCCGTCGCCGGGCCCGGCACCGGCCGAACCTTGGGCGGCGTCAGCCGCGCCGTCGATTGCCTCCGTCGCCGTCCTCCGGCCCCGCCTGGTCAGGCCGGCCAGCTCCGCCTCGGTCGGCCGGGCCGTACGGTCTAGCGCCTCGAAGATGGCGCGTTCGGCGATTCGGTAGCGGCCCTCGAGGTCCGGCGTCTCCGTGTGGAGCGAAGCCACCGCCGAGAGCGTGTGGATCAGGTGGTCGAATACCAGGACGAGATCGGCCTCCTGGAAAGCGGCGATCGGGACGCCGATTGGGTCGCGCGCCGGGAGCGGCACCGTCGGCTCGAAGCTGGAGACGGCGTCGTACGCTAGCGCCCCGACCGCCCCGCCCGGGAACCGTGGAATCCCCTCGCCGGGGAGGATGCGCCGCTTGGGCACGAATCGCCGAAGCGCTTCCAGTGGGTCGGCCGCGGGCATCGTTTCCGTGGGCAGGTCGGGGCAGAAGTCGGTCACGCCCACGGGTCGAGTCTGGATCGTGGCCAGGCCGTCGCGGACGGTCAGCAGCCGGCGTGGGCCCACGCCCATGAAGGAGTAGCGGCCGAGCCGCTCGCCGCCCTCGACGGACTCGAGCAGGAACGCGGGCCCGCCGTCGTCGAAGCGCATGAAGGCCCCGATTGGCGTTTCGAGATCCGCGTTGCGGGTGGCGGTAAGCAGGATCGTGTCCGCCGAGCCGGCGAGCTTTTGGACCTCATGAAGACTGAGCGGGTCGCCTGGTGCCATCGGTATCGCCTTAGCCTTTCGACCTTCGTGGTGCGCCGCGCCTGTCGTGCCGCCGGTCCGCAGACCGGCGGGGAATCAAAAACCTCTCGTCCACAGGGACGAAAGGTCGATCCTTCCGCGGTGCCACCCATATTCGGCGATGCCGCTCTCTTGGCCGGCGGGTCAGGCTCTCGCGTTTGCGGCGCGACTCCTGCCGATCGGTGCTGCCCTTTATCGCTGGCGCTCTGCGCCGGAGCCTACTGGCGAGCCCTGGAAGCTCGCGGTTTGGTCCGGAGGC
>Ga0209014_10000708_pt1 | contig 19548 bp, 17 predicted proteins | sample BarGraNGADG00212_FD_184491 | JGI IMG/M metagenome (GOLD analysis project Ga0209014, IMG submission 184491) | Arctic peat soil microbial communities from Barrow, Alaska - Barrow Graham LP Ref core NGADG0002-212 (SPAdes) (version 2) | ecosystem: Environmental > Terrestrial > Soil > Wetlands >...
AAGCCAAAGCGAGTTGGGCGGCCAACTCCGCGCCGCCAGACGGAGCCAGCTCGTCGGCGTGGAGGCGCACCGCGAGGCCCGAGCGGGACGCCGCCGCGAGAATGCGCCGGCTCTGCGCGGCGTCGAACACGCCGCTCTCGCAGAAGACGTCGCAGGAGCGGGCGATCCCCTGGCGGATCACGGCGGGCAGCTGCTCCCCGATGACGTGGGCCACGTAGGCCTCCGTTCCATCGGGGCGGCCACGGAACTCCGCAGGCACGGCATGGGCGCCGAGGAACGTCGGCACCACTTCGATCGGGCCCTCGCGGCCCAGCCGATCGGCAAGGGCCAGGAGACGCAACTCGCCGGCCACATCCAGCGCGTAGCCCGATTTCGCCTCCACGGTTGTCGTGCCGTTGGCGAGCATCTTCGCCAGTCGAGCCCGACCGCCCTCCAGCAGCTCGTCGTCGGAGGCTGCCCGCGTCGCGGCTACGGTAGACAGGATGCCGCCGCCCGCGGCGAGGATCTCCAGGTAGCCGGCGCCCCGCGCCCGCATCTGCCACTCCGCCTCGCGAGTTCCGGCGAACAGCAGATGCGTATGAGCATCCACCAACCCGGGCGTGACCAGCCCGCCGCGAGCGTCGAGCCGTTCGAACGAGTCGAGCGAGTGCCCCTCGGCCTCGATCTGGCGGTGAACCTCCGCCTGCGTGCCCGCGGCGAGGATGCGTCCTTCCCAGGCCGCCACGCACAGCGCCTCGCCCGAGAGCACGGCCGCTTCCGCCTGGGAGGCACCGCGCCGCAAGCCGCCGGCGAGCGTCGCGACCGCGGCCGCCCCTTCGACCAGCAGCCCGCGGCCGGCGGTCCCGCCACTCACCTCCGGCGCACCTGGTCCAAACGCAACTCGAGGGCCTGCATAGGCGAGAAGTCGCGCAGCTGGAGGAAGGCGGCGGCGCCGGCCAGCCGCTCGTCGACGGACTCTTCGGGCCGGACTCCCGCGTGGGCGGCAACGTCGAGGAGTGCCCCGAGCGGTGCGAGCCCGATGAGTTCGGACTCGACGAGGTCGATGTTGTCTTCGGCCGCTTCCGCCCGAACTGTCTCCCAGATCAGCCAGAGCGGGGTCGTCCGGTAGTCGAGCAGGTTCATCGACACCTGCGCCCGGCCGAGCTCTTCGATCCAGAAGCCGTTGGCCTGGACCCGCGGCAGCCCTCCGCTGGACTCGCGGATCCGGCGCGCGATGCGCTTCGCCAGCTCGACGTCCTTGGTCTCGAGGTTGATGTTGTAGGCGATGAGGAACGGCCGCGCGCCCACCGCGATCGCACCGGCGCTGGGGTGCAGCTTCCTGGGGCCGAAATCGGGTTCCCGACCGGGCTCATCGATCTGCGTCCTCAGGCCCTCGAACTGACCCCTTCGAACGTCGGCCAGACGGACGCGCGACGGCCTGGTGGCGGCTTCGCCGTACAGATAGACCGGCAGCCCGAAACGATCTGCCACGCGAGAGCCGAACGCCCGCGCAAGATCGATGCAGTCGTTCATCTTCGTCTCGCCGAGGGGCACGAACGGGACCACGTCCACGGAGCCGATGCGCGGATGCTCGCCCTTGTGCTGCCCGAGATCGATCTCGGTGACGGCGACGGCCACCGCGCGCTCGAGCGCCTCAAGCATCGGAGCAGGCTCGCCGGCGAGCGTGATCACGCTTCGGTTGTGGCTGGCATCGCTGGTCCGGTCGAGCAGATGCGCCCCCGGCACGCTCTCGATCGAGGCCACGATCTTGTCCACGACGTCGATCCGCCGGCCCTCGCTGAAGTTGGGCACCGACTCGATGAGCTTGACCACAGTTCCTCCGCGCGCCGACCTACCCGCGGCGCCACGCTACCCGATCCGTGCCGCCACGCCTATCGTGGCACACCTGTGGAACGAGGCGCGGCGCGGCCAACAGCGCGGCGCGGGAACGGAGGCGCGGGGCCGGAGGCGCGAGGACGGCGCGGGGACGGCGCGGGGACGGCGCGGCGCGGCGCCCGCGCCTACTCCCCGTCCAGCATCGGGATGCGGACACCGCGCTCGCGGGCTACGTCGATGGCGCGCTCGTAACCCGCGTCGGCGTGGCGGATTACGCCCATGCCGGGGTCCGTGGTCAGGACGCGCTCCAGCTTCTGGGCCGCGAGGTCCGTGCCGTCGGCGACGACCACCATGCCCGCATGCTGGGAGTAGCCGATCCCAGTTCCGCCGCCGTGGTGGATGCTCACCCAGCTCGCGCCGGATGCGGTGTTGACCATGGCGTTGAGCAGCGGCCAATCGGCGATCGCGTCGGAGCCGTCGCGCATCGATTCCGTCTCGCGGTTGGGCGACGCCACGGACCCGGAGTCGAGGTGGTCGCGGCCGATGACGATCGGCGCCGATACCGCGCCCATCCGAACCAGCGCGTTGAACGCAAGCCCCGCGCGTGCCCGCTCGCCGTAACCGAGCCAGCAGATCCGGGCCGGCAGGCCCTGGAACGGCACCCGTGCCTCGGCCAGGCGGATCCACCGGGCCAGCGACTCGTTCTCGGGGAACAGCTCCAGGATCGCCCGGTCCGTGGTCAGGATGTCCGCCGGATCGCCCGAGAGCGCGGCCCAGCGGAACGGGCCCTTGCCCTCGCAGAAGAGCGGCCGGATGAACGCCGGCACGAACCCCGGGAAGTCGAACGCGTCGGCCACACCTGCTGCCTGTGCCTGGGCGCGAATGTTGTTCCCATAGTCGAAGGTGACCGCTCCTCCGGCGCGCAAAGCCAGCATCGCCCGAACCTGATCGGCCATCGAGGCCATCGAGCGCCGGACGTACTCGTCGGGGTTCGACTTGCGCAACTCAGCGGCGATGGCCAGGGAGACTCGCGCCGGAACGTATCCGTTCAACGCGTCGTGGGCGCTGGTCTGGTCGGTCACGACGTCGAACCGCTCGCCGCGTCGAACCAGCTCGGGCTCCACTTCCGCGGCGTTGCCGACCAGGGCGATGCTCTCCGCGCGCCCCGCTGCGGCTGCTTCCCGCGCCCAGCCGAGTGCTTCGTCGAGGTCGCGACTGAGGCGGTCCACGTAGCCCATTGCGAGCCGGCGGGCGGCCCGGGTCTCGTCCACCTCGACGACCAGAGCCACGCCGTCGTTCATCGTCACGGCCATCGGCTGCGCGCCGCCCATGCCCCCAAGACCCGCGGTCAGCGTCACTCGCCCCCGCAGCGTGCCGCCGAAATGCTGGCGAGCCAGCTCCGCGAACGTTTCGTACGTGCCCTGGAGAATCCCCTGCGTGCCGATGTAGATCCACGAGCCCGCGGTCATCTGGCCGTACATCGTCAGGCCGGCCCGCTCGAGCTCGCGGAAAGTGTCCCAGTTGGCCCATTTGCCGACCAGGTTGGAGTTGGCGATCAGGACGCGCGGCGCCCACTCGTGCGTTCGGAAAACGCCGACCGGCTTGCCCGACTGGACCAGCAGCGTCTCGTCGTTCTCCAGGCGGCGGAGTTCGCGGACTATGGCATCGAAGGCCTCCCACGAACGCGCGGCCTTCCCGGTGCCGCCGTAGACGACGAGATCGGCCGGCCGCTCCGCAACATCGGGGTCGAGGTTGTTCATGAGCATGCGCAGTGCCGCTTCCTGAGCCCAGCCCTTGCAGCTGAGTTCGGGGCCGCGTGGGGCGCGGACCACGCGCGTGCCGGCGCCCGTGCCGGATGTCTCGATCGACATCGAAGCCTCCGTAGCGGCCCAGGTTTGGGCCGGAATGCGCGACCAGTTTGCGCCCGTTCGCCCGGCCCGTCACGCGACCGCCCGTCACGCGACCGCCCGTCACGGACCGCCCGTGCGAGGCCCGCTACTGAGCGCGCCGCTACTGGAGCGCGGCCATCAACTGATTGCCCAGGCGGCGAGGGCCCAGATCCTCCGCCGAAACGATCAGCCCGCTCGGCAGCTGGACGGTGTATGCGACGACGCCGCCCTTGCAGGTCGCCACGTCGACCGGCCTGTCGGCGATCAACGGCTGATCCACGGACGCCACGCCGTCTGCCTGAGAGCACGCCGACTGGTCGTACTGGTCGCGCCAGCTCGAATAGAAGTCAGCGGCCTGGCCTGCGGAGCTGGGCCGACCGACGCTGACGCGGAGCCAGTTGGCGGCCGAGATGTCGCCGATACGCCCTTCCGCGATCCCATCGAACGAGGCGGCGAGGTCCGAGTTGTCGAGATCGATGAGCTCGAGGTCGGCGGCTTCCACTATGGGGTTACCGCCCACCTCCGCCGGAAGGATGGCGAGCAGCGTGGGGTCGATCCGCAGGCCGTATTGACCGACTGTGCCGTTGGGCCATGGGGTCGGGTTGAGAAGCACGCCGTCATCGGTGGGGTTGGAAGTGGTCACCGCGATCTGGCAGCCCGAAAGGGCGACGGCGGCCACGCACACGATGGCGGCCGCGAGCGGCCACCGACGGCGCCGCGACCGGCTCTCAGAGCTCACGACGCATCACCGGGTATCTCTCGTCGTCGACGGCCAGATGGAAGCCGGCATGGAGCCAGAACTCGGGCCGTGCCGCCGGCGTGACGTCTTCCGCGGCGTGCCCCTCCGGATATGTCTCGACCGCCGCGAAACCCCGGGCGCCGAGTTCCTCGCAAACCGACTCCACGAGCCGCAGCGCGTACCCGGCTCGTCGGGCGAGCGGCGTCGTCGCAATGCACGTGATCACCGCGGGCAGCGGCGCGTCGGGAAGCTGCGGGTACAGGTCGCGCAGTCGGAGTGCGCGTGGGTACGCGGAGAGCGGCCCGAACTGGCAGTACGCGACCGACTCACCGTCGACCAGCAGCACCCTGGCATAGCTGCCGAAGATTCCCAGCCCGCGCCCCAGGAGATGGAGCTTGCGTGGAGCGTCGGCCTCGATCGTCGGACGTTTGGGCCGCTGCGGGGCGAAGGGGTTCTCTGGAGCCTGGGCCGGCTCGTCGAGGAACGGATTGCGCAGCGGAGCCTTTGGGCCCGGAGCGAATGGGTTGGCCGAGGCTTTCGGCGGAGGGGCGAACGGGTTGACCGGCAGGGCCGACGAGACGGCCGACGAGCCCGAACTCGCGCCCGTGCTCGCGCCCGAGCTAGAGCCCGACGCCGTCGGGAGCCAGGCCGGCCGGCTCGTCTTCGAGCCCCGCTCGGCGTCCTCCCAGTAGTCGCAGGTCCGATGGTCGAACGCGGGGTCGGCGCACGGCGGCACTCGCCCGAAGGCGGCTTCGTCGATGACGTCCACGATTTCGATACGTGCCATGGCAGCGACAACTCTAGCGGCACGTGCCGCCTGAGGCGCAGCCGGCATAGATGGCGCGGCCGATCCAGCTAGACTCGGCTCGTGAAAGCGGATCCGTCGGCTGTCTCGTCCTCCAGATGGGCCTGGCGGCGCGCCCTGACGCGCGGCGTCACCCGCAACGTCGTTGCGCTGGGGCTGGTGAGCCTCTTCACGGACATCTCGAGCGAGATGCTCGTGTACGTGATCCCGCTCTTCCTGGCCAACGTTCTTCTCGCGCCGGCCGCGGTAATCGGCCTGATAGAGGGAGTGGCCGAGAGCACGGCGTCCATCCTGAAGCTGATCAGCGGCGCGCTGTCGGACCGGCTGGGACGGCGGCGGCTGCTGGTGGGGATCGGCTACGGAACGTCTGTCGCGGCCAAAGCGTTCTATCTAGTGGCAACGGTGTGGCCCGTGGTGCTGCTCGGCCGCGTCGGGGATCGGCTGGGCAAGGGGATCCGGACCTCGCCGCGCGACGCCCTGATCGCCGATTCCACGGCACCGGAGTATCGGGGAGTGGCGTTCGGCCTTCACCGGGCCATGGATACCACCGGAGCCTTCGCCGGCGTACTGGTCGCGGCCGCGGTCATCTGGGCGATGGAGGGCAACGCGACCCGCCTCACGGGCGATGCTTTCCGGGTCCTGGTGCTGCTCGCCCTGGTGCCGGGATTGCTCGCGGTAGCCACGATCGTCGTCGGGGTGCGAGACGTGCGGCGCGAGCCGGCGGTGGTCCCAGCCGCAACGCCGGCCGCAGCCACGGCGGTGGTCCCAGCCACGGCGCCGGTCCCGGCGCTCGGTCTGGCGCGTCGGATCGTTGGCGGCACGAGCGAATGGCGCCGCTTCCCCGCCCCGTTCTGGCTCTTCATGCTGGCCAACGCGCTGTTCACCCTGGGCAACTCGAGCGACGCCTTCCTTGCGCTCCGATCGCAGAACCTCGGCCTGACGCTGCTGGCCTTGCTGCTGACGATCGTCGCCTTCAATGCCACGAACGCGATCGTGGCCTGGCCGGCCGGTGCTCTATCCGACCGGATCGGACGGCGCGGCCTGATCGCCTCGGCGTGGCTCATCTACGCCGCCTGCTACGCGGGCTTCGCCGTGGCCACGTCGGCGATATGGGTCTTGCCGCTGTGGATCGCATACGGCACCTACTACGCCCTGAGCGAGGGCGTCGGCAAGGCGCTCGTCGCAGATCTCGCCCCGAGCGATCTGCGCGCCACCGCTTTCGGCATCCTGAACGCCGTGCAGGGCACGATGATCCTTCCGGCTTCGGTCATCGCAGGGGTGCTCTGGAGCGCCATCGCCCCGCCGGCGCCGTTCTGGTTCGGCGCCGCCTGCTCCGCCGCGGCGGTCGTTTTGCTGCTCGCGACGGTGCGGCCCGGTACTCCCCGGAGCTGACCACACGTTCGGGTAGTACATCGAAGGTGTAGGAAACCCACCTGTTCAGGCGGCCTCCTTGACCCATTGGCCCTTCGCTGCAGCCCGATTGTTCCCCACCGCGCGACCGGCCCTCACGATCTGCGAAGTGGACTTACTTTATGTCCGAGCGCTCGGCCGGAGTGGACGGCCAGGAAGAGCGAAAGTCCCGTAGCCAGGATCCCCGTCGGGGTCCCAAGAGAGCCTCGTCCAAGTCAGTCGATTGACAGAGTCCCGTCCAAGTCAGTCCCGTCAAGGCGGCGACCGGCGAAGCTCGAAGACCAACAAGAATTGAGGCCACAATGCGGTCACTCGACGCCCGCATCCAAGCCGCTCTTGCAGCGTACGACGAAGATACGCGCTGGGAGCTGATCGGCGGCATGATGGATGAATGCCCCGATGACGTGCTCGACGCATCTTCAGCGTTGCTCCGCGGTGAGCACGGACGCCAGCGCACCCTCGGCGCCGACCTCCTGGGTCGGCTGGTCGGCTCTGATCCTGACGCCGGACCAGCGGCGGGACGTGCCTTATTGGCCGCTCTCCAGCACGAGCACAAGTCAAATGCGATTGCCTCGATGGTGGCCGCGCTCGGTCACATCGGCGACGCGGGCGCGCTGGCCCAGATTATCCCGTTCGCCCGTCATTCCGACGCCGGCGTGAGGCTTGCCGTGGCATTCGCAGTCGCCACCATCAGCCCGCGGCCGCTCTCCGTCGAAGTGAAGCTCGGCCTGATCCGGCTCTCCCGCGACGAGGACCCCGAGGTCCGAGACTGGGCCACCTTCGGCCTGGGAACGCTCTCCGGAGAGGAAAGTCCCGAGGTCACGGCGGCCTTGCTCGCCCGGGCCAGCGACGCATACCACGAGGCGCGGGCCGAAGCGTTGTTCGGACTCGCGGTCAGACGCGATCCGCGCGCCGTTCCGCACCTCATCTGCGCGCTGAGTTCGGCTCACGTCCAGGGGCTCGAGGTCGACGCCGCTGCCGAGGCGGCCGACCCACGGCTGCTGCCGGCGCTGTGGGCGCTACAAGGCACCGGGCTGGCGGACGAAGGACGAGTTCGCCGGGCGATCGATCGCTGCTCCGGCCGTGACCGGGCGATGGTGTCCTGAGCGGCCGCACCGCACCCCGGCCGTTAGCCGAGGACGAGATCCGATAGCGCGCCGTCGCGGACGAGTGCAACCGCGGCCCCGATGTCCGCCGTCTGCAACCGGTCGTGGTCGAGGTGCGGGACAACCGCCCGAACCCGCCGCTGAGCCTCCGCGACGCCCGCCCCCGGTACAACCGACAGACCGGCCTCGCGCGAGCGCATCAGGCGCAGGTCGAGCGCCTGGGCCGCGCACATCAGCTCGAGCGCGACGATCCGCTGCACGTTCGCGATAACCGCCAGAAGGTGGCGCGCCGAGATCGAACCCATCGAGACGTGGTCTTCCTGATTCGCCGAAGTCGGGATCGAATCGGCGCTGGCCGGATGGGCAAGCACCTTGTTCTCAGATGCGAGCGCCGCGGCCGTGTACTGGAGCAGCATCATCCCCGATTCCAGGCCGCTCCCCGCCGACAGGAACGGCGGCAAGCCGCCGTTCAGGCGCGCGTCCACCAGCAGCGCAATCCGCCGTTCCGAGATGGCGCCCAACTCCGAAACGGCGAGCTTCGCGAAGTCCAGGGCTATCGCCACCGGCTCGCCGTGGAAGTTGCCGCCGCTGATCACGAGGCCGCCGCCGGTCGCCATCGCGTCCGCATCGGCGCCGCCGCCCTGTGGGAAGACCAGCGGGTTGTCCGTCGCCGAGTTCATCTCCACGTCCAGGACGCCTCGCAGGTAGTCCAGCGCGTCGCGGACCGCGCCGTGGACCTGCGGCACGCAGCGCAGCGAATAGGGATCCTGGACCTTGTGTGCCGACGGATGGTGGCTGGTCATGAGGCTCGACTCGCGCAGGAGCCAGCGCAACTCCGCGGCGACGGCAATCTGGCCAGGGTGCGGTCGAGCCAGCTGGTAGGCGGCGCCGTAGGCCACGTCGGTGCCGAGCAGCGCCTCGCAGCTCATGGCGGCGGCCACGCTCGCCGTCCGCCCCAGGCGGTCGGCGTCGGCAAGCGCCAGCGCCCCGATGGCGCTCATCATCTGCGTTCCGTTGAGAAGCGCGAGGCCTTCTTTGGCCTGCAGCTCGAGCGGCTCGATGCCTGCAGCGCGGAGCGCCTCCGCGGCGGACACCGTGCGGCCGGCCACCTCCACATCGCCTCGCCCCGTCAGCGGCAGCGCCAGATGGGCAAGCGGCGCGAGATCGCCCGACGCGCCAACGGAACCCTGAGCCGGGACGATGGGGTGAATGCCGAAACGCAGCAGATCGCAGATGCGGTCGACGAGCACGGGCCGGCAGCCTGAGTGGCCCAACGCCAGCGTGTTTGCCCGCAGCAGGAGCATCGCCCGCACCACGTCCCGCGGCAGCGGTTCTCCCACGCCCACCGAGTGGGAGAGCAGCAGGTTCTCCTGGAGCTGCACCGAGTCGGCCGGGTCGATGAAGGTCGAGGCAAGATCGCCGAAACCGGTGGTGACCCCGTAGACGATCTCTCCGGCTGCGACGAGCCTCTCCACCACGTCCCGCGCTTCGGCCATGCGGCCACGTGCCTCGTCGCCCAGGCGGACGGTTACGCCACCGCGCGCCACAGCCTCGACGTCGGCGATGGTGATGTCCGCGCCCGTCAAGACGATCTCGGCGTCGGGTAGCCGTCCTGGCCGAGACCCTTGCGGGGCGGGCTGGTGGTGATGAGTCGGAACGTCTGAGGGCCTGGGCAAGTCGGTCACATCGTCAGCATAGCGGGCGGCGAAATGGCCGCTCAGGTATCCTGCCGGGAAGTCCGCCGAGTCATCCGGTGCGGCGTCCACCCCCAGTCAGCAGCGAGGGCTTCGTGCTCGGCTTCATCGACACGATCGTCATTCCGTTCCTGGATCAGCTATACGCCACGGTCGGATATCTGGGCGTTTTCATCGCCATGGTCATCGAGTCCACGCTCCTGCCCCTTCCCTCGGAATTGATCCTGCCTTATGCCGGCTTCCTCGTGGGCGATTCCAGCAAGATCGAGCCGCTCACCCATGGCCCCTGGAACTTCTGGGTCGTCGTCGTCGTGGGCGTCGCCGCAAATACGACCGGCTCGCTGTTCGGGTATGCGCTGGGCACGAAGCTCGGCCGGCCGTTCCTCGATCGTTGGGGCCGGTTCCTGCTCATCCGCAAGCACGAGGTCGATCAGGCGGAATACTTCTTCGCCCGCTGGGGCTCGCCGACGGCCTTCTTCAGCCGACTGCTGCCCGGCGTTCGGAGTGTGATCAGTTTCATTGCCGGCGTGTCGCATATGCCGCTCGGCCGCTTTACTCTGTACTCGACGTTGGGCGCAATTCCATGGACGATCGCGCTGGTCTACTTCGGAACCGTCCTGGGTTCGAAATGGAAGGACATTCGCAAGGATCTGGCGCCCTTCGACAATTTGATCCTGTTCGCCGTCGTGTTGACCATCGTGCTCTTCGTCTGGTGGCGCATCGGCCATCCGGGATGGCGCTCCGGAAAACCAACCACAGCGGAGGTTGGACCCTCGAAGTGAGAGGCACCTCGGACCGACGTTCGGACAGCCCGACGGACGAACCGTTGAGGTTCTCCTCCGAGCGGGCGCGGGCCGGGACCGACGGGCTGCGCAACCCTCATCGTCCTGGGGTTCGAGCAATGGCGCATCCCGACCGGAACGTCGCCCGCTCCGGACATCACATGGCTCACCCGACGTGGCGCGGCCGTACGGCAGCGTGGGTGGCGAAATTGGATGCCGCCCGACGCGCGGTCTTGCCGGCCGTTCGACATGTGGCGGGGCGCGGGCGACCGTCCGCGCTGGAGAATGCGCCCAAGATGCCACTGGGCGCGAGGCGCCGGACGGGGCGCCGGACCGGGCGCGGCGAGCCTCGACTCCGCGAGGTCGCGGGCATCCTGGTGCTGCTGCTGTTTGCCTGCGTCTTCTCAGCAGCGGGACTGAGCGGCGGCCACACCGGCACTCCGGAAGCGACCCTCTCGTCCGACGACGTCGCATTCGCGCCCCAGACCGACGACCCCACGCCCTACCCAACCCTGACGACGGACCCATGGCAGCTGGCGCTGCAATTCCATGGGTCCTCGACTCCCGATCCGACGCCAGACCCGACCCCATCGCCAACACCGACGCCTGCCCCCAAGAAAGCGACCGCCCCGGCGCGGCCTTACACGTTCGTGGCTCTCGGCGATTCGCTGACGGCCTGGCCCGCAAACCCATGGCCCTCCCGGCTCGCCAAGGTCGACCCGCATCTGCAGCTCGTCCACAATGCGGGTGTAGTTGGCAACTTGACTTCGGAGATGAGGGCAAGGCTCTCCAGGGACGTTCTCGCCTACAAGCCCGATGCGCTCTTGGTCATGGGCGGGACGAACGATCTGGCCTATGGCGTTGGACAGGCGACAATCATTGCCAACCTTCGGGCCATCGTGACAACCGCCAAGGCGCACGGAATCCGGGTCTTCCTGATGACGATCCCGCCGGACGCATACCCTCACATGGTCGCCCGCATCAATTCGTTGAACGGGGCCATCCTCCACCTCGCCTTGGTCTTGAAGGTGAGGTCGATCGATATTCACCGCCCTCTGACAAGCAGCGCCGGCACCTACATCTCGCGGTATACGAGTGACGGCCTGCACTTCTCGAACCTAGGCGCCCAGGTCGTTGCCAACACCATCTACGCCCGGCTCCGGCCCGTGGGCTACTAACTCCAGCCCTTCCACTTCATCAGGCGCCCGGCCGGCGGCCGGCAGCACGGCCAGCGCAATCAGAACCACGGCTGCCGCACTCGTGCACGCCGAGACCGCGAACAGGCCCCGAATTGTGAGAATGCCCGCCAGCTGACCGCCCAGGCCCGAGCCAAGGATGGAGCTGAGGCTCGAAGCCACGCCGGTGAAGATGCCCTGGGCAGTGGCTGCCGTTCCCTTGGGAGCCTGAAGCGAGACGAATGTCACGCCGCCGATGAGCATCAGCGAATAGCCGATCCCCTGGAAGAGCGCGAACGCGATCAGGAGAGAGGGGTCGGTGAACGCCACGTTGGCGACCTGTCGCACGACCAGCACGAGCGCGCCGACCACGATCAGGCGCTCGACGCCAAACCTCCGCGCCAGAAACGGGAAGAAGAACATCGCCGGAACTTCGGTTATGGCGGCGACCGACCATGCCCACCCGACGAGGTCGTTCGGCGCTCCAAGCGACTTCAGGTAGATCGTGAAGAACGAGCTCTGGGCGCTGAGCGCCGTCCATCCGACCAGGGCGCCGATCAGGAATAGTGCGATTGGACGGTGGCGCAATACCGTGCCCGGGGCGCGCATCAAGCTCGGGCCCTTCACCGACAACGAACGCCCCCGAAGCGTGGCCGCCGCGAGTCCGCCGATCAGAAGCGCCGGAATCATCGCCAGGAAGATGGCTCCCAGGCCCTGGGAGTCGGCCAACAGCCCGATGAGCGGCGCGAAGACGATGAAGCTGATCGAGCCCCAGACGCGGACCCGGGCGTATCGGGTTCGGTCGGAGCCCGCGATCTCGAGGACCCGAACATCCATCATCGGCGTCAAACCCGAGCCTCCGATGGCGAATACCGCGGCCGACAGGATGAGCAGCGGCGACGCCCCGACGGTCGCCAGCCCGGTTGCGCCCAGCCCGGCAAGTGCGGCCGCCAGCGGCAGCAGCACGAGGGACTTCGGGAATCGGTCGTGGACGGTGCCCCAGATTGGGGCGGCCACCAGCGATACTGCCGAAGTCATCGCCAGCAGCAGGCCGATCTGTCCCAGCGAAATCCCGAGGCTCTGATAGTAGGCCGAGAGGTATGGCGCCCAAGCGGCGATCGCGACGAAGACGATGACGTACGTGATCGAGGCCCGACGCACTGAGTCTCCTCATACCCTCGTCGGGATGCTTGGATGCGTCCCGACCACGACGATCAGTCTGCCACTGGCGGCCCGATGGCGCGCGATGCGGCCCCAGGCGCGGCCCGATGCGGCTCCGAGCGGCCTCGGCGACCCGAGCGCCCGAGCGGCCCGAGCGGCCTCGGCGACCCTAGCGCCCGAGCGACCTCGGGCCGGCGCTTCGGCCATCAGCCCCAGGGCGGCTCGCCCCGCTTGCGGAGGTGGGCCACGTCGTTGAGCAGGATGAGCTGGGCGCCGTCGGGCGTGTCGTTGATCTCGTAGCGAAGAGCGGTGAGGTTCGTCCGATCCTGAATGAGGCGCCGCCGGTAGTCGCAGACAGGGATGCCAAGCGCCACGCACAAGAGAATGCGGTTGAACGTCCCGTGGGCAACCACGAGGACACGACGCTCGCCCTCGGCTTCGGCCTGGGCTTCTGACACGATAGCCCGCGAACCGCCGGCGTCTGGCGGGCGACCATGTGCGGCCGGGCCGGCGGCGCTCCAGCCGCCCAATTCGGCCGAGATCACGTCCACCAAGAAGCGCAGCGCCCGGCCCGCGACGTCGTTGCCGCACTCACCGCCCGGGGAGTGAGTGGTGGCCGGGTCGTTCTCCCAGCGAGCGCGGAGATCCGGATCTCGAGCCTCGATCTCCGCATAGGCGAGACCCTCCCATTGTCCGTAGTCGAGTTCGCGCAGTCTCTGATCGACCTCGATGGGCCGACCGGCGGCGAGGGTCTGGGCCGTCTCGAGAGCCCGCAGCATAGGGCTCGAGATGATGCGGTCGATCCGGACTCCCGCCAGGCGCTCACTCAGCGCCTGGGCCTGTGCGCGTCCCTCTGGTGCCAGCGGCACATCGAGCTGCCCGCCGAGCATTACATCGCCAGCTGGAGTCCTGCCGTGCCGGGTGAGAATCAGGGTGAGCATGGGCAGAAGTGTACGAGCCTGGGCCGGTGGCACGGCGGCCGAGCCAGTCGCCGTGCCGGACTTCCGCGGCCAGCCACCAGCATCGGCCTGAACGATCAGCGAGGGTCTCGCTCCCGAAGCGTCTCGACCGCTGTCCGCCCGGTTCCCAGCCACCCGATCCCCTGGAACCGGCGGCAATTTCCACGTCCTACCACTGGGGGTGGTGATAGGCGAAAGGCGACCGCCACGGCGGTCCCGGAGTCGCCGTTCGGTAGCCAATCTGGGTGCGAGAGTGGCTCAGTCGCGCCCATTCACGCTCAGTCGCGCCCGACTCCGAGCAGTTGGGGTTGGCAGCGGACGCGAGAGTCAGGCTCGAGCGCTGCGCGGATCCACATAGCACTACCCCGGTGCGTAAGAGGTGGAAACGAGTGGAACCCAGCCGTGGACGGTCCGGGTCACGCCACTAGAACAGCCCGACGATGTTGCCGTCGGCGTCGATGTCGATCGACTCGCCGGCCGGGTGCGACGGTAGGCCCGGCATGGTGCGCATCTCGCCCAGGAGAGGCGTGATGAAGCCCGCCCCGGCCGAGAGGCGGACCTCGCGGATTGGGACGCGGAAGCCCGTCGGCCGGCCCTTCAGGTTCGGGTCGTGGCTGAGCGAGAGGTGCGTCTTGGCCATGCAGACCGGTAGGTTGCCGTAGCCCAGGTCTTCATACAGCTTGAGGGCCTTGGTCGCGGCGGGGAGCTCGTCCACGCCCCGAGCGCCGTAGATGCGGACCGCGACGGTCTCGATCTTCTCGCGCAACGGGAGATCGTCCGGGTAGAGCAGCCGGAAATCGGGCGCTCCCTCTTCCGCAGCCGCCCAGACGGCACGCGCCAGGTCCTCGGCGCCCGCCCCGCCCTCGGCGAAGTGGCGGCTGACGACGACGTCGCGCGCCCCGGCGGCCAGTGCCACTTCCCGGATCGCAGCCACTTCCGCTTCCGTGTCCGCGGGGAAGTGATTGATCGCCACGACCACAGGAACGTGGAAAACGAGCACGTTCTCGATCTGCGCGGCCAGGTTCGCGGAGCCCTTGCGGACCGCCTCCACGTTCTCCTGCCCGAGCGCCGGGTCCAGCGGCCTGCCGGCCACGATCCGACCGACGCCGCCGTGCATCTTGAGGGCCCGAACAGTGGCGACCATCACGGCCGCGTCGGGCCGCAAACCGCTCTGCCGGCACTTGATGTCGAAGAACTTCTCGGCGCCCATGTCGGCTCCGAAGCCCGCCTCGGTGCAGACGATCTCGCACGTAGCGAGCGCTAGACGGTCGGCCAGAACGCTGTTGTTGCCGTGAGCGATGTTCGCGAACGGACCGCAGTGAACGAAGGCGGGCCCGCCTTCGAGGGTCTGCAGCAGGTTTGGCTTGATGGCGTCGAGCAGGAGGACGGTCATCGAGCCTGCGCACTTGAGGTCTTCGGCGGTGATGCGCCGGCCGTCGAAGGTGGTCGCCACGACCATCCGAGCCAGCCGAGCCCGCAGGTCGTGGATGTCGGACGCGAGCGCCAGCACGGCCATGACTTCGCTGGCGACGGTGATCTGCCACTCCGTCTCGCGCGGGTATCCGTTCTCGCGACCGCCGAGGCCGACGATCGCCTTCCGGACCGCTCGATCGGAGATATCCACGACCCGGGGCCAGAGCACGCCCAGAGGATCGATGTTGAGCGGATTGTTGTGGGTGAGCGAGTTGTCGATGAAGGCGGCCAGCAGGTTGTGGGCCGCCCCGACCGCGTGGTTGTCGCCCGTGAGATGGAGGTTGAAGTCCTCCATCGGGATCACCTGGCTGTAGCCACCGCCGGCCGCGCCGCCCTTGATGCCGAAGACGGGACCGAGAGACGGCTGGCGAATGCAGACCGCCGCCCGATGCCCGAGCCGATTGAGCCCCTGCACGAGGCCGATGTTCGTGGTCGTCTTACCCTCGCCGAGAGGAGTGGGCGTGATGGCGGTGACGACGACGTACTTGCCGTGCTTGCCTTGCGCCGCGGCCTCGGCCTCCAGGCGCCGGATGCCTTCCAGCCGAACCTTGGCCTTGTAAGGCCCATACTGCTCCACCTCGTCGTCATGGAGGCCGAGCTCACGGGCGAGATCCATGATCGGCCGCGGGGTGACCGACCGGGCAATCTCGAGGCTGTTGGGCATGGGCTTGGGGTTGGGCATGACGCTCACCGCGTCGCGCCGTTGGTGGCCGTCGCGCCGCGCTCTGCCTGGTCCGTGGCGGCCCGGAGCAAGTGGCTCAGCAGAAGGGCGTTGGTCAGCGGGCCGACGCCGCCCGGAACGGGAGTGATTGCCGCGACCACGTCCCGTGCCGACTCGAAATCCACGTCCCCGACGAGCTTGTCGCCGACGACGTTGATACCCACGTCCACCACGACGACGCCGGGGGAGAGCATGTCGCCCCGGATGAGGCCGGGCTTGCCGGCCGCCACGATCAGGATCTCGGCGTCACGCGTGTGGTGGCCGAGGTCGCGGGTTCGGGAGTGCAAGAGGGTCACGCTGCCATGCTCGCGGAGGAGGAGCAGAGCGGCCGGCTTGCCGACGACGTTCGACCGGCCCACGACGACGACGCGCTTGCCGGCGATCTCGATGCCCGAGCGCTTCAGAATCTCGACCGCGGCCTGGGCCGTGGCCGGAAGGAAGCCGTCGTAACCGAGAGAGAGCAGCCCGGCATTGCGCGGATGGATGCCGTCTATGTCCTTGGCCGGGTCGATCGCGTCGATGACCGTGTGCAGCGGGATGTGGGTCGGCAGCGGCATCTGGACGATGATCCCCGCGACCGCAGGGTCGGCGTTGAGACGCTCGATTTCGTTGCACAGAGCGTCCGGAGTGACCCCCGAGCCGATCTCGACCAGACGTCCCTCGACGCCGACCTTCTGGCACGTGCGCAGGATCTGCTGCAGGTACACGGCCGACGGTGCGTCTGCCCCAACGAGAACTATGGCCAGCGTCGGGGAATACCCGAAGCGAACCTTGAAAGTTGCGAACTCGGTGGACAAGCCCTCGCGGATCTGGGCCGCGATCGGGCCGCCGGCGAGCAACCTTGGCGCGCCCGCTTCGGTGAACGCGGCGCCGGGCCTTGCAGCCGCGGAAGGAGCAGTTGCGCCTCCGTCGGCGCTCACTCGTCCTCCGGCTCGCGCGCCTGTCCCGATAGGACGATCTCGCGAGTCTGGGCTACTAGCGCGGCGACTTCGTGCAGCGCCACGTCGAGCTTGCGGTCCATCGCGTCGGCGTATGCTCCATCGCCCGTGGCCGGCAAGTTGATCCGGACGTTGTCCGCCGCTCCTCGGGCGGCCGCTTCGGCAAGCAACGCCGCCACGAGCACATCGCTGGACGCGTTCACGTTGCTGCGTCCCGCCAGCGACTCCGCTGCCGCGGCAAGCCGCGTGCAGGCGTTGACGCATGCCATCGGGGCCTCGGAGGCGAGCAGAGCGGCGGCGTGTATCGCCGCTCGCCGGGCCGCCTGCTCCTCGTCCGTGCCGCGCGGGAGCTTCAGGGCCGCGGCATAGCCGGCATACGCGATTGCGTCTCTATCCGCGAGATCGAGCAACTCAGCCGACAGGGCGCGCCCCGTTTCACCACAGCGCGTCAACGTCTCCTCATAGGCCGCGTACTTGGGGCGGCCCGTGGACAGGCCGGAGACCATCGACACCAGAGAGGCGCCCAGCGCCGCGGCCAACGCCGACGCCGATCCTCCTCCAGGAACGGCTTCGGCCGACGAAAGGCGCTCGACGAACTCCCCGAGGCTCATCTCGGCGAATGAGACGTTACCGCTGGCTTGCTCCATGTGGCGATTGTAGGCAGCTATTCACCTTCGCCGCTGACCAACGCGCGGAATCGCAACTGCAGCAAGCGGCACGGGCGGGCCGACATTCGTCGTTGGCGGCGGCGCCGTCAGTCCAGCCCCACCTCATCGTCGACGCCATCGACCGTCCAGCGACGCGATCGATGCTGGAAGCTGAGGGCAAGCCGGGCGCCCGGCGTTTCGACCTCGAAGATCGTGCGCGGTCCGACTTCGGCTCGATACGCCGAGGTCTCGCGCCGAATGGCGGCCAATCGCGTCACGGGCAACCGCATTTCGCCCCATGTGATTTCGCGGGGCGTGCCATCGAACCAATCGGCTCGAACGCGGACGTTGACGGGTTCCATTTGGACGATGGCCATCGCGGGCTCCTCGTGGCTTTGGCGGGCCGTCGTTCGCTCGGGCACCTGAACGACAGAACGGACGTTCTACTTACGTTAGGAGGCTAGTCGAACAGACGTTCTGTGTCAAGACCGAAGGCGCGCTCCACCAGCCATGTCGAGAGAATGGCCGGGGCTTGTGTCAGCTAGCGTGTCACGCTGGCTGGCGAAGGCCGCGCGCCAAAGCGGAAGCCCGGAAGCCACGCCAACGGGCGACGGCTATGCTCGTCGGCATGAGCGATTTGAAGCGCCTGACGACGGTCGGCCGAGCGCCGACCGACACCGAGTGGACGGCCATTGAGGGCCGGCGTGGATCGGCCGGGCCGTTCCTTTTCGTGGTCACGAGCACGGGCATCATCTGCACCCCCGGTTGCCCGGCGCGGACTCCAGGCCGCGACCGGGTTCGAGTCGTCTCCGGGTTCGACGAAGGGCTGGCCGCCGGCGCTCGGGCTTGCCTGCGTTGCCGACCGGATCGGCTGTTCGCCCCCCAAGCACCTCCCGCGAGCGACCCAGTGCGGAGGGCCGTTGCGCAGATGGCCGCCGCACTGGCTTCCGGCGACGACGTCCCGACGGACCGCGACCTGGCCGGCCGGCTGGCCATTCCCGAGCGGCGACTGCGCGCACTCTTCCGCGAATCGCTCGGTGTGACGCCTCGGGCCTGGCTCTCGGCCCGTCGCGCGGAGCTGATGCGCTCTCGGCTGGCGGGCGGCCAGGACGTGACCGCAGCGCTCTACGATTCGGGCTACGGCTCGGCGAGCACCGCGTACGAGGCTGCCAACGGGGAGTTGGGCATGGCGCCGGGGCGGTACCGAGCCGGCGCGGCCGGCGAGTCGATCCGCTGGACGATCGCCCCGATTCCGCAGGGAGTGGCACTGATAGCCGCCACTGAACGTGGGCTGTGCGCGGTCCAGCTGGGCCACGAGACCGAAACGCTCGCCCAGGAACTTCGCGCCGAGTTTCCTCGCGCGGCGCTTTCGCGCGACGACGCGGCGCTGCTTGGCGTGGCTGCGATCGTCTCCGATCTGGCGGTCGGCCGCCGGCGCCCCGAGGCGGACGGACTGCCGCTCGACGTCCACGCCACAGCGTTTCGGCGGTGCGTCTGGGAGGCGCTGCGCCGCATCCCTGCCGGGGAGACGCGGTCCTACGCCCAGATTGCGGCGGCGGTCGGAGCGCCCCGTGCCGCTCGCGCCGTGGGTTCGGCCTGCGCCGCCAATCCGGTGGCGGTCGTGGTTCCGTGCCACCGCGTGGTTGGCTCGGACGGGTCGCTCCACGGCTACGCCTACGGCCTGGCCCGCAAGCGCCAGTTGCTCGATGCGGAGGCGGCCGGCGGCGGCGCGGACGAGGGCGAGAGGACTTGACCCCGGGGAAGCAAGCTAAGGCGGCCCAGGGCTCTTCGCGGCTTTGGCGCTCCCCAATGGGAACGCGGAGTACGCGTCTGCTGCGGCTGTGGGCGCTGCCATGCTCGGCTTGAATCTGGTAAGGGTTCTGCTTGGTGTGGCGGTCGGCTGGTTCTCGATGGTGTTGGGGACGGCGATGTTGGTTGCCGGAGGCGGCGCGCTCGTCGGAGTCCATATGGACGTCTTCGTGCTCTTCTTCGCCCTCGCCGGCGTCGTCACGATGGGCGGCGCGCTGATCCGCCCGAAGCGGGCGGTCGCCGCGTAGACGAGGCCCGATCGATCAGTCGATCTCGTCTTCGACCTTCGGGATGCCGACGCGGCCCTCGACCGCCGAGGCCGGGTCTCGCTCGAACGGCGATGGCAGGCCCGCGTGGAGCAGGCTCGCCCGCGTGACGGCGCGATCGCCGAAGCGGCGGCGCACCGCGTCCGTGGCGTCAACGAC
>Ga0209014_10000711_pt1 | contig 19525 bp, 15 predicted proteins | sample BarGraNGADG00212_FD_184491 | JGI IMG/M metagenome (GOLD analysis project Ga0209014, IMG submission 184491) | Arctic peat soil microbial communities from Barrow, Alaska - Barrow Graham LP Ref core NGADG0002-212 (SPAdes) (version 2) | ecosystem: Environmental > Terrestrial > Soil > Wetlands >...
TGCCTCGCGTCCTCTGGGTCGAAGACGGCAACGTTCGTGACCTTGATTATGATCAAGATATCTTGGCCGCCCTAGACTGGTCGACTGCTGATATTGACGGAATTGTGGAACAGATTGCACCAGAAACCCACGTCCAAACTGCCGCCCTGATTCGCGCTGGTCTCGATCTGCTCACTAACCCTGAGCGAACCACCGACACGACGATATCCCAACCGTCGTTCGGCCGGTTCGATCCCGTTCACACATCCAGGCTCCTGACCGATGTGGTAAGCAATCCCTGGATCGCCCGCAATATGGTGACGCGGGCAATCTCGGCTCTTCAGGCTCGCGGGTTTACTGCAGAGGCGATCGACGCCGCCTCGGGGTACATAACCGACGAATTGCGGAAGGGCTTAACTCGTGAGCAGGATCGACTAGCTGAAAGCTGCTTCCGGGAAGCTATCGCGGCTCACAGAATTCAGTTTCGACTCCGGGCAGACTCGCATAACTGGCAGGTGCCCAAAGACCTCCCCACCACGCAACCGGTTAGTGCACCCCTTTTGTATCGTCCTTCCGATGCCCAGCCGGCCCAGAAAAGCCTGTTTGCCCCAGTGTATCGAGCCGACTTCAACAGTCTCGAAGCTGACTTCGCCTGTTATCTAGACGAAGACTCCGCGCTTGACTGGTGGTTCCGGAACGTTGCAAAGAAATCGTATGCACTGCAAGGTTGGCGCCGTCACAAGGTATTTCCAGACTTTGTTTTTGCGATCTCGACCCAGCGGGAAAACAAGCTGGTCGTTATCGAGACCAAAGGGGATCACCTGACCGGACCCGACACTTTGTACAAGCAAGCGTTCTTGGGCACCCTGACGGAGGCTTTTGAACGCGCAGACCTCACCTCGGTCGGCGAACTTGAGATGGTGATGGAAGATGACACCGTGGTCGTGTGCGACCTTGTCTTCGGCGCAGACTGGCAGACACAGCTTCACACTCGCCACCTTGGATCGTCTTCGACGGGTGGTAGCCTCGGGGTCGAGCACGGCGCGCCAGCGTGGCCCACAGGCCCCGGCGCCGGCGAATTTGGCACCTTGACTTGATACAGACAGTTTCGGCAGTTGGTCAAGGCAGTCAAGGCAGTCATGGCAGTTCAAGGCAGTACAAGAGGATCGTCGCGACGGACGGACAGGGTGCGCGTTGGCCTGTCATCACGCCCGGTCTGGCGCCACGCGCATCGGCTTGCTTGATCAGTCGGCCAAGGCTTTGAGCAAGGCGTCCTTGGCGTCTGAATAGAACAAGAACGAGATGCGGGTCGCCACGTCGTCGCTGACATCGAAGAGTTGCTTGCGTGCCGAGATCGGTAGGAGCAGGGTCTCTGCCCCCTTCTCCATGGCGAGTTCGGCCAATGCCACGGCGTTAGGTATGTTCTCGACCCCCCCGCCGAGAGTCAGGCTGCCCACGGCGATGAGACCGCCCCTGATGTTCTTCTGCAGCAACGAACTGCAGAAGGCAAGTAACGCAGGGATTCCCAACGCGGCACCGGACTTGGCGTTGTCCATCGCGCGCACCTGTACCGAGAACTCATGTTCCCGGGGCGAACGATCACCCACGAGTTCACGGGCATGGCCAATGAGGTTCTGCTCAGCAACCTGGATGCTCTCGCGCAATGCTGGTGGCGTCGGACGGTTGACTATCCGGACCCCGCTACCGGGGGTCTCCGTCACCTCGACTCGGTACAGACCTGGGTACTCGTCCTGGCCGCCGGGGCTAATTGCCCAAGTCTGACCTGGGGGCAGCGGGTCCAGTCCGATCGTGTCGGGGCTCTGCAGTTCGGGCGTCGACACGAACTGCTCGATTCCGTCCTCGCCGATCCGATAACTGAAGTGAGTGTTACGAAACTCTGCGGCTCCGATGCGACGCTGCTGTTCCTTCACTCGACGCCGGCACTCGAGAGCAAGTCTCAGTGCCCATTCAAGCTCCTCGTCTGGAATCAGAGCCTCGGGGTTCGGGTAGAGCAGCTTGAGCAGCCCATCCAGTGTCTTGTTGACGGCGGTGAGGTCACGTCCGCTCAACGCATCTCCGAACTGAACACGCCCCTGAATGTTGGCCATCCGGCTCTGCGAGCGCAACCGCGACCAGCATTCCGATAGGAAGTCACTGACCAGTCCGAAGTGTTCGGTGAAGTACGACGGATCCAGCTTGGGCACATCCCAGCCGGGTAGGTAAGCATGCAGACGATCCATGAATGCTGTGTCGTTGCGCATCTCGGGAGGCAACGGGGAGAGAAGGTGTCCGACACGTTGCTGGTGTTGAACGTCGACCTCAAAGTTCCCGACGAAGACGAGGCAGCCCTCGGCTCGAATGCTTTCACGGCCTCGACTGAACTCCCCCGACTCCATGTAGCCTTTCATGATGTTGACGCCGTCCTTCTGGTCGAAGGAGACGCCGGACACCTCGTCAAAGCAGACGACGTCGTGTTGGGCAACCAGCCCACGCTGACCTGTCGCGTTGTTGACGAACATCCGCGCGACAGTTGCCTTGCCGCCGGAGATCAAGTGAGAGTGGGGTGAGACCTGCTGGAACAGGTGTGACTTCCCTGTGCCTCGCGGACCAAGCTCGACCATGTTGTGATTGCGCACGACGAACGGCACCATCCGCAGGAGCAGAACATCCTGCACGCGGTCGGACAGGCGCTCAGGCTCGAACCCAACACTCCTCAACAGCATGTGCTTCCACTGCTGAGTGGTGAATCGATCACGTTTTGAAGCGAGATCGCCCAAAGCTGATCTGGTTGAAAGCTGAATTGGACGCAGTGCTGAGATACCGAACGGCCTGCCCGAACTCTCCCCCGCGATCGCGGCGTCATACTCGAGCTCCACCTCCGCGTAGAACCCGCCGGTGAGCATGCGCTCGTTCTGCGCGACCAGACCATCGTCGATCCGCACATCGTTCAACTGAAGACTCGGCAAGGTTGCGAAGTAGAGGTTCGCCTTCGAGTCCAGCCGCGCCTGAACCAGGTCGATGATCTTGATCGTGCCCTGTTCCCTGGCGCGAGACTTGAACAGTTCTTCCTCGCCGGCGCGAACGGTTCGATCGCGAAGCAGCCGTTCAACGATCTCCAGCCCTTCCTGGATCTCGGTGTCGTCCGTCGTTGCGCAGTAGCGACCGAGAAGAAACTCCCCGACGTACGTCGGCACGGGGTAGGCACCCTTGAACTTGTGGGCGAGGTCCTTGCGGACGACGTAGCCCTCGTAGGCCTCCGCGGTGATGCGATCCAGTGCGTCAAGCTCGGCCACTGTTCAGTCTCCTACCTTCGTCGCTACCTGAGCCAGAATGTCACCGCTGTCCGACAGGAGGACGACGTAGACCCCCACACCCTCCAGCGAGTCGTCCGGGACCAGCACCTTGAGCTCGCCTGACCCCAGGACGTCCTTTGGCTCCGGGACGATTGACGACGACGAGTCGCCAGGACTCTTGCGGATGTCGATGCTGGCACCCGTTGGGGCCGCAACGTAGTCAACTCGACACCGCAGACCAATCCACTTGATGGCTTCTATCTCGGCAACCGAGGCGGTGCCACCTCTGGAGACGATCAAGTGCGGGGTAATGCTCTCTTGCGGGCTGAGCCCGCCGTGCTCATAGATGCAACCCGCCTCAAAGGCCGCCACGCCGCGCGGGACAGCGATCCGCACAGTCTTGTCCCAGGTCCAGGCAAAAGTTGGCGGACCAACCTCGCCGGCGCCTGCAATGAGGCGTGCGCACCGCGACTTCCGTGTGACAGCGAGGTGCTGCGGAAGCTCAACCTTGTGGAGTTGACCAGGCATGAGAAGCCAACCATGGTCGGTGACAACATGCACCCGGTGCCAGCCGCCGTCTAGCAGTTCACGCACGCGGCTCGCGATGTCAGCTACCTCCTGCGGGATCCGATCGACGATCTTCAGGCCGAGTTTGTGGCCGGCTGCGTCGAGATCGCCCGCCTCGGTCCACCCGCGGCCGGCTGGATTTCCGATCTCGTCGGAGGTCAGAGTCTGAACGCCGCCCTCCACAAGCAGCGTGCGCAAGGTCGAAGCATCCACCAAATGCCCCTTCACCGTAGGGGTGAGTTCATCGCCAGGTTCGAGGACCGCGGCGATGGGCGCCACTGCAGGTTTTCCGGTACTGGTCATCGTGGGAAAGGCAGCCAAACGCGTGCCCATCTCAGCGTTGGCTCCACGCTCAGCCAGCGCCCTTCTGACTGACTCGCCAACGTCGAGACGCAGTCCGTCGATGAACAGGACGCAATCTCCATCATTGATCGACAGACCTGTTTCCGCATGGGCGTCGCCAACTTGCACGAGCGCCTGGAAGAGCCTGGCCGCATCGTCAAGCCACGGCAGGTAGATAGCCCTGAGTACCTCGCCAACGCCTTCTCGCGACCTCGGTTCATCGGCTTCAGCAAGGGCGCTGACCGCGGCGGCGTCAACCCGGTACCCCTCGGTTGAGTACCAAGCGGTGAGTTCTGGCAACGAGTTTGCTGAGACATTCTTGAGCGTCTGCTCTGCGATGGAGGACAAGTGCCCCAGCGCATCGGCAAGAGGCGCCTCCCCCAGTCGGCCCCAGACGGTCTCGCGACGGCGACCGTGCTCGCTTTCGAGAGCCACAATTTGTGCTCGCCCTCCTGCGGGCGTCCCCATGTTCATCCTGTTGAAATGAGCCAAGACTTCAGACTCAGCGGCCTCGTTGTCCTGCGGCCACGAGTCCGGCACATCCGCAAAGAGTTGATCCGCCGGCTTGGCTCGGCGTAGTTGTTCGGGGATCTTGGGATAGGAATGTGGCGCCTCCGCGAATCTTTCCCAGACCTTATTCCAAACGCCCTGACGTCCACCAAGCCGCTGCGCCACGGTGAGTGCGCCTTCAGACTCGGGATCAACACCTACGGACGATTTGCATTGTGCAAGGAACGCAGCCCAGCGATTCCCAAGGAGACGAGACTTCGTGTCCACTGGATCGTTAAGCCACTCAAGCAAGGTCTTGATCTCGTCGCTGACTAGGAGCGACGACAGGTAGTTGGCATCGATCCGGCCTTTGTTCCGCAGATCCTGGACTGCGATATTGACCACTTGAGGCAGAGCCAGGGATAGGGCGGCGAGGGTCTCGTGGTCCTTCCCTAGATCGACCGCAAGGCCGTCAGCGCTGCGGAGGAAGCCCGCGGGCGTCCACGGCGACTGGTTGGACTGGAGCCACCAAACGGAACGGAACTGCAACTCTGCAAGCGGGCGGATACTTGCGGGACACGACTCGATAGCTCTCAGTTCATTCCTCTCGATCCCAGGAAGATAGATGACCCAAGGATCGTCGTCCCCCGTTCGCAGCCCTTCTGCGAGAATGCAACGCAACCAGATCGCCGGCCCCGTCGAGTCACCCGGAGCGAAGTCTCCCAACGTGGCAATCCGCATCTGCGGGCGCAACATCTCCACGACGGGGTCCCAGTACCTGTCCGGGTCTGGCCATAGGACTGCTGCCGGACTGGTCTTGTCATCGTGGTTGTAGCGACCAGCTTCAAGCAGCGACTGCCCTATGCCGTCGAGAACTGTGGTGCCTGTCATCGTCATCCCTTACTCAGTCCTCGTGCATTGCGCTTTTCGGCGACGTTGAAGTGCATGTCGTTGTGACGTTCGGTGCCGTCTGGGTTGGCGCCGCGGTCTTTCTTCCAATGCACCGTAAACTTCGATCGCAGTATGCCCGCCTCCACGAACGGGCGAACATTCAGCCGCACACCGTCATCCAGGTCGGGGTCCCAACCCAGCGGCTGCTCCGCCAACGACTTCCACCGAACGTAAATGTCGAACGGCGGCTCGCCCTCCAAAACCAGTTCAAGCTTCTTCTGCAGCCTTGAGGCAGCTACGAACCGTGCTTCCGCTCCCGCCACCCCAGCGTCGCTGTCGGCCTTCTGTCGGTCGAGCCACCAACCCAGGGTTGTGTAGGTCAACTTTTCCAGCGTGGCGCGGTCCAGCCGGTGGTAGTTCACCAACGCGGAGAAGCCATCCTTCAAACCATCCCAGACATGCCACACGAACGGTCGGTTTCCAAACACCTTGCAGTGATCCTTGAAGAACTCCGAGCGCAACCAACCAGCAAGATCCCCCGGCTGGCCCCCAGCCGCCACCAACAGCTCATCGAGCCTCGACGAAGACCACTCGTCACCGAATGACGCCGCCAGGACGGCGCGGACCCGTTCCGCGGCCGATTGCTCACCTGCCAGGGCCGGTAGACACACAATCCCATCACTATCGACCAGTTCATCAACCACGTCAGGCTCCTGATCCGGCCACCGGAAACCCACCAGCCGAGCCACCGCAACCTGCAATGGCTGCTGCGCTTCGGCCGGCGACCCCTGGAACAGCCATTGCGTGGCATCGTCCGAGTGCGGCTCAGGCAGCCCGTCGGGGAATTCCTCTGCCGCAGCCTGGCGCCACCGCTCGACATCGAAGGGCACCTTCACCAACGTGCCACTGGCTACTGCCAAAGCCGCATCGATGCGTCGCACCTGTTGGCTAAACTCGGGCGACGAAACGAACAACCAAGCTGCAGCCAAATCGAAAGGGTTTTGTATTACCAGCGCCGCGGCCTTGTCAATGACGGGTTCGCCCCTGGATAGAGTGGCCCTAAGTTCCCCCATCCTGGCGACTGCAATGCCTGGACGATCCCAGGCAGCGAGACCCTGCCGCCTAGCAAAGGAGCCTCTCGAAGGCCCAGACTTGTCCTCATCCCACGCTAGAACCCACTCTCGTCCCCCAAACATCGCGGTTCTCTCCGGGGGAACGATGACCTGTCGCCACCCAGAAGCGGGGACTTCCCAATGGCACCGCAGAAACTGTGAGTTGTCTCCAGTAATCAAGCCCTGGTAGCTGGCTCCGACTCTCGCCAACAACGGCCCATCAGAATCGCTGGGTGCGATAATTCTGGCGTCTGGATTGGTGGCGGCGCTCGAAAAACCGATAGAAACCCAGTTGTCATGGACCAGACCCTTGATTTTTTCGGCCGGATCGATTCCTCGTGATTGATCAGCCATTGAGAATGTGTCTCCGTGGTGCTGGTTATCAAATATCGCCAGCAGAACACTTACTATTTCGCCACCGATCGAACTAAACGCCCGGGCCCCAAGCGAGGATACGTGTCTGAGGCCGCGCATTCGCAACAACTTCCTGCGATAGTTCTCATATCCTCCTAGATACAACCAGTGCTGCGGCGTAACCGCGGCAACACCTAGAGTGAGCGGCACAAATCTTGCGAGAAAAGCAACCGCGAGATCTGCTTTCTCGTCTGGAAATACTGAAGCTAAGAATGCGCTTAATGTTGTGGACTGTTTACCTCGTCCCAGGTAGGGGACGTTGGTCGCGATGAGGGTGTACTTGCGTGAGAGGTAGTCGGCGGCGCGAGCGATGCCGGCCGCGGCCTCGCCGAACACCTCGCTCGCCGGGTCGACTGTCTTATTGCCTTCAGCGGTGAGTGCCTTCTGGAGCAACGGTGCGATGTCGTGCCAGTCCACCGACTCCAACCCCGCCTGCTCCGAAGCGCGAACAGGGTCAATCAACGATCCCAGCGTGTCCGCATCCACGAACAGCGCATGAAGCCGCGCGAGGGCGGCCTCCAACTGATAATCACCCTGGGCCAACTTCGTCCACTCCTGCAACGGAGCCTTAGCCGGGATCCCCGAACACGCCACCTTAGGGGTCGGCAGAACCCGGAACCCGCCCTGTTTCCACGCCTCAAGAGCAAGCGCGAACATCGCGATCTGGGTGCAACGAGGATCCAGCTCCAAACCAAACAAGTTGTCCCGCAACACCGCATCCTGCGCTACCGCCGGACTCAGCTGCTCGGCCTCGGCCCGCATCCGCCACAACATCCCAAACGCAGCAACCAGGAAGTGACCTGACCCACAACACGGATCCATCACCGTCACATCAGAAATCTGATCAGGCCAACCCTCAAACGTCCCCGCAGCCGGCTCGCTATCTTCGCCGAACCGCAGAAACTCATACCCAGCCAACAGCGCCGACTCCGGATACTTCCCAGCCCACCACGCCCCCAAAGAGTTCTCCAACAAAAACCGAACCATGTAGTCCTCGGTGAACAACTGCGTCACCGGCGAGAGATCCGCACCACCGATCTTGCGACCCGACGCATTCACCTCGTCCTTGGCCTTGGACTGCCAGAACTGGTACACCCACCCCAGCGAATCCTCCGCCTCGAAGATCTCCGCCGGCAGCCCAGTAACAGCCCGCTCCAACGCCAGCAGATCCTCCCGCGCCAACCGGACCGCCACCGACGGATCCTTAGGCCGGAAAATCCCCGGCAGAATCCCCGCCGCAAAACGAGCAGCCACAGACCACCCATCAACCTCCCCCAACGAGTCCGCCAACTCCTCGCACTCCGCCAAGGACACCGGCATCCCATACTCCGGATGCCGCAACAGGTCATTGACCTCAAGGAACCTCGCGAACAAGAAGCGGTGCCACTGCTCATAGGCCACCTCAGACACCAACAACGGACACCGCACCAACACATCGGTGTCGGCATGTGCATCCGTTTCCAGCGGGTCACCCAACTGACGCGCCCGCGCCCGCAACCCCACCCGCAGCAACTTCTCCTCCGCAGTCAAATGGCCCGGCGCATCACGCAACCCCACACCCAACCGCGTCAACGCAGACGCCGCACCACCCTCAGCAACCCCACGCCCCAAAACAACCGAACGCTCAAGCTCCTTACGCAACCCACCCGACAACACCGACACGATGGCTACACCTTTCAGATGACTAGCGACTTGTGTTGCTCGAGTTGGGTTATGAGGTAGCTGCGAAACTGCCCCAGGTATGAGTCGACCTCCGCTGAGGAACGAAGGTTTGCCGCAGGAGCAGTCACCTTGAACGCTTCCGGTTCCAGGAGTTTGGCGGCAGCCTCTCTTACTGCCCCCAGGCGCACAGCCACCGCTGCGATACGGTCCGCCCATGAGGGCAGAGGGCGGCTTTCGACTGCTGCGAGCACTTCGTGCGCGCTTCCCAGCGCTGGCTCTTGCTCTAGCCGCAGTTGTTGCTGCTGCAGGAGTTGAGACTGTTGCTCAGGTGAGAGCGCGGCCCAGTTGTCGTCGGTGCTCAAAGCCTCCATTGCACTCTGCACGGCGTCGTTGTGCTGAGTGATCTGCTGCAGAACAGCCGCGCGAAGGAGGTCGCTGCTTGTCGCGATGATGGGTGCGATCGGGTCCGGGTCGTCAAGTAGCTGTCGGTTGGATTCAACGGCTCGCAACTGCATACCCGGCTCGCCATCTGCACCCTGCTGAAGTTGGGCCACCAGGCGCTTCGCCTTCGAGAAACTGTCGAGGCGGCCCTGGCGCATCTCAGCCAGATCGTTCCACAACTTGATCTTGGTTCTGATCTCGTCGCGTTGTTGTTCCACCGCGAGCATCAGCTCGTTGCCCTTGAGCCCCTTCAACGATGTGATCAAGCCGGTTTCGGGCGGAGCCGGCAACGGGGCCGGGCCGCCTGCCTGAATGGCTAGATCAGACAATCGCTGAAGGAGAGAAGCGCACGCTACTTGTTCGTGGTTATTCTGGAACTCGACCTTGGCCTCGGTCAAGACCTGTCGGACGGCTAGCCGTGTTGCCAGCGAGACAGGTGGAGATTCCCTCCGGAAGATCAGTTTGCCGACGCTGTTGGGTCGTAGCTGACTCGCTGTGACGGGAAACCCGTTCTCCTCGGCCGTCAACGAGTTCGACAACACGAGCGCCGCCAACCCTGCGTGAACCGCATCCCTGGGCCAGCCGTATTCGGGAGCTTCGAACTTCTTCTTAAGATCGTTCCCAGACGTGCCCGCCGCGCCCACGCTCTCCAGCAGGGCCTTGCAGACGGCATGCTCCGCCACAGGCCCCTTGTAACCGATCGCTTCGAGGCAACTCTCGTTCCCTTGTAGAGCTCGCGTCCACGCGGTCGGCCAGCCCGCGTTGTCAGCATCGGCGAACCTTGGGTAGAGGCGGTCAACGGCTCGATCTAGGGCAACGCCAAGACCGCGGCCGATGTCCGATTCCCTGATTCGGTTCCCTCCGGCCTGGACCACCAGAGCCGCTCGAAGCACCTCGGACACAAGACCTGCAAGCTTCTCAGTTGCCATGGCCCGCGTTGACTCCATCGCCTTTTGCGCAGCCTGGCCTTCGTCCGTGGTCGGCCTGGGTCGCGTCTTGAGCGTTTCGTCCGCGGCCTCGCGGTCGCTTAAAGCTTCCGTAAGCGCGTCCGCCTCTGACTTGGGCAAATACAGAAGAACTAGCGGTGAATCGGTGCTCAGCCCCGCGGCCAGATCGTTGAACTGCTTCTCCGTGAGATCCCAGCCATTGCGCACCCACACGGGGATCGCGTTGTCCGGATGAGGTTCGACGTCGCCGAAGTGGACCACGACGGCGCGCGAGGTTTTGCTGACACCCTGGAGGCGGTTTCGAGGAGCGACTCCGCTCACCGCTTCTCGCAGGGCGGCATCTCGCGCAGCCGCCACCCGCCCGATATCACTGGCGAAACTGGATTTCCTGGCACGGAAATCCTTGCTCCATTCCTGTCCAACACGAGTCTGGAGGGAGTACTCATCGTCAACCCGCATCAGCTTCGACTCGCTGCGGAGCTCCTCAAGTAGTCGCGGCACATCTCGACGAAGGGCCTTGCCGGAGCTGGCCAAGTTGTCCACGAGCAAGTCAGCTATGTGACCCGATGTGGCGCGAACCCCGGTGTCGGCGAATCCTTCGCGCGACAACTGAGATATCAGGAAAACCATCGCGAGGATGCGGCTGCGGAGAACACCTTCGGCGCCGTTGGCGTCCTCCTCCTTGATGAGTTGCTCGATCTCCCGAAGTAAGACCCCTGATTGCAGCATCCCCGCCGCTTGGACCTCATAGAGGAAGTCCGCCGGCACGACCGTTCCGAGGGGATCGGAGGCCACACGGGCATTGGCCTCGTGAACCAACTTGAGCTGGGTGCGAAGCTGACCGGCCTTGCCGCCCTTGTCCACAGACCGAAGCACATCCTCCCAAAAACGCCTCCGGGCCGGAAGCAGGGGATAGTCGGGCACAAGAAACTCCTCATCAGCCGGCGTTGGGGCGATCCGAGCGCCTGCCAATTGGCGGTCGATCTCAGCGCCGTTGGCATCGAGGACCTTCTCAAGCTGTGGCTTCATGTCGGGTCGCTTCTGTAGCACGACCTCGCGAATGACTTGCTCGACGTCGGCATCTGAAAGCTGCACCTCAACGGTGAACCGATCAGTCAGTTTCTGGAGTACGGCCGTTGATTGCAGGGCGGCTTGTCCGGTTGCCACGATGGTGAGGAGTCCACCAAAGTTGACGGAACATGCCTCCACCAGCAGCTGCACCTGCTGCGCCCGGTCCGGATCCTCATTGATGAACTGCTGCATCTCGTCCAGTACCACAAGGACGCAGGGCAGTTTGCCTTCCTTCGACGACACCCCGCGAAGTATCTTCTCGATTGTCTTTATGGTCTCCGCCAGCGAAATGTCAGACGGCTCCGGGAACTGGTTGGAGATCTGCTGCCGTGCCATGTCCGGGCTGGGTGCCCATCCCGGCTTTACGGCTAGGATCGCCTCCGCGAATTCGGAGACGTACATGTTGCCCAGGACCATGTCCCAGTCCAATCCTCGCGACGCAATGTCTGCCTGGACTTGCTCAAGCAGACCCTCATCGCGAAGCCACATCACGCACTGGGCTGGCGCAAGATCCGCCGGCAGCCCCGCCGCGTTCAACACGATGGACAGGAAGTCAAGCCGGACACTGCCGGCTCCAGCGCCGAGGGTTCCTGCCGCAGACCAAAGGCCGCCATTGCGTGCGCCGACGGTAGTCAACTCGCGCAGCTGGCGTTCAACGGAAGGCGATACCTTAACCAGCCCTCGTGCGGTAGAACCATCGGGCAGTTTGACATCACGCCAAAGGTACTCAAGCACACGGACGAGATGTGATTTCCCGCTGCCATAGAACCCGCTCACCCAGCCCGCGGGTTGGGATGACCCCACCTGCGACAGGTATGTCGAGAGGATGCGGTCGAGTCCTCGCTCGTAGGCACCATCACAGACGAAGCTCGCGAGCTCATAGCGCAGCACAGCCCAGCCGGCGGCATCGGTTGGTTCGCCGACCTTTGCGACACCGAGGTTGGGGATGGTCTTCTTGCTGGGGTCCTCTACGAATAGTTCGGCGTTGAGTTTCACGATGTTCCCTCGGTTGCGGTTATTGGTGTGGCGAGATAGTTCCAACCGTCCCTGGCTTCCAGCAGGCGATAGTTGGATCCGTCCCTCTCGCCGGGGAAGAAGATGACCAGACGTCCAGCCACTTGAGGGGCCAGAGCCTCAACAAGCTTGCTCACCTTGGTGAATGGGAACAGTGAGCCGACTCCAAGCACAGCGATAACTGTCTCCTGATCGTTAATGGCCGAGCCAGCCTTCGCCACGACCTGATTGACAAGAGCATTCTCAAAGTCCTTGAGTGCGGCGGCCGACAACATCGCAGGCTGCTTGAAGTACGTCTCACGGTATGGGTGATTACCCAGCCACTCAGCGAAACCATCGGTGATATCAACGAGTTTCCAGCCCTTTTCCGCTTGGCTCGTCGCGACGCCGAAAGCGGCTACCCTCGCCCGCAGTCGTCGTTCGTCCGAAGGCGGGTAGATGACTAGCCACACACGCTGAGGCGGTGCAAGATTCGACTTCCACGGCAGGGCAACGAACCTCGAGTAGGCCCTCAACAACGCATCCATGTCACTCATGGCCTTGCTCCCTCCACAGGGCGCATGAGATGCCTAAACCCGATCTCGACCACGCCTCCACCCGACTTCAGTTCTATGTAGCCTCGCCGCGCTGCGGCTTCTGCGAGCAACTCAATCTCACGAGGAGATGAATCCAAGAACTGTGCCCAGCTCGTGTCAAACATGGACTGGCCCCGATAGCCTTGGACGTGGCCAAGTAGCAGCGCGTAGGCAACCGATGCTGGTCTTGGCACGACGCGCTGCCGGTACTTCGTCGATCTGCCCACGAGGTGTCCAGTCTGAGCCCAAGATGAGGCCGTGTTACGACCGATCTTGCCGAGCGTCCCGACGTTATATGCCCCGGGGAACACGGCGCCGACGAACTCGCTGAGCAGCTCGGGCGAGACGGGCCCGCCCGGAGCAACCGCCAACAGGCCGGTTCCGGACGCCCGGAACACGCTGTCCCTGGCGAAGGCGGTCAGACCGGCCAAGTGAGGCCTGGCTTCCGTGTCCTCGTCCCACAGGTCGCGCAGCGCCCGAAAGAGCACTCTGCTGGGGTCAAACAGATAGAGCTCGCGCAGGTAACGGAAGGTTCGCCGCCGCCCCTCCAGCGTGGCCCGACCAAGGAGGTTCTGCTCCACTGCGGCGTTTTGGTAGTCCTCGAGACCAGCGGTCTGCGGCAACGCGGCCAGGAGGGAACCTAGGTGGCTCAGCGCGATGGTGTGGCTGGTGTTCGCCCCACCTGTCGATCTGCCATCGATGATGTCGCGATCATCGAACTCGGTCACCGTGAACTCTCTCCTGTTGGGGCTCCGACGTGTTTACCAGACCCGACCGGATGTGTGCGCGAACTCGGGCAGATCGATGCAAATCGGAAACGCTGGAGCCCCATGACGTGCGTTGGGTTGGACTCTATCGTCGCGTCGACATGGTGCTGCGGGAGCCTGGGGTCGTGCAAGGCGATCGCGGAACCTAACGCGCGTGGATCGCACCGCGTGTCTGGCCCACCCGCCTATCAATGGGTGCTTTGAGATCGGATCAACCGAATCGGCGGGTCGCTCTGACCCTGGCGGGCAAGGCCGCCAGGTTCGAGATCACGTCGCGCTTTAGAACAAATGTCCTATGTCGCTTAGCGTGGATATCGGTAGCGTCCACGATCCGCGGCAGTACTTCGGTGAACCGATGGCGCTCACAACTGCCTCGACACCACCAGCGCTGCCGACGGTGCCCCAGCAGCCCATCCCAGCCCGCCCTGACCACCTCAGAGAGTGCCTGTGCATCGGGTATTGAGGGATCTCCACACGCGCAACGTATCCACGCTAAGCGACATAGGACAAATGTTCGATCCCAATATGTCGGCCCCCACGGCTAACGTGGGGGAGCACGACTACGAGATCACCGAGCACGCCCGGCACGGCTGGCTGTTCCAGTTCGACACCTGGACGTGTACGAAGTGCGGCAAGAACTGGATTCGTAGACCTGACAAGGCTCCTCCCACCAAGGAGGAATGAGCCGACCAATACCACGGTGGTGGGGTAGCAGTGTCGGTGTTGTGCACCTTGCCGCTACTTCGCCGGTCATCCCGCCAGCACTATCTCAACATTGAACGGCACACCGGGGGAGTGACACTCCGCAATCTGGCCACGAATGGCTGGTGTTCGCCTCGCGCTGCCTCGGCAGGGCGAGCATGATGTCCGACGTGACCAACACCGACGACCGACGACCAACGTCCATTCGCATCTTCCTGGCTGACGGGCGTGCAGATGGCTTTCGCGTGGTCGAGAAGTTGAACTGGACCGGCCTCGGTCTGGTCTGCGCGCAGTCCGACTACACGCGAGTCCACACACGCGAGGAGTGGGGTCGCACCGGGGTCTACCTCCTGACGGGGCCAGCTGAGGGTGACGGTCTACGAGATCGGCTCTACGTAGGAGAGGGCGACGACGTCCGTTACCGGGTCGACAGCCATCTGCGCACCAAGGACTTTTGGACCAGCGTCGTTGCCTTCACCAGTAGGGACGACAACCTCAACAAGGCGCATGTTCGCTACCTCGAAGCGCGTTTGCTGCAACTGGCGGCGAAAGCCGACCGGGTGGTGTTGATGAACGGTACTGCGCCTGCCGTGCCTCGTCTCTCGGAGGCCGACTGCGCCGATATGGAGGGCTACCTGGACGAGATGCTGGTCATTCTTCCTATGCTGGGAATCGTTGCATTCAAGCCAATCGCCGATCCCTCGACCTCCACGGAGCGCCTCCTGCTCGTCGGTAAGGACGCAGAGGCCAAAGGGGCAGACGACTCGGAGGGATTCGTTGTGTTCAGCGGGTCCGTGGCGCGGCTCAGTCAGGTGCCGTCCATCCACGCATACCTGGCGACTTTGCGAGCGAGACTGGTCGAGGAGGGCGTGCTGGTGGCTGACGGCTCGGGGTTGCGCTTCACCAAGTCGTACGTCTTCAACTCGCCGTCCACGGCTGCCGGAGTTGTACTCGGCAGGTCGGCGAACGGTCGGATCGAATGGAAAGACCAGACCGGGGCAACTCTCAAGCAGCGCCAGGAGGCGGCCCTCGCCTAGATCGAGGCACGGTCCACACCGGAAGAACGGTCCACACGGACCGAGACAGGCTCAGGCTGCTACTGCCATCTCGATGCAAAACGGCACGTCAGCGTCGTGGCACCTGAGGGACTGGCCAGCAGTCGGGCGTTGTATGTCGCGTCGGGGCTCGGCGCGGCCAACGGGCTCGGATAGTTGTCCAGGAGGCGACTCAGCGTTGTGTGCGAGAGGATCTGCTCCCGGTTCCCGGCGCTCTGGGCCGACCAGTTCGTGCAGCAGGCGGTACGCGGTGGCGTCGAGCGAGCGCCAATGACTGAGCTGATCTGGGCGTGGGCGTGGGCGTAGGCGTGGGTGCTCATGTGGGCGTCGGTGGCTGGGATGCGCAGCCTGCGGGCCAGGACTTCGGCCCGGTCCAGCAAGTCGCTGATGGTGGTGGTGCGCCGCCAACGGGGTGCAGCCGGCCGTGGGGCGCCCGTCGTGCCGCCCGAGCGCGCCGACGAGTTGAGCGCGGGACTGCGGCGCCTTACCGTTCAACCCGATTGGGTGCTTTGCGTCGCGTCAACCGTTGAAGATCGCGGACTCGACCTCGTCTGCAGCGACGTCACGACCCATTCGATTCGCGGCTTGCTCTGCCCACTGGTCATCAGTTCGCAGTAGCTGGCGTAGGTGCTTGGAAACCACGCGGCGGTGGCAGCCTTGGGCCACACACCGAGGTCGCGAAGCTTCCCGGCGACGACCTCGTCGAGGATGACGCATCGCGGTGAAGTTTTCGAACCGTGGGCGAAATACAGGAACTTGGTGGCGAAGGCTAGGCCGTTTCCATAGATGCGCCCTCCACACTCCTCCGGGCTTGACCAGATCTTCATAACATCTCTGCGGATCGGCACCTTTGCGAACGTCCTGCCAGGCGCTCACCAGGAGATCGACCGCACCGTCGCGGTCTTTCCCGAGGCCGTCGAGGCGTCCGGTGAGGTGGGAGCCTTTGGTGCCGAGACCCCAAGCCAACGATGCGTAAAGGAGTTGGAGTGACGCTTCCGGGTTCGGCTCCGTGTCGGCGTACCCGAACACGTCCGCCCGTGCCAGCACGACGATCCCCGACTCTGCGAGTATGGCGCTCGGCTCGGGCAGGGCACGGGCCGCCAGTTCACGACGCCAACGGTCCGCGTCGACCGCCTTCGGCAGTTTGGTCAACACCTCATCTCGTCCGGTTGGCAGACTCTCGAACACAGCGTCCGGCAGTTGGTGAAGAGGCATGCACGATGTTCGCTGCCACGACCGACATCAGCAATCTGGAAGCAACAGTCGGCGCGGGCTGTTCAGGTAACCCCCACATGGCGCGCCCGCGCGAAGACACCACGCACGCCTCGCCGGCACCGGTGGTCGATGGTAAGCATGTGCCATGCGCACAGGTCTCGTCGGTTGTGTCAAGGAGAAGGCACAGTGGCCTTGTGCCGCCCGTGATCTGTACACCTCGGCGCTCTTCCGCGGCCGGAGGCGGTTCGTCGAGAAGACTTGCGACCGCTGGTTCATCCTGTCCGCGAAACATGGCCTTGTTGACCCGTATCAGACGCTCGATTACTACGACGAGACGCTCGCAGGGACTTCGCGAGCGGCCCGCCGCAGCTGGAGCGAACAGGTTCTTCGAGAATTGGCCGAGCAGGTCGACCCATTGCAGGGCCAGACTCTCGAGGTGCACGCTGGGATGGACTACCGCGACTACGGTCTCATCGAGGGGTTGCGAGCTGCAGGCGCCTCAGTTTTGGTTCCAGCGGTTGGCCTCACACTGGGCCTTCAGTTGGCGTTCTACTCCGACCCCCAAAAAGGTCGCTCAGTCAGCCAGAGGGATGCCGAGCCGGTTGCCGCGCGTCCGGAGGCATTAGTGCCGCAGGAGGGACTACCTGCGTTCCTGACCAGCGTCCGTTCTCCTATAACGCTTCGCTTCACGGACGTCGAGCGGATCCTCGGACGTCCATTGCCCCCGTCAGCGCGGCGACATCGGGCCTGGTGGGCGGACAGTCGGAGCCAAACCCTTGCACGCCAGTGGCTCGCTATTGGTTGGCGGGCCGATGAAGTCGATTTGGCCCAGCAATGGGTGCGGCTCACCAAGTGAGCGCCCCGGTGGGCGCGAAGATTGTGGATATCCAAGAACTGGGGCCGTTCGACTTCCGGTGGCCCGATGCTACTGAGCACTTCGACTCCGGTTGGTCGGCACGACTTCTCGTCAACGGGGAAGATCACCCGGTAACCCATCGTGTCGGCGGACGTGAGGTATACGGCAGGAATCGCGTCCACACGGTCACGTGGCTCGATGGGACGGTGCAGGTCGAAGGCGTCGAGGCAGACGACTACCCGACCACGCAAGCGTTGCTCAGCGTGCTGCGGAAGGACGGCAAGACGCACGTCAAAGCGTTCACCGACGTCCCGACGGACTACGCTGACTTTCAGATTGTTGAGCATCGACGCGAGATCGATGCCAAGTGGAGTCGCTACTCGCTCGCCGTTAAGATCCGCGAGGACGATCTGCTTCGCTGGGGCGTTCATGCTTGGTTGCGGTCGCGATCTCGGCACCAGCGCGTGCCTGCGGTTCCACCGAAGCACCTGCTGACATTGCCCCCGCTTGCAGCTCCCCCGACGCTGGAGCGTCAGGCAGTCGCAGGCGCCCTACTGAGTCACGGAGACGTCCTCGCACAGACGCTTGGCGGGGGGACCGCACGCCTCACGCCGGACGCCCGGGCCAACGAACTCATTCTTACTGACCACTTCGCGTTTCTGATCGCGGTCATCTGCGGCCAAGGCATCCTCGCTGAACGGGCGTGGGCTATCCCATTCGAGCTTAAGCGGCGGTTGGGTCACCTGGACCCACATCGATTCGCGGACGAACCGGCCAGTGTGGTCGACGCCTTTAGTCAGTCACCGAAGCTGCACCGTTTCGTCAACCAGATCGCGGCATGGGCTTCCGACGGCGGCCGAATCGTTGTCGAGCGGTATGGCGGCGACACCCAGCGCCTCTGGAACGACTCCCCTGCAGCGGCAGAGCTACGGCAACGTTTCGACGCCTCCCCGGGATCGGCCAGAAGAAGGCAGCAATGGCGGTTGAGATCCTCGAGCGAGACCTCGGCGTCTCGCTGACGGACCTTTCGGGCAGCGACATCGCATACGACGTCCACGTTCGCCGTGTGTTTCTACGCACGGGTTTAGCTGAGAGAGATGATGTCGGCCACATGGTCGCCCTGGCCCGAGCGCTTCATCCCCAGAGACCTGGGGCCCTCGACAACCCCGCATGGGACATTGGCCGTCGCTGGTGTCGGGCTGGGGTTCCTGACTGCCCGACGTGCCCGCTTGTCACGGCATGTCCACGTTTCGTTGAAAAGGGCGACCACGTGCACGGAGCTTGACCACGGCGGATCGAGGAGAGATAACGAGACCGGTATTTGGCGCCGAAAACTCTGACCCGTCCCGGAATATGGGTCGGTGGGGACTCTTCGCAGTTGAGTTATCCAGACACAGTCGACGCTGATGGCGCTCATGTGAAAGTCCCCAGACCTGCTCACTGAAAATCCCCACCCGTGTGGCTCCGCCGAGACAGGCGGGACTCCCTTGAGGCTGATGGTCTCTGACCACGCACCAGCTCAAGGGAGCCCCTCTGCTCATGCTCACACGGGAGGACGACATCGACGTGCATGCGTTACGCCGCCAGGGTTGGACGATCTCCGCGATCGCCCGCCATCTGGGTAGAGACCGCAAGACCATCCGGGCTTACCTGTCCGGGCAGGAAGCTGGGGTTCGGGCCCGTAGCTGGGCTGATCCGTTCGACGTGTTCGCCGGGTACTGCGCTGCACGCCTGAGCGATGATCCGCATCTGTGGGCGTCCGCGTTGTTCGACGAGCTGCTCGAGCTCGGTTATGACCGCTCTTATCCGACGATGACCCGGCAGCTGCGAGCCCGCGGGCTGCGGCCGGCGTGTGAGCCTTGCCGGCCGGCCAAGGACCGGGCTGTCGCGGTGATCGAACACCCGCCCGGGGCAGAGACCCAATGGGACTGGGTCGAGCTACCCGACCCGCCCAAGGCCTGGGGCTGGGGCAAGAACGCGCACCTGCTCGTCGGGGCGCTCGCCCACTCCGGTCGCTGGCGTTGGGAATCGTGAATAGGGCTTGTCCAGCACGCACGAAACCCGGTGTCCGTCAAGACGGGGAACTTCAAGGTAACTCGGCGGCTGACACGCGGAGGCGCCATGTCCGTGGAC
>Ga0209014_10000712_pt1 | contig 19515 bp, 9 predicted proteins | sample BarGraNGADG00212_FD_184491 | JGI IMG/M metagenome (GOLD analysis project Ga0209014, IMG submission 184491) | Arctic peat soil microbial communities from Barrow, Alaska - Barrow Graham LP Ref core NGADG0002-212 (SPAdes) (version 2) | ecosystem: Environmental > Terrestrial > Soil > Wetlands > Peat...
GACACGCGTATTTGCGCAGGTCAATACCGGTTTTCGGTCCGTTCGAAGGTCAGTCGGACTCGCTCACGATCCAACTAGCCAGGAAACTCCCGCTAGGCTGAGGAGGGGCTGCGGAACGCGCCATTTCTGGTCCGTGTCGAAGCGCACGAGCATCTGGCCGAGGCCCTGGAGGGACTGGCGCTCGTCCAGGCTTAGCAGCTCCTGCATGACCCACAGCGATGCCGTGCGTTCCCGCTTCTGGCGGGAGTCCCTTCTCTGGAAGAGACCAAGTTCTCCGGCGCGTTTGGCGACCTCGCTGGCCAAGTCCTCGATGTTGAGCGGTTCGTCTTCCCTGAGGCCGTCCAGGATGAGTGCGCGGCGTCGGATGCGGTCGTAGGTGTCCTCGAGATATGTGGCGAAGAAGGCCGCGGACTGGCGCGAGTCGCTGAACATGAGCAGCTTGCGTCCGTTGCCCGACTTGGTGCTCATCTCGTTTTCGGCTGAGGGGATCTCCTGGTAGAGGGCGGTGGACAGGACGGCCGCAGCGGCATCGTTGCCGGTGGAGAAGGTGCGAATGTCGGGGTTGCGGCTGCCGCAGTGCAGGCACTCCTTGATCTCCGTGCGCATCCCGTGGGCGATGCGGACCGGGCGCATCGGCTCGCTCGCGCATGAGGGGCAGCGGCCGGCTGACTGCGACAGGCATGCACAGGAGGAGCAGATCCACTGGTCCTGGTGCGCGGACTGGCTCGCTTCGCCAAGGACCTCCTCGTCCTCGTCGCTCGGGCCCGGTGACGTTGATTCGGAGGTCGGCGGGTCGAGAAGCAGCCACACCGCTTTGACACCCGGCCGGCTGGTCGGACGGAACCACGTTCGGCCGTCGCGCTCGTCCCTTTCGCCGACCAGGTAGATGTGGCCGCAGCGCTGGCATGAGCCGAATTCGAACATGGGGTCGTGACATTCGGGGCAGCTCTCGTGCCGGGTGAGCGCAACGTGCGGGCCGGTCTTGCCCAGGCAGGAGAACGCTCCCTCGGTTGCCTTGGCGAAGAGGTGGTAGCGGGCGGAGAGCACTGGCTCCCCCTGGGTGTCGAGCAGGCCGCTCGCCACGCGCACACAGGCGGTGAGGCCCTCGGGCGTCCAGCCCGACTCGGGGAGGCCGTCGATGATCTGGTTCAGCGTGAGGGGACCGCTGGCGAGGTGGTTCTTGAGCTCGACGAGGCGCGACTCGTGGGCCAAGGCCTCGCCTGCATTTGTGCCGACCCACCCGTGGCTGGCGGCGATCTGGAGGATCTGGGCGCCTGGGTCGTCCGCGGTGGCAAGTTGCGCGTAGTCGTCTCCGTCGAGGGGACCCCAGGAGCCGCGCTCCGGGACAGCCAGGTGGACCGCAGGCACCACGTCGCAGCGCTTGTCGTCCCCGGGGACCCACTCGACGTCGGCGCGGGTGAGCCTTGAGGCGAACTCGGCCACCAGAGCGGGGTCGTCCCCTACGGTCGCACTGGTGAGGATGCTCTGCAGTGGGCGGTCCTTGGAGACTCGCTGCTGCACGCGGCGCAGCAGCATGGCGATCTCTGCGCCCTGCGACCCGCCGTAGACATGCGCCTCATCCACGACCAACCAACGCCAAGACGTGGCTTCTGGGCCGTCGAAGAGCAGGGTGTCGAGCGGCCGGATGAGCAGGTACTCGAGCATCGCGTAGTTGGTCAGCAGGATGTGAGGCTGCGTGGCCTTCATCTCCGCCCGAGACAGGAGCTCATTGGGGATCGGGTCCATCCCGGCATTGAGCTGGGCGAACAGCTCGCTAGCCTTGCGAGGATCCTCCTGGGTCTCGCCCGTGTAACGACCGAAGGTGATGTGGGGGTAGCCGCGAAGGATCTCCCGCAGGCGTTTGACCTGGTCGTTAGCCAGGGCGTTCATGGGGTACAGCAGGAGCGCGCGCACGCCCGGGCCCAACGTGCCAGCTTCGTGCTCGCGCGCCAGGGAATCCAGGATGGGCACGAGGAAGCCCTCGGTCTTTCCTGAGCCGGTACCCGTCGCGACCACGAGACTGCGCCCCGCTACCGCCTTACGGATGGCGCGCTCCTGGTGGACGTAGAGCGGCCGGTCGGCTGGCAACGCGCCGGAGCAGATGTCGAGTAGCTCGTGGCTGAGGATGCCTTGGTCCACGAGGTCCTTGATGCTGGCGCCCTTCTCATAGGGAGGGGTCACGTCGAGGTAGGGGCCGCGCGTCATCGAGCCGCTGGTGCGGATCTTGTCCGACAGTCCTGCCGCAAGACGGGAGTCACGCAGGGAGAGCAGGGACGTCAGGTAGCGGTGGTAGGTCTCGGTGATCCGTTCGCTGGTGGCGAGAGGATCTATGACGTCCTTCATGCGGGCCCTTCCACGGGATCTGGTTGCCGTTGGTACGGGTCGGTCTTGGCCCGTGCCAGCAGCTCTGCCAGGACGATGTCGATCTCGACGATGTCGGGGGCGGTCCTTGCCAGGGTCTGCCACTCGCTCACGAACCTGGTGCTTAAGCGGGCTGCTCTCTGGTCGCCTCGGGCAGCCATTCGCGCCAGCGCCGCGAAGGTGGCGGAGAGCTGGGGAATGAGCTCCCAGTCCCATGACATCTTCGGAGCAACCCGGGCTCGGACCCAGTCGCGGAGCCTCTCTTGACCGGCTTCTCCAAGGATTGCGTCGGTCGCATGCACCAATGCTGGGCCATCGCGAAGCACGGAATCGAATACGCGCCTGTGGCGGGTCTGGAACAGCGCCATCCCGGCGGCGGCCCTGGTATCGATGTCCAGGAGTCCCGCCGGAACGACCTGCGCGGCTCGCCATAACTGGTCGATCCTTTGCGACGTCATGGCGTTAAGGAGGGAGGCGTTGTCGAATCGACCCGAGTGGGGCGACCACGCGGTGTCGCCGGACGCCACAGCCTCGGCCAACGGGCCGCATACCGTCACGATCTGGTCCCACGGCAGGTCCGGGGTCGCCAATCCAGCTGTGCTCGCGAGGGCGGGGAAGCGGCGCCAGGCTGCCCCAAGAACGCTGGGCCCCAGATCCGATCGACTAAAGAACATGGTGGAACCCAGGCCCATGACCAAAGCTGACTTACGAGGCACATCCGTGGAGACCAGCGCTTCGATCGCGGCACCAGGACTGCGAGCGAACTGCGCGGGTATGTCGTCGCGAAGCGCTCGGGGTGCGCCGTTACTGACGAGTTCGTTCGCGCGTTCCCACGCCACCCAAAGGTAGGGGAAGCTCCCCGCATCTTCGGGGACGCCGGTGATGCCTACCAGATAGTAAATAGCGGCGCCCTCTGCGTCATCGATGGGCTCGGGCCAGCCGTCTCGACCCAGAGAAAACGCCTTGTCAGGCCAACGCGGCCACGGCGCCGGAACCCACGGGTCATCAAGGCGAACGTGAACGACCAGAGGCCCGGCCACCCCCAGGTCATCGGTGATGGGGGCTCGACCGTCGGCGGACATCGGCAGGATGATGGGAGCCCTCCACGGCGCCAGGAGCTGGTAGACACCGGCTGAAACGTCCGAGACCCCGGCGAAGTCACGCAGGACGAGGTCGTCACCGTCGACATCGACACCGGAGCACAGGCGATCAGGTCGGAAGGTCACGAGGGGCGTGGTTTCTTCCCCGATAAGCCACTGGAGGGTGGCGACCTTCTCGGCTCGAAGCGTGTCCGCGATTCTTGCAAGGTCGAATCGTTGCCTCGCGCCCGCTCCTCCGGTGGCCGGCAACGTCTGGGTCAGGCCCGACACGCACACCAGAAGCAGCGGCGGCAGCGACTGATCGGCCGCCATACGCACCTCGAGTAAGCCCAGATCTTCCTTGCCGTCAGACGGCAAAGTGAGCGGCGCGGCGGACCAGTTGCTGGCCTCGCCTGAGCTGACACGACACACCTCGAGGTGGTTCGGCTCGCACTTGAGGTCCAGGGAGAGCTCGCCCGATTGGACGGTGAGGTCCCGCACGCGATCTCGTGCTCCGAACTCGTGCCTTGGCGGGTGCACCGTCAGGACAGCGGTGCTTCCCCAGTCGACCGCCATGGGGGTGAGGCCCCCCGCGACGAACGTCCGGCAATAGACCGAGGTTCTTTGCTGCAGGCCTTCAGCGATGGCAACGCGCCAGTTGGCGCGAGTGCCGAGAGGCCCGCGGACGAGGATTTCGAACTCCCCGACGACCGCTCCCGGCCAGCCATCGAACACGTCGATCCAACCCTCGGCTTCAGTGAGGGGAGCGCGTGCCTCGTTGGTCCACACGTCGCTAGCCAGAACCTCACCGGTCACGGCATCCCGCACCTCGACGCGCCAGTCAGTCGCAGTCGCCAGGCACGGGAGGCTGACCGAGGGACGCCGGGCCAGAAGAGGCTGCCCCGATCGAGTCCGTAGGCCAAGTACCGGCTCGATGGTCTCGAGCTGAGGGCGCCCGCGGTGATGGATAACCCTCGTCCTGTCACCCCAGCCGATCCTGCTACTCGTCTTGAGCGTGACGCGGTCAAGTGCCCAGCCATTCCAACCAACCGGCCCCATGAGCCGGATCGCCGGCACGATGGGCTCGTCATCGGCTTCTGGCGGCCCGTTGTCCTCGGGGTACAGGAGCCAGACCTCATCGTCGGGCAGAGGGTTGGACCCGGGGATGAAGCGGCCCATCCTGTCGAAAGCCAGCATGGGGAAGTCGGCACGGACAAGGTCCATCTCGAACATCTGCGTCTCGCTACCCAGAGCGGCTGACAGAGATCGAATGGGACGAGCGACCACGACTTCCTCGTGGGCTCCTGTGGAACCGTGAGTCTCGCTGGGGACTCCCTCCAACATGACTCTCCAGTGAACGGGGTCGTCGCTCATCGCCTCCCACTGCGGCAGGCGAAGGAGGATGCTCGCGCGCTCGATGTCGAGGACGAGATGGGGGCCCTCGACTGAGCCAGATCGTATGGTGCGAGATCGGGGAGTGGTGGAATGCTCGAACTTGAGCCTCTCCGACTCAGCGAGCTCGACGGCCTTGCGCACCATTCGTGCGGGGGCACCGGAGAGCGAGATCAAATCGTCGATGTCGCGGGTGCCCTCGCCCAGTGCCGCAAGGAGGTCGAGCAGGCGGTCCACGAGGTCGGCGGCATACTCACCGCCGAGATTGATGAACCGTCTCGCTGGCACGTCCACGCCGCCAAGCCGCGAGGGATGGCCGCCTGCCCAGGCCAGGAACGCGTGACCGTCCAGGGAGGGGTTGTGCCGCAGCCGTTCGGCCAACAGCAGCAGCACATCGCGAAGGCAGTAGTCGGGGATCACGGCGTGGAAGGTGATTGGTCCGAGGTAGTGCAAACCTTCGTCCACCGTGGGGAGGTCCAGCTTCGACAGCGCTTCCAGGAACGCGCCGCCGATGGCGGTCCTCTCCTCGGGGGTGTCTGGTATCTCAGCGTGCTGGAACAAGGAGTCCCAGAGGGCACCGCCCGAGTAGTGCGCACCGGCGAAGGTGGCGACGCTCACCGCCACGCAGGCGGGGTACCGGCGTAGTTGGGCCCGAGGCTTGGGCTTCCTTGCCATCAGGGCAACAGCACGCAGGATCAACGCCGCTTGTGTCTCGGGCACCTCGAGCTCGCCTACGAGATTGACCGCGCCGAGGTTCGCAGCCCACGTGGACTCGAAACGATCCAGCGCCTGCCGAGGCGTCAGTGACTCGACCGTAACCGCTCAACTCCCTTCATCGGCCCTGCCAGCCGGCGCTCGCCTCTTCCTCGAGCGCACGCCGTTGCACCTGACCCACCTGCTAACTGTGGGCTCCTCCAGGTACTTACTCGCACATTACTGTCCGTAGGGGACAGGCGCCGCTCGGGCTTATGTACGAGCAACTCGCACGTCTTCGGTGAGCGCCGTAATGGCTACGGCAGGAACGGGCTCGGTGCTCCCGACCACGTGATCACGAGTTCGTCGCGGGCACGGCTGCACGCCACGTACAGCAGGGACCGTTCCCGCCCCAGCACAATGGGCTGGTCAGCGGCCGGCACCTGGTCCACGAGGAACTTCAGTGGCACCACGTCGGCGTCGGCTCCGAAGACCACCACTCGCGAAAACTCCATTCCTTTGGCCCGGTGCATCGTCGTGACTGCCACGGCGGAGGGGGCCGACTGCGGGTTGGGCCCGAGGACTTCCCAGGAGATGCCGGCGGACTGAAGTGCCTGCCGTGCTCGGTCCTGGTCTGCGTGACGACGGACCAGCACGCCGATCGAGGCAGCCGCGACGCCGCCCACGACCCAGTCCTTCACGGTGGTGGCCAGGAACGCGGCCTCGTCCGCCGACGAGATGAAACCTCTTGTCGATGGTGTGGGACCGTCGAACGCGGCCCGGTATCCGGCCACGGTCTCGGGGTCGCCGTCGGAGTCCAGGACCTCGGCGCCGCTGATGACTCCGATGGTGAATTGCAGGTTCTGTCGGGATGACCGGTAGTTGAGGGTGAGCCGCCGGGACCGGCCACGCGTCTGGATGCCGAAGCGACTGAGCACGAGACGGTCGCCGTAGATCCGTTGGTAGGCGTCCTCACAGATGAAGAGGTCGTTCTGCCCAGGTTTCACCATTGCGCGTAGGAAGCGCCAGTGCGCCTCATGCAGGTCCTGGCCTTCGTCAACTACGACGTGGTCGTAGCGACACTGGGCGACCTCGGCGGCGCGAGCCGCCAGGAGCTCGAAGGTAGTGAGCCGCTCAGCATCCAAGGCCCGCCGAAATTCCTCGACGACCCGCCACACTGCGAGTCGCCGGGACCGGTTGAGCCGGACTCCGCGGCCTGGACGCCGAGCTGCCAGGTAGTTCTCTTTGGTCAGTGCGGGCATGCCCAGCATCACGGCCCGGAACTCAGCAGCGAGGAACTCTGGTGTCAGGATGGTGAGCAGGTCAGCGGGCAGGCCGGCTGAAGCGACGGCGTCCTCCCACAGGCGTTCTTGTGCCCGGGACTCGGCCGGGCGGGGAAGGTCGCCATCGTGATCCCGCACCACTCTGTTCACAGCCTGGTCGACGCCCAGCACCTCAATGCGCGCGGCCACCTCGGGCGAAGCGAGCCGGTGTAGCTGCGCTTCAAGCATGGAGGCCAGCGTCCGGTTGAAGGTGCACAGCAGCACCCGTGCGTTCGGCACCTGCGCCAGGAAGACCGCCCGGTGCAGGGCCACGACGGTCTTACCCGTCCCTGCACCTCCGGCGAGGCGGAACGGGCCGTTGTAGACAGGCCGCTCGGCCAACCTGCGCTGCTGCGGGTGAAGGAAGGTGCGCCACTCCTCGAAGTCGCCCTCCACCATTCGCCGCAGTTCGTCGTCGTCCTTGATGGTCACAAACTCCATCCGCGTCACAGCGCGGCTGAACGACTGCGCCGGGTCCTCGGTGGTTTCGGCTCCCACGCCGTAGTCCTCGCGGACGTCCTGAATGCTCTTGCCTGTCGCCAGGTCGAGCAGTGCCTGCTGCTGCCACTCGGGCAGGGGATCGACCAGGTCGAGCAGCTCACCTTCGCTGCTGAGTCGAACTGCCTGCTCGGCGACGTCCTCACGAATTCCAAGGTCGACCAGTTCAGTCACCGTGTAAGGCAAGACTTGGGGCGCATCGGCGGTGCGCGGCTTCTCGCGGAACTCCTTGACCGCACGCTGAATGGTCTGCTCGGCGATGAGCTCCATGGCACCGTTGGCAGGGTTGATGTCCAAGCGGATCGTCTTTGCGAATTCGTAGGCCTCGTCATGGGGCTTGATGGCCGCCATGACGAGCATGTCCGGTGGTATGGCGAACATGACGGCGCGGAAGTTCTGGTCGACCCGGGCGGTGCGGACCCGCCGGTCGGCCACGCCTTGGGGCATCTTGAGGTCGAGGCCGCCCCCGTCGGGGTCGGAGTTGAGCTTCATCATGAAGTCCCAGGCGCGGGCTTTCATGGAGCCGTCGACCCGCAGGTCCTTCTCGTACTGCTTGGCGATGACGACGGTCATTAGACCTCCACGGTTGCCACGAGGGCGGCTCGTACGTGTTGTTCCTGCGGCGGGACTACGGCCCAGTTGTTGGCGGCCGGCCGCTGGTCGCACTCCGGATCCTCGCCCATGACAACAGCGAGGTGGATGTCGGGGGCCACGAAGGTCGATGGTGTACTCGCCATCATCGACCTCCACACTCGCCTCTCCGACTTCAACCCCACTCCTCATCGCGCATGACGGCGACACTGCTTGCAGCATGCGCGGTGATGACGGGCCTAAGGGTGCTCTGGCAGTGCGTCCGGCAGGAGTGACTTTAGTGGGACGAATCGAGCGCAGGATAACGGGTTGCAAGGCCGCCGTGACGCCGACACAGGCGACAGCTCGTGGGCCGGCTGGCCGCGAACGCCAAGAGATCTGGGCGTTTCGACGTTCTGCCTTTGTTGGGGTTGTTCGTTGTTCAGCCCATTGGCACGGTGGACTGAACCAAACGCCGGTTAAGGAGCATGTTCCGGCCGTACACCGGCGGACCCACGATCCCTGAGCCGCACGCGGAGATCTGCCCGAGCTGCCGCACGGAACTCCGCGGACGGGCGCGTGCGACAACTGCGGCTGACTGTTCGGGCACTTTTCGGGACGGGACTGTCAGTGGGGTCGAGCAGACTGTCCTCATCGTGGGGTTTGGGTATGGGCTGCGGTCCACGTGGTCCACATCACGTCAATCAGGAGGCTTGCATGACGAACGCCGATTACACCCATCTGACCCTGGTGGTCGACCGGTCCGGCAGCATGAGCAGTGTTCAGGATGAGGCCCAGGGCGGCATCAACGCCTTGATCGCCGACCAGTTCGCGCTGCCGGGGAAGCTGAGTGTCACCCTGAGCCAGTTCGACGACGCCTTCGAGACGGTGCAGCGCATGGGCGGGAGCCCGTTCACGTTCTCGCTCGAGCCGCGTGGCATGACTGCGCTGCTGGATGCGGTGGGCATGGAGCTGGTTCGCACCGGCAAGGACCTCGAAGCACTCCCCGAGCAGGAGCGTCCGGGCCGGGTGGTGCTGGTGGTGGTCACTGACGGGCAGGAGAACGCCTCTGGCGAGTACACGTTGGACGCGGTCCGTTCCATGCTCGCCGTTCAACGCGAACGGTACGGGTGGGAGGTGCGCTTTCTCGGCGCCGACGACGCGGCCTGGCAGGGACAGGAGCTGGGGGTTGGCACGACCCGCTATGTGAACACTGCTGCGGGAAACCAAGCCGTGTTTGCATCGATGTCTGAGTCCCTGGCTGCCTATCGTGGGGCCCCCGTCGGAGAAGGCTTGGCCATGCCGGATGAGATCACAGCGGACTGACCCCGTCTGGCCGCCTTGCTGGAGTCTCTGACGGTGGGCGATGACGCCGCGCCGTCGAACCGGGACGTCGTCTCCGGGCTCGGTCGTGCCGGGGCGAATCGGGCCGGTTGGCCCCTGGGCCCGGCCGTCCCGCCGGTCAGGCGGTCTGGGCGGCGTGTTGATCGGGAGGGGCTGAAGTGGTCACAACGCAGGACCTGCAGTGGTGCGTGTGTCCAAGGTCAACTCGTTTTCAGCTGTGCAAGCCCCGACACGCCAGAGTTTGGACCGCCTACGAGGTCGGGCGAAGGATCGGTTGGCGAAGCAGTTGCTCGGCCGATCCGGCGCGGTACAGCATCGCGGGGCGCCCGCCTGCCCGCTTGGTGCGCTCGCCGGTCTCGATCAAGAAGCCGTTCGGGGCGGTGACCTTGCGGTGGAAGTTGCCGGGGTCGAGCTCCACGCCCCAGACCGCTTCATACACCTCGCGCAGATCTCCCACGGTGAACGGCTCAGGACAGAACAATGTTGCCAACGTTGAGTATTCGATCTTGCTGCGGGCGCGTTCGAGGCCGTCGCCCAGGATCTGGGCGTGGTCGAAGGCGAGCTCCTTCGGCCGGCGCAGCACGTTGCGCACCGGTACCCAGGACGCGGCTGCGGCATCGCTGCCGGCCGTCAGTTCCGGCAGATTCGCGCCCAGTCCCAGCCAGGCCACGGTGACGACCCGCATGCGGGGGTCGCGCTGCGGCGCCCCGTAGGTCTTCAGCTGCTCCAGTACGACGTCCGCGCGGCCGAAGCCGACTTCCTCGCGCAGCTCGCGGTAGGCGGCCAGCACCTGCTCGAACGCCCTGATTCCCTCCTCTAACCTACCCGCGGTGACGAGCCACTCCCCCAGATCGTTCCAGGTACCCAGGGTGTGCGGATCATCCCGGCCGAGCACCCGGATCTGGTCGGCGAGCAGCAGCTCGAACCCGGTGACTGCCTCGTCCAGCTGGCCCGACACGGCGAACGAGCCCGCCAGATGATGACGGGTGGTCAGTGTGTCGCGGGCGTCCGGGCCGAGCTCCTGGGTCTGGTCGACCAACTGCTGTTCGAACCTGGTGATTGCCTCGTCCGCCCGGCCCCTCTGGCCAAGCCGCAATGGCTCATTGGCGCCCATACCTGTATCGCCCACACCGGCACCCTAGCCACTTCAGAGTCCGGGGGTGAGTTGATCCGACTGCCGCTACCTGCGGTGGGCACCGACTTTGATTCGATAGCCACTCTGGCCCCATTGTGGGGACCGGATACCCGCGGCTTCTGCGAGGTCAGAGTGAGAAGTGTCCTCGCATCCGTCCTGCGAGGCTATCGTGCCGCCTCGCGCGGACTGGGCCCATTGGCTGGACCGCCTACCTACCCTTCACCTCAGTGGTCACCGTCTAGCGGCCGCGGTCTCAGGACGTTGGGTCCGCCCGGCTGGTGAGCACCATTCGCTCCCGCAACCCGGTGGCACGGGCGGCTGGGCGGGCGACGGCTGCGAGAAAGGCCTCCGCTGACCCGATGACGCGCACGTGCTTCTCCGCCCGGGTCACCGCGGTGTACAGGGTCTCCCGAGTCCCCAAGGGGGAACCGGCCGGCGGCAGCACGACCGTGATGTTTTCGAACTGGCTGCCCTGGCTGCGGTGGACTGTCATCGCGTGCAGTGGCCGGACGGCACCCAGCCGGGCCAGCGGGACAGGGATGGGATCGCCGCCTCGGCCGAACATGGCAATCAGAGCGCCGGACCCGTCGTTGACCACCACACCCGTGTCGCCGTTGTAAAGCCCGATTTCGTAGTCATTGGTCACGACCAGCAGCGGCTCGCCAGGGTAGCGGCCGTCCGGGCGGGTGACGACGGGGTGCACTTCGTTGATCCAGCGTTCGGCGAGCTCGCTCCAGTGTTGAACTCCTCGGGGCCCTCGTCGGTGCGCGCAGAGCAGGCGGTGGCGCTCGAGCATCTTGAGCGCCTCGACCGGGGTTTGTGCGTCACCGCGGGCGGCCGCTTGGCGCATGGCGGCACCGCACTGCTGAACTTCGGCTCGGACGCCGGCGAGCTGTGCCGCCGACGGGTAGGCGTCGTCGTCGACCTCGACGAACTCCACGTCGGGAAGGCTGGATCTCAGGACGGCCAGTGCTTTGTCTCCATGGGCTCCATGGGCTTCATGGGCTTCATGGTCTTCATGGTCTTCGCGGATGGCGCTGGCGAGCTGGGCTATGCCGCTTTCGGGCGGGAAGCGCCAGTTGGTTGATAGGGCTGAGACTCCGTCGCGCACGAAGGCGTCCCGGGCGGCGGGCTGTTTCATGCTGGACTCATCCGGCAGCAGGTTTCGCAGCTGCGCCGGGAGCTGCGGCATCTGCCGGCCCGGTGAGCTCTGGTGGACCAGGTCGCCCAGGACGGCACCTGCTTCGACCGAGGCGAGCTGGTCGGGGTCCCCGACCAGCACCAAGCGAGTGGAGGGTCGCAGCGCCTCGAGCAGCCGGGCCATCATGGTCAGCGACACCATCGAGCTCTCATCGACCACGACGATCTCAAACGGCAGCCGGTTTGCCCGGTCGTGGCGGAACCGGCTGCGGGCGTCGGGTCGCCAGCCGAGCAGACGGTGCAGGGTGGTCGCGGGCAGCTCACCCAGAAGCAGCCGGTCTGCTTCCGACAGAGCGGCGGTGGACGAGCGAACCGCCTCCTCCAGCCGGGCGGCCGCCTTGCCGGTGGGCGCGGCCAGGGCGATGCGCCAGTCAGGGTGCTGATCTTTCAGCAAGACAAGCAGGCGGGCGACCGTGGTCGTCTTGCCGGTCCCGGGGCCGCCGGCCAGAACGCTGACCCGCGACAGTGCGCAGATCGCGGCTGCGACCCGCTGGTCGTCGTCGACACCGGCGACGAACAACCGGTCCAGGCCCGCCTTCAGGACGGCGAGGTTCAGGTCATCGGGTCGTGAGGCGGACCGCTCGAGCAGCTCGCGGGCAACCTGTTCCTCCTGGTCCCAGTACCTGCCGAGCCAGACCTTCGAGCCGAGCATCCGCAGCGGCCCGCCGCAGAGCGGGCTCGCCGAGCACCTGTGAACCCAGTCCTCGGGCCAGTCCAGGGCGACGTCGACCACCGGCGCCTCATCGTCGTCCTCGTCGACGTCCCGGCTCGTCGTCCTCTGAGCATCGTTCAGGTCCAGCACCACGGACCCGTGCCGTGTCGAGCGCACCACCAGGGCCACAGCGAGCAGCACCGCCTCGTCGGGCTCGCCGCCTATCGCGCCGAGCCGGCGGGCTACGTGCACGTCGGCCGCCGACAAGATGCCCGCGCGGTTGAACTCCCCGAGCAGCCCCTCGGCCCGAAGCGCCAGCGACGCCTGGAACGCCGCGGTCATCGAAGCCCCGCCAGCAGGTCGGAGGTAGCGGTGACGAGCTGCGTCGGCGGACGCCAGCTGAACACCCCCGGGCGCGAACCGTCGGCGCCCGCGATGCCCGGCCCGCACATGCCGCGCAGGAACAGGTAGAGCACGCCGCCGAGCTGGGTCGCCGGGTCGTAGCCTGGGTGGCGCCACCGCAGGTAGCGGTGCAAGGCGACGTCGTACAGCAGCGCTTGCAACGGGTAGTGCGCCTCGACCATTGCGTGCTCGAGGGCGTCGGGGCGGTAGTGCCACGCGGTCAGCGGCTGCTCGCGAGAGCCGAGCCGGTTGGTCTTGTAGTCCACGACCAGGTAGCGGCGGCTGTCCGCGCCGCCGACCCGCAGCACCGCGTCGATACTGCCGGACAGGTAGCCGCGAAGCGGAGCGGGTGCCAGATCCGCCAGAGCGTCGGCGTAGCAGGAGAGCGGGCCGCTCTGGCAGTGCTCGCGCCACAGCGGCACCAGGTCGCCCAGCAGCACCTTCGCCGCCCCCGGCTCGTCGCCTCCGTCAAGGGGCAGCTCAAAGGCGAGCTCGGAAAGCCGGTCAGCCAGGTCCAGGTCCCTGAGCGCCGCTCCGTCGGCCAGCGCACCCATCGGGGTGGACAGCGCCGTCAGTAGACCCGCGGCGAGGACCTCGGGGTCGGTGCCCGGCGCGTACCGGGCGACCTGGGCGGCGACGACCGCGCGCACGTCGTTCTCGTCGGCCGGGTCATCGAGCTCCTCCAGCACCGTGTGCACCAGGGTGCCGAACGCGGCGCCGCCGCGCAGCTTGTCCCACAGCGACCCGATGTCGAGCAGAGCCTCGTCGCCGGCCGAGGACATGGCGACGACCTCCTGGAGGTCTGACTCGTCGTCCTTCTGGGCCACCTCCGGCTCGCTGCCCAGACTTGGCGTCTGCTCGTGCGCGGTGGACGTCAACGCGCTGTAGGAGGTGCGCCGCCAGGTGAGGTCCAGGGAGCGGGTGAACTCAGCGAGTTCGAGCGTCTGCGGCGCCTGGCCGGTAGGTGCCCACACCGCCTGCGGTCGCGGCGTCATCACCTCGACGACCAGGCCGCCGCCGCTGCCGGCGGCCCGGACCTGGAATGCGGCCAGCGCCGCCGCGTCGTCGGGCACCGTGATGGTCTGGGGCGCGACGACCGTTGGGTCGTTGTGCAGCAGCAACCGGTGCAGCGGTGACTGCGGGGTGTTCCAGGTGGGCGCCCACCACAGCAGGAGGTTCGACTGGGCCCGGGTCATCGCCACGTAGGTGAGGCGCAGCTCGTCGTCCACCTCCTCCTGCTTGTGCTTACGAACGTGCGCGGCCCAGTCGGGGCTGCCGCTGCCACCGACGTCGCGGACCCGGTGGTCATGCTCGTCATGGAAGACCGCGGTGGCCGGGTCGTGGCGGCCCCACAGGTCCCAGGCGAACGGGACCATGACCACCGGGAACTCAAGTCCTTTGCTGGTGTGGACGGTAATGACCTGCACCGCGGCGGCGTCGGTCTCCAGCCGCCGGCTGCGGTCCTGGCCGCCTTCGCTTCCTGCCTCGTCGCGTCGCCGGCGCAGCCAGCCCAGCAGGGCGCTGAGGCCGAGCTGGCCTTGAAGCGCTGCCTCGTGCAGTGCCTCCGCGATGTGGCGCAGGTCGGTCAGCAGCCGCTCCCCATCGCTTTGGCCCAGGACTCGTTGCTGCACGGACTCGGACAGCGACACGGTCTCGAACAGGGCGGCCACTCCGCGCTCCTCCAGGACCTTGCGCCAGTGCCGGACCCGCAGCGCGAGGGCGTCGGCGCCGGAATCCCCGCCCCCGTCCAGTTCGGAGGCGTTCAGCCCCACGAAGCAGCCCAGCGCCAGCCGGCGCACCCGCGTGGTGCGGTGTGGCTGCTCCAGCGCCTCCAGCAGCAGCTGCCACTGCCCGGCTGCCGAAGTTGCGAACACGCTCGTCTTTCCGGTCAGCACCACCGGGACCCCGGCCGCGCGCAGGCACGACTGGACCAGTTGGGCTTGGTTGTGGCTGCGGACGAGCACCGCGATGTCGCCCGGCAGCACGGGTCGGGCGGGGCTGGCGCCGCGCGGCCGGAGCTTGGCGCCGCCGGAGAGCAGCGCCACCACCTCGAAGGCTAGGTCGCGCCCGATCGCGTCCACCGCTTCGGCTGTTTTCGCTGTTCCGTTCTGGTTCAGGGCCAGGCCGTCGCGGGGCAGCACGCGCAGCCGCACCGGTGCGGCGGCGTCGACCATCCGGGCGGTGTGTTCAGCCGAGACGGGCAGGACCCGGATCCGCGGATCGCCGAGGGCGGCACCGGCGAAGACGGCGTCAAGGCCGTTGAGCAGCGGCGCGTCGCTGCGCCAGTTCGTCGGCAGGGTCGCGACGATGCCTGCCGAGCCCTTGGCTTGCAGGTAGGCGTGTACGTCTGCGCCGCGGAAACCGTATATTGCCTGTTTGGGGTCACCGATCAGCACCAGGGTGCGGTGCCCGTGGAAGGCGGTGCGCAGGATGCTCCACTGGACGGGGTCGGTGTCCTGAAACTCGTCGACCAGCACCACCTGGTATCGGTCGCGCAGCCGCCCGCAGGCGACCGGGCCGGTGTCGGGGTCGGTCAGCGTGGTGTTGAGCCTGATCAGCATGTCGTCGTAGTCGATGAGGTGCTGTCGGCGCTTGCGAGCGTCGGCTTCGGCTCGGACAGCCGCCGCGATCCGGGCGCGCATGCCCGGCGGCCCGGCGGTGGCCGGGTCGGGCAGCAATACGGTGGCTGGGTCCTTGGCTGCGTCCATCGCCAGGAGCTGGAACGCGTCGCGGGTCATGGGTGCCGGGGCGGAGTCGTGGCGGCCCCATTTGCGCAGGTACAGGTCGTCGGCCACCTCAGACACCAGGTCGCCGATGTTCTCGATCAGGGTCGCGCCGCTGTCGTGGTCTCCGGCTGTTCCCAGGGCGAGCAGCACGTGCTGGCAGAAACCGTGGGTGGTGGTCACGGTCGCCGCGTCGAAGACGGCCAGGGCCTGCTCGAGGCGGCGGCGGCGGTTGGCGACCTCGGCGGCGTCCGCGTTGGCGAGGTGGACGAGAAGGAGGTCGCCGGCGGGCACCGTGGCGGCGCCGGTGAGGCCGTCGCGGGCGCTGACCAGGCGCTCTCTGACGCGTTCGCGTAGCTCGCGGGTCGACTCGCGGCTGAAGCTGACCACGAGCAGATCGTCCATCGCCGCGACGCCTTCGGCGACGTAGCGTGCGACCAGGACTGCGATGGTGAACGTCTTGCCGGTCCCGGCGCTGGCTTCGAGCACGGTCGTACCCACCGGCAGCGGCCCGAGCAGGTCGAACCCTGCGGGTGGGCTCGCTTGCGCTGTCATGTCTGGTCCGTCGTCTCGTTCGCGAGGAGGCGATCCCACAGCCGCCGGGCCAGCAGCCCGAACCGGTCGGTTTCGTCGGCGGGCCAGCCGGGGCCGCCTTCGCCGGGCCCGGCGGTCTGGTCGGTCAGGACCGACAGCGGCGCGTCGGGGCCGTAGACCAGGACATGCTCGGCGTCTGCCTGTTCGCCGGGGAACCTGGCCGACAGCCAGGTCTTCTCGGCTCCGGCTCGCGCGGTCTGGGGGCGGTTGCCTGTGTGGCGAAGGAAGGCGTACTGCGCGCTGCTCTTGACCGGCAGCGGAAGCGGCCACAGCAGGCCCGCGCGATGCAGGGCCACGAGTTCGCGAAGTGCCGCTTCGGCTTCGGCTGGCGGTAGCGGCCCGAGCAGGCTGCGTTTGGGGCCCTTGCCTTTATCGCCGCGGCCTACCGCGACCGCGCGCCAGTGGTGTTCGGGGTGCGCGGCGGTCAGCGCGACGAGCTCGACCCACGCGCGGAGCCGCTGTTTCGGGCCGAGTTTGGAGTAGGTCAGGGAGAGGATCACGTCGCCCCGGACCCCTGCGACGGTGCCGGTGAGCCGGGTGCCGTCGATCGCCACGTCGATGTCGTAGGACTCCGGCGGGTTGGCCCGCTCGAGGGTTGAGGCGAGCAGGAGCCGGTCGACGTCGCGGCCGATGTCCTGCAGGTCGCCGACGCCGAGCGGCCCGGGCGGCAGGTCCCCCCGGTGCAGCTCGACGGCCATGCAGGCGCCCGGGTCCAGGCCGGCGAGCCGGTCGGTGAGGACCCGGTCGCCGACGGCCCAGCTCTGCAGGCTGTCCAGCTTGATTGGCAGCGCGTCGGACGGTTCCTCCTGCTGCCAGGCCGCGCCCACCTGCAGCCGTTGCCGAAGGAAGCCGCGGGCCGGGTGCTGCAGCAGCGAGATCAGGTCGGCCAGTTCCAGGGTGCTGGGCGGGTGGGGTGGCAGGGGCCCGTCAAGGAACGGCGCGGGGTCGGTGCGCGCCCCGGCGGCGGCGAGCGCGCCGGCGTGCCCGAGCTTGTCGAAGCTGAACGGCCCCGCTGTGCGCAGGGCGCCGGGGGTGAAGTTGCGCGGGTCGAAGGGCTGCAGCGGGTGCCGGGTGGTGATGCGGTCGCGGACCCGGGCGCCGCCGGGTGCGGTCGCGGTCCGGTCGAGCGCGTCGAGGAGCTCGCCGAGCGGGACGGCGGGCGGCACCGGTGCCCCGGTGCGCTCGTCGGCTCCGGAGTAGGTGATGACCAGGTGCTCTTCGGCTGCGCAGATGGCGTCCAGGAGCAGCTGGCGGTCTTCGCTGCGCGGGTCGCGCTCGCCGACCCAGGGGTCGCGGGCGAGCACGTCGTCGCCGTCGGGGGTGCTGTGCCGGGGGAAGACGCCGTCGTCCAGGCCGAGCAGGCAGACGACGCGGTGCGGCACCGAGCGCATCGGCACCAGCGTGCAGACGGTGAGCGTGCCGGTCCGGAAGCTGGCCCGGGTGGGCCGGCCGGACAGGGTGCTGTCGAGCAGGGCGTGCACGTCCGAAAGGCCGAGCGGGGTCTGGCTGCCGGCGGCGGCTTCGGCGATGTCGGCGAGCTCGGCGTGCAGCTGGATCTCCTGCCAGGCGGTGGCCGGGGTCGCGGCGGCCAGTGCCCGCACGGCAGCCTCGAGGCCGCTCATCCAGTCCTGGCCGTTGTGGGTGCCGGACATGAAGGACTGTGCGGCGTCGACGCGGTCGACCAGCTCGGCGAGTCGTCCGGCCAGGTCGATGTCGGCGCTGTCGACGTCGTCCAGCGGCACGACGTCGCCGAAGATGCTGAGGCCGCCTTCCATCGCGGCGCCGAGCAGCAGCCGGTCGAGCCCGTCGCGCCAGGTGCCCTGCTCGAGGTCGCCGAGCAGCCAGGTGGCCCGGTGCTCGCCGTGCAGGCCCCAGCGCACGCCGGCACGGACCACCCAGCTGCGGAGCCGTTCGACCTGGTCGTCGTCGAATCCGAAGCGCTGCCGTACTGCGGGGCTGGCGGCGAGGTCGAGCACCTGGGTGGCGGTGATCCGCGCGGTGCCCAGCTGGAGAAGCTGGGCCAGGACGGCGAGCAGGGGGTTTGTCTGCTGCAGCGCCCGGTCGGCGAGGCGCACGCGTAGTTTCGCTGCGGGGTGCGCGGCGTCGTTTTCGGCGCCCAGGGAGAAGGTCGCCGCGATGATCGGGGCGAAGTCCTCGACGTCTGGGCACATCACCAGGACGTCGCGCGGTTCGAGGCTGGGGTCTGCGGCGAGCAGGCCGACGACGACCTCGCGCAGCACCTCCACCTGCCGGGTGCGGCCGTGGCAGGCGTGCACCTGCACGCTGCGGTCGGCCAGGTCCAGCGGTGCGGGCGAGGCGGGGACCTGGTCGCCGGCGAGGTCCTGTTTGAGCCGGCCCAGCAGCGTGCCGGCGAGCGGCTCGGGCAGGTGGTGCTCGTCGGTGTACCCGGGCGCGTGCCGGCCGAGGAGTTGTTGCAGCTCCAGGACGTCGCGAGAAAGTGAGGTCAGCAACGGGTTGGTCAGGAGGCGGCGCGTGAGGTCGTCGCGCCGGCGGAGGGTCACCTGCGAGCTGCTGACGGTGGCCCACAGCGCCGGGGAGGCGTGGTGCAGCCACAGGTGGACGTCGCGGTGCTCGGCGAGCGCGGCCAGGACGGTCAGTCGGGCTGGGGACAGGCGGCTGGGGCCAAAGACCGAGAGCCGTTCGGGCAGGTCGCTCAGCTCGGGTTGCTCGCGCAGCCGGGCGCATGCGTCGTGGAGTAGCTCGGCCGGCGAGCTGGTGCCCAGGCGGGCCCGCAGGTGGCGCCACAGTTCGGCTTGCCAGCACAGGTCTTCCGGCAGGGCCGTCCCGTCGCCGCGCTGGTCGAGCCCGTCCGCCCATGCGGCCAGCATCGCGGGGCGCGACTGCCCGTACTCGTCGAACAGGTGCGCCAGGCGGCTTGCGACGGCGAGGCGCCGGCCGTTGTCCTGGCCGGCGGAGCCCAGGTGCTGGCCGAGGGTGTGGCACCACGTTTCGGTGGCAGCGCACGCGTCGATGACCTCCAGCAGGGGCCACACCGATCGTTGCGGCGCCCAGCGCTGGACCGCGTCCGCGTGCTCGGCTGAGGCGGATTGGACGGCCTGGTCGAGCAGGGTGCTTGGCCACGGGAACACGACGTTGGCGCACACCCCGTCGCCGGCCGCCGCGCCCAGGACATGGGACAGCCGCTGGGCCAGCCACCGCTCGACGCCCTTGGCGGGGACCGCGACGACCTCGTTGGCGAACGGGTCGGCCGGAGGCTCGTTCAGGACGTCGGCTAACCCGCGTGCCAGCGCGGCACCGCTTTCGGCCCTGTGAACAACGAGCACGCTCGGAGCACGTCCTTCCTCATGTGGTGGGTCAGGTGCACCGTACTCGGATCGGCCACTGAGGGGCGGACATCCGGAGCGCCAGGTGCGAGTTGCCGAGGTTGACCGCCGCGGTCGCCGCGCAGAACCTGTGCCTTCTACCCTTTCGCGGCGGAAAGACGCATCGGTTATCCGCTCTCTCATGGCCATGAGAGAGCCCCACCCCGAGGAGCCGGCAGCCGATGAGAGAGCAGCCGGCCCGGACA
>Ga0209014_10000714_pt1 | contig 19506 bp, 18 predicted proteins | sample BarGraNGADG00212_FD_184491 | JGI IMG/M metagenome (GOLD analysis project Ga0209014, IMG submission 184491) | Arctic peat soil microbial communities from Barrow, Alaska - Barrow Graham LP Ref core NGADG0002-212 (SPAdes) (version 2) | ecosystem: Environmental > Terrestrial > Soil > Wetlands >...
ATGTTGCCGACCTGGGCACCCTTGAGCCCGGTGATGCCGAGCGCGCCCTGGTCGGGCGATGTCGGGACCCGCAGCGTGACCGTGACGTCCTCGGTCGAGCCGTCCGCGTGGAGGATGCCCAGGACCACCGTCTGGCCGGCAAGCGCGCGGAGACCGTCGGTCGGGAACTGCTGGTCGAAGACCGAGTACTGCACGCCGTTGATGCTGGTGAGGGTGTCACCTGACTGGAGCCCGGCGCCCGCCGCCGGCGAGCCGGCCACGACCTCCGTGAACTGGACACCAAGCGCGGGCTCACCCACCATCGCGATCCCGGTGAAGATCACGAACGAGACCAGCAGGTTCATCAGGACGCCGGCGGCCAGGATCACGAGCTTCACCGGGAGCCTTGCCCGCCCGAAGGACCGGGGGTCCTCACTCCCACCGCCGTCCTCGTCCTCGAGCTTGACGAAGCCGCCGATCGGGAGCCAGTGGAGCGTGTACAGGGTGCCGGACGGCTCCTCCGGGGATTCGAGGATCGACTCCAGCTTCTCCGGATCACCCTGGGCCCGTTCGATCGCCTCGGCGCGACGGGCCTTGTACGACGCCACGTCCGCGGCCGAGACCCCGCCCCGGCCCAGGACCTTCGCGCGCGGCGGAAAGCCGATCCCGAACTCCAGGACGCGGACCTTCGCCAGGCGGGCCGTGACGAAATGGCCGAACTCGTGGGCGAGCACGAGGCCGCCGAGGACGAGGATGAACAGCAGGATGGTGACCCCGGTGTCGAGGAGCCCGCTCATGCGGTCACCGGCCCGGTCGCGAAGGCGGCGCGGACCTCCCGGTCGAGGGCGATCAGCCCATCGACGTCGGGCGCCTGGTTGGCGCCCTCACCGAAGCGGCGCACGGCCGCCTCCAGCAGGCGAGGGATGCCGGGGAAGTCAAGCGAGCCGTCGAGGAACCGGGCGACGGCGACCTCGTCGGCGGCGATCAGCGCGGCCGAGGCGCGGCTGCCGGTACGGCCCGCCTCGCGAGCGATGCGCAGCGCCGGGAAGCGGGTCTCGTCGGGGGCGCGGAAGTCGAGATGCGCCACGGCCACGAGGTCCGGCGGGGCCGTGGGAGACGCGAGACGCTCGGGGTACGTCAGGGCGTACTGGATGGGGAGACGCATGTCGGGGGTACCCAGCTGTGCCTTCAGCGAGCCGTCGATGAACTGGACGGCCGAGTGCACCACGCTCTGCGGATGCACGACCACGTCGATGGCGTCGTAGCCGACATCGTACAGCCAGTGTGCCTCGATCACCTCCAGGCCCTTGTTGGCGAGGGTCGCGGAGTCGATCGTGATCTTGGCTCCCATGGTCCAGGTCGGGTGCCTCAGGGCCCGGGCGGGGGTCACCGCTGCGAGCTCGTCCACCGTCGCGTCGAGGAACGGTCCGCCGGACGCCGTGAGCACGAGGCGCGCGATCCCGGTCCTCGGCTCACCGACCAGGCACTGCCAGATCGCGGAGTGCTCCGAGTCGATGGGCCGCAGCCACGCGAGCGGGGTCGCGAGCGGGTCGCGGGGATCGATGGCGGCCCGTTCCGCCGACCTGCGCCCGGCCTCCGCCATCACGAGATGGCCGCCGGCGACCAGCGTCTCCTTGTTGGCGGTTGCGACCACCTTGCCGGCATGCAACGCGGCCAGCACCGGCCGGAGCGAGACCACGCCCCCCGAGCCGATGATGACCATGTCCACATCGTCGCGGGTCGCCAGGATCTCGAGCGCGTCCGCGCCGCCGACGCGCACGGTCCCGGCGGGCAGGTCCAGGGCCGCGGTCTCGTCCGCGAGGGCCACCGCCGCCGGGTGCAGGCGCGCGGCCTGGGCCTCCAGCTCGGCCGCGTTCCGGCCGGTTGCGAGGGCGACCACCCGGAACCGGTCCGCGTGCTGCTCGAGCACCTCGACGGACTGGCGTCCGATGCTGCCCGCCGAGCCGAGCAGGGCGACGCCGATGCGCCGCCCCTCAGCCGGCGAGGGCGAGGACATACAGGGCGACCACGGGACCGGCGAACAGGAACGAGTCGATGCGGTCCAGGATGCCGCCGTGACCCGGGATCAGCGTCCCCGAATCCTTGGCGCCCGCCGCCCGCTTGAGCATGGACTCCGCGAGGTCGCCGGCCTGGGCGGACAGCCCCAGGAGCGGGCCCAGGACGAGGCCCCCGATCCACGCCTGACCCAGCCCCGCCAGCATCAGGCAGGTCACGAGCGTCGTGGCGACGAGCCCGCCGACGAGGCCCTCGAGGGACTTTGCGGGAGAGATGTGGGTCATGAACTTGTGGCGGCCGATCTGGCGGCCCACGAGGTAGGCACCGGTGTCGTAGCTCCAGACACCCAGCACGAGCAGCAGGATCCAGCCCTGCCCCGAGCTGATCGCCGACAGCGGCGACCCGCCCGGGATGGCCGGTCCCGTGTTGGCCACCTGGAGCACGAACGAGATCAGGCCGACATAGAGGGCCCCGAACACCGTCGTGAACCAGACCACCAGCCCGTCCCGAGGATCCGGCCGCGCCATCGCGCCGACGCCGGCAAGCACCGTTCCGACGGCGACCAGCAGGACTCCCTTATCCCCCGTCGGGCTGACGGCGACCTCGAGCACGACGGCGGCGGCGAGGGCCATGCCAAACAGCGACAGGCTGGGATAGCCGGCAGCCTTGAGCAGGCGGAACACCTCCAGCCCCGCGAGCAGCGCCACCACGACCAGGAGGGCGGCGATCGCGGGCACCCCGATGATCAGCGCGATGACGAGCAGAGGGACGAGGAGCAGCGCCGACAGGGCGCGCGTCTTGAGCACCGGCCGGTCCCTAGCGGCCGAACCGGCGCGTGCGCCGGGCGAACTCGAGGAGTGCCGCGTCGAACGCGTCGGGGCCGAAGTCCGGCCACAGACAGTCGCTGAACACCAGCTCGGCGTACGCGGACTGCCAGATCAGGAAGTTGCTGATGCGCTGCTCCCCACCGGTCCGGATCATGAGGTCGGGGTCCGGCAACCCGCCCGTGTAGAGCGCATCGCTGATCGTGCGCTCATCGACCTGGTCGGGCGGAACGCCGGCGGCCGCGATCCGGCGGAACGCGTCCACCAGCTCCGTCCGGCCCGCGTAGTTCCAGGCGATGTTGAGCTGGAGGCGGGCGCCCTCGGCCGTGCGGTCCAGGGCGTTCGAGATCGAGGCGCGGGTCTCGTCCGGGAGCTCCTCGAGTCGTCCCAGCAGGCGGACGCGAACGCCCTGCTCGCGAAGCTCGTCGGTCTCGTCGGTGATGGCGCGTCCCAGGAGGTCGAACAGGCCGGCGACCTCGTCGTCGGAGCGGGCCCAGTTCTCGCGGCTGAAGGCGTACAGGGTCAGCATCGGGACGCCGCGGCGCACGGCGTGCTGGAGGAGCCCGCGGATCGTCTCCACGCCCGCGGCATGACCCTCGAAGTCGGTCACGCCCCTCGCCCGGGCCCAGCGCCGGTTGCCGTCCATGATGATCGCGACGTGCCTGGGCAGATCCTCCTGCGGGAGCAGCGGCGCCACGGCGGGAGGCACGTCGATGTCCGGCGTCCCGATCTCACCCGCGGGCTCGTGCGCGAGCGGTGGGGCGTCGGTCGGTCGAGCCAGCGATCGATCGAGCGGCGCCTGGGCCACTAGACCTCGAGGACCTCCTGCTCCTTGATGCCGCCCAGCCGGTCGACATCCGCGATGACGCGGTCCGTGATCTTCTGGAGCTGCTCCAGCGCACGGCGGGACTCGTCGGTCCCGACCGTGCCGTCCCGCTCTTCCTTCTTGAGCTGATCGGCGGCGTCGCGGCGAAGGTTGCGGATCTCCACCCTGGCCTCTTCCATCCGCTTGTGGACGGTCTTGACGATGTCCTTGCGACGCTCCTCGGTGAGGGGCGGGATGTTGAGCCGGACGACGGTGCCGTCCACGTTCGGCATCAGGCCGATGTCGCTCTTCATGATCGCCTTCTCGATGGCCCCCAGGACGGCGCGGTCCCATGGCTGGATGACGATCTGGTGCGCCTCCGGGACGCTGATGGAGGCAACCTGGTTGAGGGGTGTCTGCGTGCCGTAGTAGTCGACGTGCAGGCGCTCCACCAGGGACGCCGAGGCGCGACCGGTGCGCAGGGTGTGGAAGTCTCGCTCCATCACCTCGACGGCCCGGAGCATCTTGCGCTCGGCTCCGGACAGGATCTCGCTGGTCATCCGCTGACACCTCCGGGCTTGACGGAGATGAGGGTGCCGACACGCTCGCCGCGCGCCACCCTCGTGATGTTGTCGGGCTCGTTGAGATCGAAGACCACGATCGGCAGGTCGTTCTCCAGGCACAGGGACACCGCTGCCGCGTCGAGCACCTTGAGCTGGTCCCGGAGCACGTCGTGGTAGCTCAGTTGCTCGTACCGGGTCGCCGTCGGGTCCTTCATGGGGTCCGCGTCGTAGACGCCATCCACCCTGGTCGCCTTGAGCAGCACTTCGGCACCGATCTCCACCGCCCGCAGGGCCGCGGCCGTATCCGTGGTGAAGTATGGATTGCCCGTGCCCGCGACGAAGATCGCCACGCGGCCCTTCTCGAGGTGGCGGACGGCCCTCCGGCGGATGTACGGCTCGGCGATCTCGTTCATCGCGATGGCGCTCATCACGCGCACCGGGATCCCAGCCCGCTCGATCGCATCCTGCAGCGCGAGACCGTTCATCACGGTCGCCAGCATGCCGATGTAGTCACCGGTCGCGCGGTCCATGCCCCGGGCGGCGGCGGCCATGCCGCGGAAGATGTTGCCACCCCCGACGACGATCCCGACCTGCACGCCCATGGCGTGAACCTCGGCGACCTGCTGCGCGATGAACGCGCAGAACTTGGGGTCCACGCCGTACTGGCGCTCCCCCAGCAGGGCCTCGCCGGACAGCTTGAGCAGGATCCGGCTGTAGCGGAGCCGGCCTTCGACGGGGGCCATGTCCGACCCCTCGCTCTCACCCGGCACGATGCCGGGCACCGTCACAGCTCCTCCCCGAGCGCATAGCGCACGAAGCGGCGGACACGGATGTTCTCGCCGATGGTGGCGATCTTCTCGGTCACGAGATCCCGGACGGTGCGGTCCTCGTCGCGGAACGGCTGCTCCAGGAGGCAGACCTCGCGATACCACTTCCTGAGCTGCCCGTCGACGATCTTCTCGCGGAAGGCCTCCGGCTTGGCCTGCACGGCCTCGTCGGCGAGCAGCGCTGCCTTCTTCGCCTCGACAACCTCGGCCGGGATCCGGTCGATGTCGACGTAGACCGGCGCGAGGCCCGCGACCTGCATGGCGAGGTCCCGGGCGAGCTTCTGGAACTCGTCCGTCCGCGCGACGAAGTCCGTCTCGCAGTTGACCTCGATCAGGACGCCGACGCGACCGCCGGTATGGATGTAGCTCGAGACGAGGCCCTCGCGGGCGTTGCGGCCGGCCTTCTTCGCTGCGGCGGCCAGACCCTTCTCGCGCAGGTGCGCGACGGCCTTGTCCATGTCGCCGCCGGTCTCCTCCAGCGCGCGCTTGCAGTCCATGAAGCCCGCGCCTGTTCGCTCGCGCAGCTCCTTGACGGCTTCGGCCGTGATTGCCATCGACGTGATGCTCCTGTGGTCCTTGCGCCCACGCTCAGGCGTGCGCGAGATGATTCGTCTGGCCCGGCCCGACGCCGTACGGGCGCCGGCCGCTTTGGCCCGGGTCCACGGCGCTGTCGCCGTCCCGGGCAGTGATCACCCGGCGGCGGGTCCGGCCGCCGCCTCGGGCGCATCGGCTGCCTTGGGGGCGCCGGGCAGGAGATCGTCGTCCATGCCCGGGTCGAACGACAGGGTGCCACCGGCCGTCAGCTGGGCGACCAGGTCCGCGGCGGCCGCCTCGTCGAACGCGGGCTCGTCGGGGGTCTGCGGCTCGGGTGCCTCGGGCTCGGACGCGGAATGGGCCGCACGCTGCCGCGCACCCTCGATCGCCGCGTCCGCCACCAGCTGGCACAGCAGGCGAATGGCACGGATCGCGTCGTCGTTGGCCGGAATGATGTAGTCCAGCTCGTCCGGATCCACGTTGGTGTCGCCCGTGCCGACGACCGGGATCTCCAGCTTGTTGGCCTCGGTGACCGCGATCCGCTCGCGATGCGGGTCGATGATGAACATGGCGCCCGGCTGGCGCTTCATCTTGCGGATGCCGCCGAGCGTGGCCTGGAGCTTGTTCAGCTCCTCGGTCAGGAGGGCGGCTTCCTTCTTGGGGAGCCGGTCGAAGTCGCCGGCGAGCTGGCGGGCCTCGAGCTGGTCGAGCAACCCGATGCGCTTCCGGATGGTGATGAAGTTGGTCATCATGCCGCCGAGCCAGCGCTTGGTGACGTACGGCTGGCCGGCGCGGATGGCCTCCTGCATGACCGGCTCCTGGGCCTGCTTCTTGGTGCCGACGAACAGCACGGTCTCGCCACGGGCGACGGTCTCCGTGACGAACTCGAGCGCCGTGTCAAGGCGCTTGACCGTCTGCGCGAGATCGATGATGTGGATCCCGTTGCGCTCCGCGAAGATGAACGGCTTCATCTTGGGGTTCCAGCGGCGAGTCTGGTGCCCGAAATGGACACCGGCCTCAAGCAACTGGCGCATCGATGCGGTGGGCACAATGACCTCCTGCGGTTCCTTGCCTCCGCGGATCCCCGTCGGGGGCCGCCGGCCGGCCGTGGTGGCCTGGCTGCCGGACGGCACCGTCCCGATCGGGAACGGATCCGCGTGTGTGCTCCGTTCCGGCGGGTGCCGGGCGGGCGTGCATGAGCACCGCGGGCTGTGCCGCGGCGGGCGGGAGTGTAGCACAGGGGTATGGCGCCTCTGCCCGGAGACGCCTCTGCCCGGGGCCCAGCTCGGAGCCCAGCCCGAGGCCTCTGTCCGGGGTCTCTGCCCGAGGCCTCTGCCCGGGGCTCCGCCAGAGCCGGGGCTCCGCCAGAGCGCGGCCCGCGCGGACCGGACTCACCCCCCTGCAGGACCCGTGAGCCGGACAGTCAAGGGCGGATGGCGCGGTGGTGGCGGACCGACGGTCGCCCGTCCGGTGTGCGGTCGATGGCCACGAGGTCGACCCGGAGCGGCAGTCGTGGCAGCGGCAACCCCTCCGGCAGGAGGCCGCCCTCCAGGAGCGCGCCCACGGCCCGCCTCATCGCCGCACGCTTGCGGCGATCGAGCGTCTCCTCGGCAAGCCCGAAGTCCCGCCTGCCGCGCCGGCGCACCTCCACCACGACCAGCGCTGCGGGCGGGCCGGGATCGATCGCGATGATGTCCAGCTCGTCCCGGCCGAGGCGCATGTTGCGGGCCAGGATCGTCCAGCCCGCCCTCGCCAGCGCAGCGGCGACCAGGCGCTCTCCGGCGTCGCCGTTCCTGCGTGCCGCCGTCCCGGTGGTCGTCATCCACCGATGTTGACGGTCGCCGCTTATCCGCGGCTCATCGCCGCGAACGCGTCATTCCTGCAGATCAGCACCGTCGCCGAGCGCGCCGGCGACCACCGCGCTGTCGTCACCGAACAGGGCAAGCTGGTCGCCCGCCACCAGCACCTGGAGCGCCTGCCAGCTGGTCCGGTGGTGGGGCGTGAGCCCGTGCGCCCTGATCGCGTCGCGGTGCTCCTTCGTCGCATAGCCGGCGTTGCGTTCCCACCCGTACTGCGGGTATCGGACGGCGAGGCGGTCCATCATCCTGTCGCGGACGGTCTTGGCGACCACGGACGCGCAGGCGATGGAATAGACCAGGGCATCGCCGTCCACGATCGCCGTGTACGGCCCCACGTCCCGCTCGAAGTCCCCGATCCGCAGCCCGTCCACCAGCACGTGATCGTGGCCGCCGAGCCGGGCGATGGCGCGGCGCATGGCGAGGTGGGTGGCGTGGTAGATGTTCAACCGGTCGATGTCCGCGACTGACGCCGCCCCAACCCCCACGGCGATGGCGCGGCGTCGGATCACGGGCGCCAGCCGTTCGCGCTGCGCCGCGGACATCGTCTTGGAATCGCGGACCCCGGGGATCCGGTGGCAGTTCGGCGGCATGATCACGGCCGCGGCCACGACCGCGCCGCAGGTGGGCGCCACGCCGACCTCGTCCACCCCGGCGATGCGCGTGGCACCGGCGCGCCACAGGGGACGCTCCCAGCGGAGGGTGGGGACGATCACGGCCATCTCGAGTAGCGTAGCGTGCCGACGACCGCCACGAGCTCGCGGCCCCGGACGCGAAGCGACCCCCGCTCGTCGCGGGGGTCGTCGGGTTCTCGGCGGCCGGGCTGACCCGGTGGTGGCGCTAGCGGCGCTCGCGGAGCGTGGTCGCGGCCTTGCCGACGCGGTTGCGGAGGAAGTACAGCTTGGCGCGGCGGACCTGGCCGTGGCGGACGACCTCGATCTTCTCGATGCGCGGGCTGTTGAGCTTGAACGTGCGCTCGACGCCGACGCCCGAGGCGATCCGGCGGACGGTGATCGCGGACGCGATGCCGCTGTTGCGCATCCGCATCACGAGGCCCTCGAAGACCTGGATGCGCTCGCGGTTGCCCTCGACGACCTTGGCCGAGACCTTCACGGTGTCACCGGGCGTGATCACCGGGAGGTCGGTACGGATCTGGTCCTGGACGATCTCGTTGAGCACGTTCACGGTGAAGGGTCCTTGTCGGTTCGTCGGCAGCGGCGGCCGCGTGGGGTCTCGGGTTCCGGGACGGCGGCCGATGGGAAGGCACGCGCGACGGCGGAGGATACCACGCCACCCGTGGCCCTGTCAGGTTCGGGCCGGTCCGAGGTCAGGCGTCGTCGTCCCCCACGGCCTCGGCGGGAGGCTCCCGGAGGCCGTCCAGCATGCGCCGCTCCTCCCTGCTGAGCACCCGGTCCACGAGCAGGTCCGGGCGCCGCTCGAGCGTCCGGCGCAGCGACTCGCGCAGGCGCCACTTGCGGACCTCCTCGTGGTGACCCGAGACAAGCGTCGGCGGCACGGTCACACCCTCGAACGTTGCGGGTCGCGTGTACTGCGGGTACTCGAGCAGCCCGGCGGCGAACGACTCCTCCGTCGTGGATGCCTCGTCGATAGCGCCCGGGAGCAGCCGCAGGACGGCATCGATGACGACCAGCGCCGCCAGCTCGCCTCCGGTCAGCACGTAGTCCCCGACCGAGATCTCGCGATCCACCATGGACCGGATCCGCTCATCCACGCCCTCGTACCGGGGACACAGGAAGACCAGGTGCGAGGCCCCTGCGAGCCCGTGCGCCGTCGCTTGGCGGAACGGCTCCCCGGCGGGGTCCAGAAGGATGACCACCGAGTCCGGCCGTCGGAGCTCGGCCAGCGCCGCGGCCACCGGCTCCGGGCGCAGGACCATGCCCGCGCCCCCCCCGTACGTGTAGTCGTCGACCGCGTGGTGGCGGCCGAGGCCCCAGCGGCGCAAATCGTGCACCCGCACCTCGGCCAGGCCGCGCTCCAGGATCCGGCCGGGAATGCTCTCCCGCAGCGGTCCTTCGATCATCGCGGGGAAGAGGGTGAGGACCTCGATCTCGAGCGGCATCAGCCGGTCGCGGCGCCGTCGTCCGGGGCGGGGGCGTCGGACGGCACGGTGGCCGGTGCGGGCGCCGCGTCCGGTGCGGGGGCCGCGTCCGGTTCGACGTCACCCGAGGGACGCGGCGCAGCGGCCTTCGGCGCCCTCGGCTCCGCCGGCGCCCCGGGCAAAGGCGCCGGTGCCCGCCCCTTCATCGGTGTGGTGGGTCCCTTCGGCTGGCTGGGGCCCTTCGCCTTCGGCTGCTTCTTCGGCCGGCGGTCGCGTGGCCGGACGTAGTCGTCGTCCTCGACCGGCCTGGCGTCGAGGGCCAGGGCGTCCATGTCCACGATCATCTCGCCGCGCTCGGGGGCCAGGTCGGTCACGATCCCGCGGACGCCGGGCACATCAAACTCGCCGCGGGGGCCGCGGACGACGAACACCTCGGCACCACCGGCCCGGTAGATCTCCACCACCGTGCCCAGGTCCTCGCCGGACTCGGACCGGACGGCCAGGCCCTCCAGCTCGTGGAAGAACCACCGGCCCGGCACGCGCGGCTCGACCGGGGCGTCGATCTCGAGGTACACGTCCCGAAGGCGCTCGGCGGCGTTGCGGTCCGGTATGTCGCGGAGCCTGAGCCACCATCCCGGACCATCCGCGACGGGCGAGGCCTCGTCGATGGTCAGGGTCTCGTTCGTGCCTTCGAGATAGAGCGTGGTGCCGGGCACGAGGCGATCCTCGGGACGGTCCGTGAGAAGCTCCACCCGGACATGGCCGCGCAGCCCGCGGAACCCGCGGACGAGCGCGACGACGAGGCGCGCGGGCCCGGCATCACCCGACGCCTGACCGGCATCGCCGGGCGGACTGGAGGGAGCCAGCGGGACCCCCTCAGACGATCTCGAGGCTGACCGGCTCGCCCGTGCGGGCGGACGTCACCTTGAGCAGCGTCCGCAGCGCCTTCGCGACGCTGCCGTTGCGCCCGATGACCTTGCCCATGTCGGACTCGGCGACGTGCAACTCGATGATGGTGCCGTCCTCACCGTTGACGACCTCCACCGTGACGGCGTCGGGATCGTCCACGAGGGACTTGGCGACATAGGCGACAAGATCGGCGGCTGCCATCCGGGTGCCTACTTCGCGCTCGGCAGGACGCCGGCCTGCTTGAACAGGCGCCGGACGGTGTCCGAGGGCTGGGCGCCCTTGGAAAGCCAGTCCTTGGCCTTGGCCTGGTCGACCACGAGCTCGATCGGATCGGTTCGGGGGTTGTAGTGCCCGATCGTGTCGATGGCGCGGCCATCCCTGGCGGAACGGCTGTCGGCGACGACGAGCCGGTACGTCGGCTGCTTCGTTGCCCCGACGCGGGTCAGGCGGATGCGGACGGACATCTGGTGCGTTGCTCCTCCGTGGGCCGGTCCCCTTGAGCGGGAACGCGGCGCTGCTGGCTGCTGGGTGATGACTGGATCAGTGGGCGGTCATACCGATGACGAGGGTAGCTCCGTCGAGGGTAGCGCCGGGCGCATAGGTGCCGATCACGCTGTCGAAGGCATCGAGATATGGCTTGACATCGGTCTGGTAGGCGGCCTTGTCGGCGGCGGGGACCTGGGTTTCGGCGAAGGTGCGGACGCCCGCGACGTCGAGCCACAGGAGCGCCGCGTTGACCGCATCGGCCTTCTTGAGCGCCGCGACGAACCGGTCCGTCTTGGCCAGCGAGGCTCCCGTGCGGGCGTCGAGCACGGCCTTGACGAAGTCGGTGCCATACCCGATCACGACGACCTGGTCGGTCACCGCGTAGGCGATCTTGATGTTGGCCGGAGCGTTGACGGCGCCGCCCGTGGCCTGGCCGGCCAGGGAGCCGAGGTCCCCGAGGTCGACGACCACGATCGTGGCGCCGTTGTATGGCTCCTCGGTGACCGTGATCCCGGACGAGCCGCCGGCCAGCTGGAGGAAACCCCGCAGCTGCGTGAACAGACGGCCTGGCGCAGCCGCATCGAGGGGCACCGCCACGATGCCGCCGGCGACCGTGCCGCCGTCTACGGTGATCGCGACGCCGGTCTCGCCCAGCCAGTCCGCGACGGCGCCGAAGCCGCCCACGAGGGCGAGGGCGTCATCGACCTGCTTGACCCCGTCAGCGAGGGACGGGTCCGCGGCCAGCAGCGCCTTGGCTCGCTCCAGGGTCTGCCCCACGTCCTGGCCCTCGATGAGTGCCACGGTGGTGGGCGGGAGGAGCGAGGGCAGCTTCGACTCGGCCGTCTTCGCCGGACCGAGGGCCGCCTGGTGCGGCGTCGAGGCGTCGATCACGAACGCGCCGTCCTGGGCGCGGAGCGCAAGCGCGGCCCACGGGACCTGCAGGTTTCCCGCGAACGTGGGCAGCCTGGGCATGGACGACGCGGCCGAGCCGGCCACGGACTCGGCGCCCTTGAGCACGGCGGCGGTGTCGACGTAGGCGAAGGCGAGCCGGTCGCCCGGGACTGACGCCTCCGCGGTCTTGAACTGCTCGACCGTCGGCAGCCCAGCCGTGCCCTTGGTGTCGATGGCCGCCTTGACGGACGTCGTGTCGCCGAGCGCCATGACCGGCCCAAAGGTCGCCCAGGCGGCCTGCACGCCGGTCACCGCCACGTCGTTCGGGGGCGGGGTGATGGTGTTGATGGTGACGCCGTTGTAGGTCTCGGCGGCAGTGGTGGCACCAGCGACCGCCAGCACCTTCGAGGCCCACGCCCCGGCCTTGGCCGCGTCCGTGACGCTGACGAGGACGAGACCGCGGGCGGCGGATGCATCGGCGGTGGCCGGGATCGGGCCCATGGCGACGCCCACCTGGCCGCCGAACCATGGCTGGATGTCGGCCTGGTAGGTCATCGTCCCGCTGGACACCCGGCCGACGAGCATGTCGAGGGCTTCGTTGAGCTTGGCGGGGAATGCCGCCTGGTCGTCGAAGCCGGGGAGCGCCGTCATGGTCTTGGCCAGCTGGGCGCGCTGGTCGCCCGGGAGGTCCAGGCGGGCCTCGGCGTAGACGATGGAGTCGGCAGGGGTCCACGCGAGCACGGACGGATCGCCGGCGGCCGCGGTGAGCATGAGCATGGCACCGGCGACGGCGCCCACGACCAGCAGCGACACGACGATGGCGACGAGCCACTTCAGGCGGCTGCGGCCCGGACGGGCAGGCGCGATGGGCACCACCGGCACCGTCGGCACCGGTTCGAACGCCGGGAACGGCGCCGGCGCTGGCACCGCGGGCGCACCAGGGGCCGGGGGCGGGCCCGCGGCGGCCACGCCTGCGGAGGGGAGGCCGTCCGGAGCCGGCGACGCGTACGGTTGGGTCGGATCCTGGTCGGTCATCGGGGTACTCCCACCTAGCGGCGTCCCAGCATGCCCATCGCAGCCCGGCGTCCCGAAGGACCGGCGAGCTGCTTCATGAGCTTCTGCATCTCGCCGAACTGCTTCACGAGGCGATTGACCTCGGGCAGCGAGGTGCCCGAGCCATTGGCGATCCGGCGGCGGCGCGATGCGTTGAGGACCCCCGGGTCCCGTCGCTCACGCGGTGTCATCGAAAGGATGATCGCCTCGGTGCGCTTCAGGTCCCCGCGATCCACCGCCGCCTGGGCTTCCTTGGCCATGCCGCCCATGCCCGGGATCATGGACACGAGCTGGCCCATCGGGCCCATCTTCTGCATCTGGCGCATGGAGTCCAGCATGTCCTCGAGGGTGAACGAGGCCTTGCGGACCTTCTCCTCGAGCTTGGCCGCCTGCTTCTCGTCGAAGGCATCCTGGGCCCGCTCGACGAGGCTCAGGATATCGCCCATGCCCAGGATCCGGCCCGCCAGCCGGTCCGGGTGGAAGACCTCCAGCGCGTCGGTCTTCTCGCCCGTCCCCAGGAACTTGACCGGGATCCCCGTCACCGCGCCGATGGACAGGGCGGCACCGCCGCGGGCATCGCCGTCGATCTTGGTCAGGATGAGGCCCGTGACCGGCACGGCGCCCGCGAAGCCCTGGGCGACGGTGACGGCCTCCTGGCCCGTCATCGCGTCCACGACGAGCAGCGTCTCGACCGGCTTCGTCGCCGCCGATACGGCGCGGATCTCGTCCATCAGCGCTTCGTCGATCGTGAGCCGGCCGGCGGTGTCGATGATCACGACGTCGCGCCCCGTTCGCTTGGCGGCCTCGATGCCGCCGCGGGCGATGTCCACGGTCGGCGTGCCGACGGGCGCGCGGTGGACAGGGATGCCCAGGCTCCTGCCGAGCGTCTCGAGCTGGTCGGCGGCGGCGGGCCGGTACGGGTCCGCGGCGACCAGCATCGGCTGGCGGCCCATCTTGGCGATGTGCTTCGCGAGCTTGGCGGCCGACGTCGTCTTGCCGGAGCCCTGCAGGCCCACGAGCGCGACCACGGCCGGGTTGCCGACGAGCTTGAAGTTGCGGTCACCCGCCGACAGGAGCGCGGTCAGCTCCTCGTTGACGATCTTCACGACCTGCTGGCCCGCGGTCAGGCTCTCGAGGACCTCCGCCCCGAGCGCGCGTTCGCGCACCCGGGCGATGAAGTCCTTGACGACCTTGAAGTTGACGTCTGCTTCCAGCAGGGCGAGGCGTACCTCGCGCATCGCCGCATCGAGGTCCGCCTCGGAGACGCGCCCGCGCCCCGTCAGGCCCGCGAGGGTCTTCCGGAGGCGGTCGCTGAGGGTATCGAACATGGTGCGGCGGCGACCCTTGGTGATGGTTGAGGTCAGGCCGACCGGCGGACGCCGGGCGGATGGTGCGCGGGTTCTGGCGACACCGAGGCGCATCGAGTGTACGTCATGGTCAATGGGGACGCCCGTGACATGATCGCCGGGGTACGCTCGCGCGGTGACCTCCGACCCGCTCCTCGACCCGATCCCCCCGACCCACGACGCGCTCCCGTCGCGGAGCCTGCGACGGAACCGGGCGTTCATGCTCGTGTGGAGCGCGGCCACGGTCTCCGTGTTCGGCAGCTACGTGACCCGGATCGCGCTGCCGTTCGTCGCGATTCTCACCCTGGGGGCCGGTCCAATCGAGGTCGCGGTGCTGCGAAGCCTGGAGCTGGTCGCGGCGCTCGTCGTCGGGTTCATCGCCGGCGCGTGGGTGGACCGGCTCCGTCGCCGCCCGGTCCTGATCTGGGCCGACATCGGGCGCGCGGCGCTCCTGGGCAGCATCCCGCTGGCGGCCCTCGCCGGATGGCTGACGCTCCCTCAGGTGTTCATCGTGGCTGCAGCCGCCGCCGTTCTCACGACCTTCTTCGACGTGGCGGACCAGGCCTACCTGCCGACGATCGTGCCGCGATCGGACCTGGTTCGCGCGAACGGGGCCCTCGCGGCGACGAGCTCCGCGGTCGAGTTCGCCGCCTTCGGCGTCGCGGGCTTCCTCGTCAACCTGCTGACCGCGCCCATCGCGATCCTCATCGACGGGATCTCGTTCGTCGTCTCGGCCATCCTCCTGGGCTCGATCCGCAGGCCCGAGCCGCCGCCTCCGCCCGCGGCGGACCGGGACCCCGTGACACAAGAGATCCGGGAAGGGCTTCGGCTCGTCATCCACGACCCGGTCCTCCGCGGGCTCGCCGGGGGAATGATGGGCCTGGCCGCGATGTGGGGCATCTTCGGGACGATCTGGCTGCTCTTCGTCGTCGATGAGCTGCGGCTCGACCCGGCGCTGATCGGCGTGATCGCGGCGCTGGGCGGGTTCGGATCCCTGCTGGGGGCCCTCCTCGCGTCGCGAGCGACTGCCCGGTTCGGGATCGGCAACGTCATCATCGCGTCGATGCTGTTCGCGGCCTTCGGCAACCTCCTGATCCCGCTCGCACCCGCTGGGCTGCCACTGGTCGCAATCGCATGCCTGCTGGGACAGCAGCTGATCGGCGACACCGCGGTCACCGTGTTCGACGTGACCGAGATCTCGGTGCGCCAGGCGCGGGTCGGCGACAGGCAGCTGGGACGCGTCAACGCCACGGTCCGGGTCGCGATGGTGCTGGCACAGCTCGTGGCAACACTGCTCGGCGGCCTGCTGGCGGAGCTGATCGGGTTGCGCGGGGCCGCGTTCCTGGCGCCGATCGGGGCGCTGCTCGGTGCCTGGGCGCTGTGGGCCTCGCCGGTGCGCTCCCTTCGGCGGATCGAGGCGCCGCGCGCAGGAGTCCCTGGCTAGTCGAACAGCGCCGCCACGAAGGCCTCGGGGTCGAACGGCAGCAGGTCCTCGGCCTTCTCCCCCACCCCGACGAACCGCACCGGGACGCCCAGCTCCTTCTCGATCGCGAACACGATCCCGCCCTTGGCGGTGGAGTCCAACTTGGTCAGGACCACGCCCGTGAGACCCACGGCCGCGTGAAACGCCTTCGCCTGGGCCAGGCCGTTCTGGCCGGTGGTGGCGTCGAGGACGAAGAAGGTCTCCACGCGGGCACCGGGCAGACGCTTGTCGATGACGCGCCGGACCTTGACCAGCTCCTCCATCAGGTTCGACTTGGTGTGGAGACGGCCGGCAGTGTCGGCGATGAGGACGTCGGCCCGACGCGCGATCGCGGCGTCCAGCGCGTCGAACACGACAGCGGCCGGGTCCGCGTTCGGCGCATGGGCCACGATCTCCGAGTTGGTGCGCTGCGCCCAGATCCGGAGCTGGTCGATCGCGGCTGCGCGAAACGTGTCCGCGGCGGCCAGGAGGACCCGGCGCCCGTTCGCACGCTCGCGGGCGGCCAGCTTGCCGATGGTCGTGGTCTTGCCGGTGCCGTTGACGCCCACCACGAGAACGATGGCCGGCGCACCCTCCAGCGCGGGCACGGGCTCCCAGTGGGCAGCGTCGCGGGGGGCGAGCAGCTTCGCCAGCTCCTCGCGCACGGCGACTTCCGCGGTGACGTCCCTGCGCCTCCGGGCGCGCTCGACGAGGTCCATGGACAGCGCGGCGCCGACGTCCCCGGTGATCAGCGTCTCCTCGATCTCGTCCCAGTCCGCTCCGTCGCCGACGCCGAAGGCACTGCGGAGACGAGCGCCGAACCCGACGCGGGACTTCTCGAGTCCCTGCTCGAGCTGCTCGGCCTCACGCTCGCGCCGGGCGGCGTCGGCCTTCTCGGCGCTCCAGTCCGCACCCCACGCCCACACGGGGGCGGCTGCCACGGGCTCGGGCAGCGGGGCGGATCCGGGCTCGCGAGCAGGCTCCTGTTCCAGTTCCACCGCGACGCCGGGCTCGAGCTCGGGGTCGAGGTCGAGCGCTGCAATGGCGTCGTCGGCCTCGTCGGCGGGTTGCTGGTCGGGCTGCGGCTCGCTCGAGCCGCGGCGCAGGAAGCGCACGTGTCCTCCGGTCAGCCGGCCGAGCCGCCGGCCGGGATGGCACGCGACTCGATGCGGCGGGTATCCGCGATCGCCTGGGCCTCGTCGAGCCGCAGGCTGATCACGCGGCTGACCGAGTCGTCGCCGACGGTGACGCCGTAGAGCGCGTCGGCAACCTCGATCGTGCCACGGTTGTGGGTGATGACGATGAACTGCGTCTGCTCGGCAAGCTCGCGGAGGGCATCGGTGAACCGGCCGACGTTCGCCTCGTCCAGCGCCGCGTCCACCTCGTCCAGGACGCAGAACGGGGCGGGTCGCACCTGGAGCATCGCGAACAGGAGCGCCACGGCCGTGAGGGTCCGCTCCCCGCCCGAGAGCATGTTCAGCGCCTGGGGCTTCTTGCCGGGCGGCCGGGCCGTGATCTCGATGCCGGTGGACGAGAGGTCCGCGGGATCCGTGAGCGACAGCTTCGCGAAGCCGCCGCCGAACAGCTGCTGGAACCGCGCGTCGAAGGCAACCTCCAGCGCGGCGAACGTCGCCCTGAACTGCGTGGCGATGAGCACGTCGAGGTCTGCGATCAGCGCCCGGGTGCGGGCGATGGCATCCCGCAGGTCACGATCCTGGGCATCGAGCGCGTGGAGCCGGTCCCTCACCGACCGGAACTCGTCCACGGCGAACGGGTTGGCCGCCCCAAGCTCGTGGAAGCGGCGGCGAAGCGTGGCCAGGCGGCCCGGCGACGGCAGGTCGACGCCGGATGGCGCCCCCGCCCAACCTGGTGCGAGGATGTCCAGGGCGGCCTCGAGGGCAGCCGTCTCGGCTCCGGGTGCGTCGGCGATCCGGTCGGTGAAACTCGTCATCGTCGAGTCATCGGCCCGGTCGGTCCTGGCGACATCCGCCGCCTCCGCGGCCGCGCCGTCCCGGGCTGAGGTGCGCTCGAACTCGATCGGGTCCACGCCGGCGGCCTCGGCGAGATGGCGCAGGCCGACCTCACCCAGCCCCGCCAGCTCCACCAGGAGCTGCTCGCGCAGGGCGTCCAGGCCAAGGCGCGCCTCGAGGGCCGCCACGTCGGCGGCCCGAGCCCGGTCATCCGCGGTCCGGAGCCGCTCGCGGGCGGTCATCGCGGCACGCTCGGCCTCCGCCAGGCGGGTCCGTTCCACGCGGTCATCGGCGAGAAGCCCCTCGAGCGCCTCCCGTGCCCGCGTTTCGCGCGCCACGGCCGCGGCCAGCTCTCCGGTCACCACGTCGCGCTCGTCGCCCACAGTCCGCTCCCGGTCCGCCAGCGCCGCCAGGTCCCGTTCGGCCGACACGATCCGGGCCTCGGCCAGTGCCAGCGAGGCCTCGGCGCGGGCCCGCCGTCCCTCGGCGTCGCGCCGCGTCCTCTCGTGGGCGGCCACATCCGAGGCGAGGCGGTCCCGGCGGGTGCGCAGCTCGGCGCCGCGGCCCTCCCAGGCCGCCAGGGCCTCTGTCTCGCTCGAACCGGCTGTCTCGCCAATCCCAATCGACGCCTGCGGTCTCGCCTCGAGCACCTCGAGCGCCGCCGCGGCCCGCGCCGCCTCGAGGGCCAGTCGCTCGGCCTGCGAGGCATGCCAGGCGGCCTCCCGCGCGGCGGCCTCCAGGTCCCGGCCCGCCGCGCGCTCCGCGTCCTCGGCACGCCGGCGGCGAGCCGCAGCGGCGGACTCCGCGCCACGCGCCGCCTCGAGCGCCATCCGCGCCTCCGATGCGGCCGCGCCGGTGATCTTCGTGTCGCGCTCGGCCTCGTCTGCCTCGGCCTGCAGGGCGACCACGTCCCGCTCCAGGCGATCCGCCTGGGCGCGCCGCTCCAGGGGCGAGTCCCCGCGGCCGACCCGGATCGTGAGCGCGTCGAGCACCGCGGAACCGTCCCTGGTGATCGCCAGCCAGCCCAGCGGCAGGACGGGCTGCAGCTCGAGCGCCGCCGCCAGGTCCGGCGCCCAGACCGCGCGGGCCAGGAGCGCCCGGACCGCCCCGTTGGGGTCACGGCGCACCGCGTCCGCCAGCCGTCCGCCGGCCACCCCAGCCAGGACGTCGTCGAGCCGCCGGAGCTCCGCCGGGGACCCTCCGCCGGGGACCCTGCCCGCGCCGGCCAACCGCTCCTGCACCACGACGTGCCCGCGCTCTCCCGCCAGCGAGGCCGCGCCCTGGCGTTCGACCACGTACCCACGAACCACGTCGCCCAGCGCCGCCTCGACCGCGGCCCGCAGCCCCGGGTCCACCCCGAGGTCCTCGTCGACGCGCCGGCCGCCCAGCTTCCGGGCCGCCCGCGCGATCCCCCGCTCCTCCTCCTCGGCCAGCCGGCGCTGGAGCTGCTCCAGGCGGCCGCGGGCTCCGGCCAGCATCGATCCGGCGCGCGCGGCTCGCTCGGCGACCGCCCGGCGCGTGCCCTCCGCGGCATCCGCCTGCGCCCGGGCCACCTCGCGGGCGGCCCCAGCCTCCGCCTCCGCGGCGGTGGCGGCGGCGAGCGCGCACCGCGCCTCGGTCAGGGTGGCCTCGAGACGGACCCGGCGATCTTCCGACCCGGCTGCCTTGCCCTGCTCATCGGCGACCCGGCGCGCCGCTTCCGCGCTGCGGCGGCGGGCGGTCTCGGCCTCGGCTGTCCGGGCGGTCTCCGCGCGCTGGAACGCGGCCAGCTCGTCCCCGCGGGCCCGGCTCGCTGCCCGCAGCGACCCCAGCTCTGCCAGCGCCTCGGCCAGCGCCCGATCCGCCTCACCCAGCGCGGATTCCAGCTCGAGGTCCCGCTCGGCGACGGCCTCGGCCAGGATCCGGCGCTGGACCGCGAGGTCGGCC
>Ga0209014_10000716_pt1 | contig 19492 bp, 14 predicted proteins | sample BarGraNGADG00212_FD_184491 | JGI IMG/M metagenome (GOLD analysis project Ga0209014, IMG submission 184491) | Arctic peat soil microbial communities from Barrow, Alaska - Barrow Graham LP Ref core NGADG0002-212 (SPAdes) (version 2) | ecosystem: Environmental > Terrestrial > Soil > Wetlands >...
CGATCCCCTCGGAGGTGCGCCACGCGAGCGCCAGGATCGTCCACGTCGGATTCTTGTCGGCCTGCCCCACGAACGGACCGCCGTCGGCGACGAACAGATTCTTGCACGCATGCGCCTGGCAATTTGCGTTCAGCGCCGAGCTGTCCGAATCGTCGCCCATCCGGACGCCGCCCACCTCGTGGATGATCGAGCCGCCGTTCGAGATGCCGTACCCGCGCTCCTTCGAGGGCATCTGGTTGTTGACCGTTCCGCCCATCTGCGCGATGAGCGCGCGGAAGGTCTCCTGCATGTGCTTCACCTGGTTGATCTCGTGGTCGCTCCATTCCCAGTGGAAGCGCAGCACCGGGATGCCGTAGCGATCCTTCTTCTCGGGATCGATCTCGCAGTACGACTTCTCGTTCGGGATCATCTCGCCGCGGCCGTCGAAACCGATCGACGTTCCGTAATAGTGGCGGTAATCGGCCTTGAGCTCCTTGCCGTAGCCGCCGCCCTTCGGGTACCGGTGAATGCCTCCCATGAAGCCGCTGCTCGGCACGCCGCGCCCGCCCCAGACCTCGATGTGATAGCCGCGCGGGAAGTCGAGCTTCTTGTTGTCGATCCACCACGGCATGTACACGTGGAGGCCGCCGACGCCGTCGCAGTTGTGCGCGGGCTGATCCATCATCTTCGGAATGAAGCCGCCGACACTCGTGCCGGTGGTATCGGTGATGTACTTGCCGACGACCCCGCTCGAGTTGGCGAGACCGTTCGGGTGCACGGACGACTTCGAGTTCAGCAGGATTCGCGCCGACTCGCACGCGCTCGCCGCGAGCACGACGATCCTCGCCTGCACGTGCCGGTCCTGGCCGCTGTGCTTGTCGACGTAGCTCACGCCGGTCGCGACCCCCTGCGCGTTCGTAGTCACCTCGCGCGCCATCGCGTTCGTGAGGATCGTGAGCTTGCCCGTCTTCATCGCGGGGAAGATCAGGACGTTCGGCGACGTGAAGTTCGCGTTCACCATGCAGCCGCGGTTGCACTGGCCGCAGTAGTGGCACGCGGCGCGGCCGTGGAGCGGCTTCGTGAGGATCGAGAGGCGCGATGGAATGCAGGTGACGCCCAGCTTGTCGGATGCATCCTTGACCAGCAGCTCGTGGCAGCGCGGTCGCGGCGGGGGGAGAAAATCGCCGTCGGGATGGTTGCGCAGCCCTTCCTTCGATCCGAACACGCCGATCAGGCGATCGACCTTGTCGTAGTAGGGCGCCATGTCGTCGTAGGAAATCGGCCAGTCGTCGCCAAGTCCGTCGCGGCCTTTCGCCTTGAAATCGTCGGGGCCGAAGCGAAGCGAGATGCGGCCCCAGTGATTCGTGCGGCCGCCGAGCATTCGCGCGCGCCACCAGTCGAACTTCGTTCCTTCGGCTTTCGTGTACGGCTCGCCGTCGAGCTCCCAGCCGCCGATGCACGCGTCGAATTCACCGAACGGGCGTTCTTTCGTGCTCGCGCCGCGACGGGGAGACTGATATGGCCATTTCAGCATGGCCGAATCCTTCGCGTTGTCCCACGGACCGCCGGCTTCGAGCATCACGACGTTCGCACCGGCCTTGGTGAGGACGTGCGCGGCCATACCACCGCCCGCGCCGGAGCCCACGATGGCGACGTCGTACATCAGGCGTTTGGGAGATTGCATCAGCCCTGGAACGAGAGATTGTGAAGAAAGTTGTAGCTCGCGGTGATGCTCGCTTTGGGATCGGGTGCGACGTCGTGCTCGACGAACACGTGTTCGATGCCGGCCTTCTTTCGTGCCGCGAATATCTTCTTCCAGTCGATGACTCCGGATCCGACGTCGCGCATTTCCTGCGCAGGCGGCCCGCTCGCGTCCTTCGCGTGGAGCAGGCGGAATCGGCCGGGAAACTTGTCGATCAGCGCGAGCGGATCACCGCCGCCCTGCGTGACCCAGTAGACATCCATCTCGAAGTCGACGAAGGCGGGGTCGGTCTCCGCGAGCAGCACCTCGAGAGGGATCGCGCCCTCGACGGCCTTGAACTCGACGTTGTGATTGTGATAGCCGTAACGGAGGCCGGCGTCTTTCGCGCGCTTGCCGACGGCGTTGAAGCGCTGGGCGAGTTCCTTCAGCGACGCGACGCTCTGGAAGAATCGCCCGGGCACCGACGCCACGACCATCCACTTGTGCCCCATGGTCTTCGCCGCCGCGGCGGTCGCGTCGAATCCGGTTTCCACGTTGTCGAGGCCTACGTGGCACGACGGCGACGTGAGCTTGAGCCGGTCGAGCGTCGCGCGCAGCGCCGCGGGCTCGCGATTGAAGTAGCCGGCGAACTCCACTTCGCGATAACCGATTCCGGCGGCCGTCGCGAGTGTGCCCTCGACGTCCTTCGCCATCAGCGCACGAACGGTATAGAGCTGGAGGCCGACGGCGTCGAGTTTCGCAGTCCGGGTCCCGGCGAGCAGGTCACGCGACAGAGCGGCGGCGGCGGTGGCCACACCGAGCGTCTGCAGGAAGGAGCGGCGGGATGTCATTCCAGAGAGTTTCGCGCTCTGAGCGGCTCGGCGCAATGGCGACGCGAGATGGAGAACTGCTCGAGTGGGGAGACATGATATGGATTCGGAATGCGGGGCGGGATGCGGGATACGGAACTTCGACCCGATGCAGAATGCAGAAGAGGAATGCGGGATGCGGAACTTCGACCTGATGCAGAATGCAGACGAGGAATGCGGAGTTCGGGAGAAGCGGCGAGATTTGAGTTTGGATGCGGGATGGGGAAAGGGCGCGGCTTCACTAAAGTCGGGCCCTTCATCGTTTCGCATGGCCGCATCCATCTCACATCTCAACAGCTTGTCCAGCATCCCGGATTCCTCTTCTGCATCCTGCATCCGGGAGCATCGGGGCGAATCTCGCCACTCCCATCTCGCTCTCGCCTATTTTGCGGGCGTCATGCTCCACGGCGGCACCACTCCGTTCATGCGCGCGTACGCGATCGACTGGCCAAGGTGTTCGCCCGCGTGTTCCGCAATGGCGAGTAGCAGCGCGCGCTTCGTGATCTTGCGCCCGAAGAAATCGACCATCGCATCCGCATCGCCATCCGGTGTGGCGATTGCTGCGTTCCTGATGAAGGCGAATCCCGCCTTCATCGTGGCGAGCACCTTCTCCTTGCTGTCCGGGCAGTTCTCGATGGTCTTCAGGTCGATGCCCGCGGGTGTCTTCGGGCCGAGCGGCTCGGCGAGCGAATAGTTGTCGCCGGCGATGTGCAGGAACACCTCGCACACGGAGCGCACGCCCTTGCCCGGGCGCCACGAGTACTTGTCCCACGGCATCGCGTTCGCGAGCTGCGTGAACTTTCCCTCGATGCCGTTCATCTGGCTGAGAAACTCGCCGCGCCAGCCGGCGATCGAACCCTGCGCCGCGAGCGGCGCCGACAGCGTCATCGAAAGAAAGGCGGCGGTGAGTGCGGCGAACGTCGATCGGCCACGCATCATGACTGGAATCTCCCGAATGAAGGTCATGCGGAAAGCTACGGCGCCACGTCGAGCTTGACCAACGTGTTCAGCAGGACGTTCGCGCCGTTGGTGATATCCTGTGGACGAGAATACTCCTTCGGTGCGTGGCTGATCCCGCCGATGCTCGGGACGAAGATCATCCCCACCGGGCAGAGCTGCGCGAGGTCCTGCGCGTCGTGGCCCGCTCCGCTCGGCATGGTCTTGTGCGTGAGCCCGAGTTCCGCGGCCGCGGCGGCGATCATCGCGCGGATGGCCGGCGCGGTCGGCGCCGGAACGTTGTCGGTGACTTGCGCGAAAGTGAACGTCGTGCCGTTCATCGCACCGATCTTCTTCGCTTCGGCCTGAATCTTCGTGGACAGGCCGTCGATCTTTTTCGCGTCGAGGTCGCGCACCTCGAGCGTGCACTCGACCTTGCCGGGAATGACGTTCACGGTACCGGGGAGCGCCGTGATGCGCCCGACCGTTCCGACCTGGCGGCCGGGCTCGCTCGTGACGATTCGATTCACGGCTTCTATGAAGCGCGCCGCCGAGAGCAGCGCGTCATGCCGGTTGTTCATCGCCGTCGTGCCGGCGTGGTTCTGGAATCCGTCGATCGTGACGTTCCACTGATGAATCCCGACGATCCCCTCGACGACTCCGATGTCGAGCTTCTCCTGCTCGAGCGTGCCGCCCTGCTCGATGTGCAGCTCGAGATACGCCGTGAGGCTTCCCTTGGCGCGCCGTGTGCGCTCGAGGTGATCGGGATCGCCGCCGAGAAACGCAATCCCCTCGCGAATGGTCTTGCCGCTGCGGCTCACCGTCGCGAGGTCGGCTGGCGTCAGCACCGCGGTGGCAGCGTGGCTTCCCCACAGCCCGCCCTCTTCGTTCTGCCAGATCACGACCTCGAGCGGATGCCGCGTAGTGATGTTCTGCTCCGCGAGCGACTGCGCCACCTCGATCGCCCCCAACGACCCCACGTCGCCGTCGTACATCCCGCCCTCGGGCACGGAATCGGTATGCGAGCCGAAGAGAATTGCCTTTAGCGATCCGTCGCTCCCCGCGCGCCGTCCAAGGATGTTGCCGGCAGCATCCACCGAGACGTCGAGCTTCGCATCGCGCAAGAGCTGCATAATGTAGGGCCGCGACGCTTTGTCCGCGTCACTGTATGCGACCCGGGAGACCCCACCCTGCGGGTTCTTTCCGAACTCCGCGAGCGCGGCGAGGTGCGCGTTCAGGCGCGCGCCATTGACCTTCAGCGGAGCGGCAAGCGAGGCAGTTGATGCTCGAACGTTCCGTGGCAACACCGCCGCGGCCGCGGCCGCGATGATGGAGCCGGCAAACTCACGTCGTTTCATTGAATCTCCTGTTCTTGACAATTCATGCTGCGGATGAAGCTCACGCCAGAGCGCCGAAGAAATGACCGACCAGTGTGGTGGCTCCCTTCGCGACAGCTCCCCAATAATGGACCGAACCGCGGCGGATCGCCTCACCCGCTCCACGAAACGGATGGACGGCGTTCCCCGGTCCTCCCCCTCGACGCGACCGGCGCGTATGTTGCCGTGTAGTCTGCCACCGGAGCGGGAGTCGACATGCGCATTAGCGACACAAACTGGATGCAGGTGGAAAAATATCTGCAACGCGACGACCGGGCGGTGCTGCCGCTCGGCAGCACGGAGCAGCACAGCCATTTGCGGCTCACAGTCGATTGCATCCTCCCCGAGCGCGTCGCCGCGGACGCCGCCGAACCGCTCGGAATCCCGGTGTTTCCCGTCGTGCCATACGGCGTCACGCCATACTTCCGCGAGTTCCCGGGCTCCATCTCGCTCCGCGTCGAGACCCACCTCCGGGTCGTGAGCGACATCCTCGACGGCATGGCGCACAGCGGCTTTCGCCGCATCCTGATCGTCAACGGTCACGGCGGCAACAACGCCGTGCAACAGTTCGCGCAGGAGTGGGCCGCCGATCACGCCGACTGCCGCGTGCTCTTCCACAACTGGTGGAACGCGCCGCTCACCTGGGCGAAGGTCCAGGCGATCGATCCGGTCGCGTCGCACGGATCGTGGATGGAAAACTTTCCGTGGACGCGGCTCCCCGGCGTCCAGATGCCCTCCACGCAACGTCCGATGGTCGATCTCGCGACCGTTCGCTCACTCGATCCGGTCGCGTTGCGGGCATACCTGGGCGACGGCAACTACGGCGGCCTGTACCAACGCTCCGACGAGGATATGCTCGCGCTCTGGCAGGTCGCGGTCGAAGAGACGCGCGCCCTGCTCACGGGCTCCTGGGGCCAACCGTCCTGACAACGGAATCAAAGATGCGGTTTCTCGTCTGGGGAGCGGGCGCGATCGGGGGCACCATGGGCGCGTACCTCGCGCGCGCCGGACACGACGTGACCATGGTCGACAACGTCGACGAGCACGTCGCGGCCATCAATCGCGACGGAATCCGCATTACCGGGCCGATCGCCGAGTTCACCCAACGAGTGCCCGCCTTCACGCCCGCGACGCTCACCGGCGAGTGGGACACGATCATGCTCGCGACCAAGGCGCACCACACTGCGGCCGCCACGCGCGCGCTGCTTCCGCATCTGAGCGCCGCGGGTTGCGTGATCTCCGTGCAGAATGGACTCAACGAGCTCACGATCGCCGAGATCGTCGGCGCCGAGCGGACGGTCGGCGCCTTCGTGAATTTCGGCGCGGACTACATGGAGCCGGGAGTGATCCTCCACGGCAGTCGCGCCGCGGTGGTCGTCGGTGAAATCGACGGCCGCATCACGCCGAGAGTCATCGCCATCAGGGACGCCTGGCGCGACTTCGACGACCGCGCAATCGTCACGCCGAACATCTGGGGCTTCCTGTGGGGCAAGGAAGCGTACGGCGCGATGCTCTTCGCCACGGCGCTCACCAACGAGTCGATCGCCGACGCGCTCGCGATGCCGGCGTATCGCCAGCTATATGTTTCGCTGGCGAGGGAGATTCTCGCGGTCGCGAAGGCGCGCGGCGTCACGCCCGAGGCGTTCGACGGGTTCGATCCCGCGGCCTATCTCCCGGCCTCCGGCCCCGGCGCCGCCGAGAAATCGCTCGACGATCTCGTCGCCCACAACCGACGCTCGGCCAAGACGCACAGCGGCATCTGGCGCGACCTCGCCGTGCGGAAGCGGGCCACCGAAGTCGACGCGCAACTCGGAATCGTCGCGACCCTTGGGAAACAGGCCCGCGTCGCGACGCCGCTCACCGACCTTCTCGTCGAGTTGATCCACGAGATCGAGAACGGCGCCCGTCCGCAATCGATCGCCACGCTCGATGCGCTCGCCGCGATCGCCCCCGACAAGTCCGGCACATGAATCTCGATTTCAGCGGCAAGACCGCGATCGTCACCGGCGCCGCCCACGGCTTCGGCCGCGCGATCAGCCTGGCGTTCGCGAAGCGCGGTGCGAGCGTATGGGCCTGCGACGTGGTCGAAGACGAGCTGCTCGCGACGCGAAAGCTCTGTGCCGAAATCGGAGGCACGTGCACCGCGCGCGCTGTGGACGTGCGCGACAAGGACGCCGTCGAACGGTTCGTCGCCGATGCCGCCGCCGCGACGGGACACGTCGCCATCCTCGTCAACAATGCCGGCGGCGTGCTGGGCCAAGTGGGGCGTCCGCTCGAGGAGGTGACGCCGGCGCAATGGCAGGACATCTTCGCCGTCAACGTGACCGGCGCGTTCTACTTCTCACAGGCCGTTGCGCCGGGAATGAAGACGGCACGCGGCGGCCGCATCGTCAACATCTCGAGCGGCGCAGGACTCGGCATCAGCCTCACCGGCATTCAGGCTTACGCGTCGGCGAAGGCGGCGCAGATCGGCCTGACGCGGCAGCTGGCGCACGAGATGGGACCGTGGGGCATCACGGTCAACAACATCGCGCCCGGATTCGTGCGCTCCAATGCGGCGACCGAGCGCCAGTGGGAGTCGTACGGCGCCGAGGGGCAGCGAGCGCTCGTCGAGCACATCGCACTCAAGCGACTGGGCACGCCCGACGACATCGCCAATGGGGTGCTCTTCTTCGCCTCGGAGCACGCCAACTGGATCACCGGGCAGGTGATTTCCATCGACGGCGGCAAGTGACGGCGAACGAGAAGGTGTTCGCCGTTCTCAAGGAGAGTCACGACAAGATCCTCGCCCGGCTGGTCGAGTTTGCGTCGATTCCGAGCGTGAGCACCGATCCCGCGCACGCCGCGGATATGGAAGCGGCGGCGCGCTGGGTCGCCGCCGAGCTCGCCGCGTCGGGCCCGATCGCGGTGCGGACTATCGAAACGCACGGAAATCCCGTGGTGTACGGCGAGTGGCTCGGTGCGCCCGGCAAGCTCACCGTGCTCGTGTACGGCCACTACGACGTGCAGCCGCCCGACCCTCTCGAGAAATGGCACTCGCCTCCGTTCACGCCCACCGTGCGCGACGGCCGACTCTACGCCCGCGGCGTGTCGGACGACAAGGGGCCGATGTTGATACCGATCAAAGTCGCCGAGTCGTTCTTGAAGGTGACGGGCGCACTGCCGATCAACGTCAAATTCATGTTCGAGGGCGAGGAGGAGATCGGCAGCCCAAGCCTGGACGCGTTCATCCGCGAGCACAAGGACTTGCTCGCCGCCGACGTCGTGATCTCGGCGGACGGCGCGATGTGGCGGAGCAATGAGCCGTCGCTCACCGTGGCGACCCGCGGGATCGCGGAGCTCGAGTTCACGCTCACGGGCGCCGCCAAGGACCTGCACTCGGGGCGCCATGGCGGCGGCGTCGCCAACCCGCTGCATGCGATGGCGCAGCTCGTCGCGTCGCTGCACCGCCCCGATGGCCGCATCGCCATCGATGGATTCTACGATTCCGTGCGCGAGCTCAGCGCGGAAGAGCGCTTGGGCCTAGCGGCGCTTCCGTTCGACGAAGCGGCGTACCTCGCGCAGATCGGCGCGCCCGCGGGCTTCGGCGAGGCCGGCTACACGATGCTCGAGCGCCAGTGGACCCGGCCGACGCTCGAGATCAACGGCATGTGGGGCGGGTATGAGGGTCCCGGACAGAAGACCGTGATCCCATCCGAGGCCCACGCCAAGATCACGTGCCGGCTCGTGCCGGACCAGGATCCGCGCGAAGTCGTCGCGCTCATCACCCGGCATCTCGAATCCAATGTGCCGCAGGGCACGCGCCTTTCCGTTTCGCCCGGGGATCACGGCACGCGCGCCGGCCACATCGCATTGGATCACCCAGCACTCAAAACCGCGGAGGCGGCCCTCCACGCGGTCTACGGCGTGCGGCCGCTGATGGTGCGCATGGGCGCCACGGTGCCGATCATGGAATTATTCAAGCGCCACATGGGACTCGACACCGTCTTCTTCTCCTTCTCGACGGCCGACGAGGATTACCACGCGCCAAATGAATTCTTCCGGGTGCACCGGCTGCACGAGGGCCTCGAGGCGTGGGCGCGGTACTGGGAGCTGCTCGGCGAGGCGCGCGCATGACGCAATCCGCCGAGCTCAGGAAGGCCGAAGCCAACGTCGAAGCGCACAGTGCATCGCTCAAGAAAGAGCTCGGCGTCCGCGACCTCGCCCTCACACAGATCCTTTTCATAGTAGGCCTCAGCTGGATCGGCGTCGCGGGCAAGCTCGGCCCGTCACACGTCGTCTTCTGGCTGCTCGCGCTCGTGCTGTTTTATCTGCCGTCGTGCGTCGTGGTCATGTACCTCAACCGCCTGATGCCGCTCGAGGGCGGACTGTATCAGTGGGCGAAGCTCGGCTTCAACCAGACCGTGGGTTTCATGCTCGCATGGAATCTCTGGCTGTACGTGATCGTGTTCGCGTCCGAGATCGGCCTGACCGCGGCGACGTACCTCACGTACGCCATCGGGCCGAGCGCGGCGTGGATGACGTCGAGCACCTGGTTCGTGATGCTGTGCACCGGGGTGATCCTCTCGCTTATGGTCGTCGCGTCGACGATCGGTCTGTCGGTCGGCAAGTGGGTGCACAACACCGGCGGCGTCATGATGCTCGTGATCTTCGGCGCGCTGATCCTGCTGCCCCTGCTCGGCCTCGCGACAGGACACCTCAAGGAGTATCACCCGTTCCGCACGGAGATCCCAAAGCTCTCGCTCTTCAACCTGAACATCCTCGGCAAGATCGGCTTCGGCGCGCTCGGCGGGTTCGAGTACATGGCGATCCTCGCGGGTGAAACGAGATCGCCCGCCCGTTCGGTTTCACGATCGGTTCTCATCGCGGCGCCCATCATCGCGATCATGTTCGTGATGGGCACCGCCACCATGGTCGCGTACGTGCCCACAGCGCAGATGGACCTGATCGGCCCGCTCCCGCAGGTGCTGCGCATCGGCTTCGGCCCATTCGGCATTGCGGGCCCGCTCGTGACGATCGCGATCCTCATGACGCTGGCGTCGCGCATGGCGCAGGCGAGCGTGAGCTTCACCGCGGTGACGCGCCTGCCGATGGTCGCCGGGTGGGACCGCATGCTGCCGGCGTGGTTCAGCAAGCTGCATTCCAGGTACAAGACGCCGGTGAATTCGATTCTTCTAGTTGGCGCCGCGTCGTTCACGATGGCGCTGATCGGCAACATCGGAGTCGGACAGGCGGAGGCGTTCCAGCTGCTGTTCAACGCGAGTCAAACGCTCTACGCGCTGACGTACGTCGTGATGTTCGCGATCCCGATCTGGGGGCTGCGCGGCGTCAGCCCGAGGCCGCCGCTGTGGCTCAAGGTGGCGTCGATGTCGGGGCTGTTGATGACGGTGCTCAACATCGTGGTGTCCGTCGTGCCGATCATCGAGGTGAAGAGCGCGGCGGGGTTCGCGTTCAAGATCACGGCGATGATCGTGGTGATGAACCTCGTGGGGGTTGGGATCCTCGTCGCGGCGCGCCGCCGAGCCGCGCGTCAGTGACGCGTCCCTCGCGTCGATCAATCGCGCGCTGAGACCGCAGAAGTCGTCAGGACGCTGATCGCGAACGTGTTCGATTCGAGCTTTTCGTTCGCGCCGATCGTGAGGCTCAATCGATACGTGCCGTCCAGCGTCCGGCCACCCCACTTCGGACCACCGGGCCCGCTGATGGCGGCAGCGACCGGCCACTGAAACGTCTTCGTTTCGCCCGGCACGATCGTCGAGTCCGAGCCAATCCCCAATTGGTCCTACCCCTTCGTCGCGGCCACGGTCACAATGTGGCCATCGAGGCTTTCCCTTTCACGACCCGGTTTTGCGCGGACATACGTTGCAGAGCACCCCACGTCGTGGGACGCACATCTGCTCAATCTCTGGAGGTACTCATGAATCTGCTTCGTTCGCGATGGTCAACACTGTGCGCCGCCGTCTGGCTCGGATGCGTCTTTGTCTGCCCGAGTCCAGCCCGCGCGCAAATGTTTGTCGAGCTCGGTGCCGGCTTGAACTTCGTTTCGCCCGTTCCTTCCGGCGTCAGCTACGGCAGCGGATCCAACCTTCAGGCCTCCATCGGGTGGAAGGTCGAGCCAAAAATCCGCTTGCGGGTCGACGTGCTTACGAGCCAGTTCGACATCAAAGCGACGGTCACGCGGCCGTGTCCGTCCTTCGGCTGTTCAGGGCCCGGTTTCTCTTTTCACTCCGAGTCCGTCAACGGCGTGACCGCGAACATTCTCGCGGATGTGGATGCGCGAGGGATTCTCTATTTGATTGGCGGCGCCGGACTCTACGACGTGCACACACAATCCACGGAACGGCTTATCGGAGTGTCGGCCGGCGCAGGAATCGCGGTTCCGATGGGCTCGCGACTACGCGGCGTGGTCGAGGCACGCTGGCACGGTCTGCTCGGCGCCACATCCGGGCCGGCATGGCTTGTGCCGATCACGGTCGGCCTTCGCTATTAGGACTAACGCTACTTCGCCACTTTAATTGTGATGTGGAGCCAGTCTAACTCGTCGTTCCATTGGATTTCTCTAGGAGCGAGTGGATGATTTCGCGGGGATCACGGAAGAGTGCCGCGGCCGACGAAGGGTCGGACTGGGAGCAGGAGATGGCGCGATGGATGGCGCCGTTCCTCGCCGCGCTGGGCCACAAAGGCCGTCGCCGCTGGGCGGCGGTGTATCTGCACGGCGTGCTCGGCCCCGACGATCGCAAGAGCGTGCAGCCGATGGCGGCGCGGATTGCACCCAATGATCACGAGCAGTTGCACCACTTCATTGCGACCTCGGCGTGGGATCCCACGCCGCTCGAGACGGCATTGGCACACGAGGCCAAGCGCTTGGTCGGTCGGCCCGACGCGGTGCTGATCAGCGTGCAGCGTCGCGCCATACTTCCACGATCTCGATTGGATTTCCTGTCCCATCAGTGCACATCTGTTCAATCACCGCTCGAAGGGCGTCACGCCGCAGCCGCCCGCGTCAGGCCTGCCATGCTCACCGGCACTCTCTCCAGTACGCGGTGCAGCTGCTTGTGCCATCCGCCGTGGCGAGGACATTCGGCCATCGCATGGACAATCGCAGCGAGCGGCTCGCAACCCTTCCACTGGGTGCTGTGCCCAACAGACAAACAGCCCCGCCCGGAGAACACGTGACCCGCTCCCGTTGGCTCCTGCTCGCCGTCGTGCTGAGTGCTTCACCCACCCGAGCCCAGGTGCCGCACCTCGCGGGATCGCTCATGCTCGACCCTGATGCGGGGCGCTTCGACGGCGCGCTGTGCGTAAGCCGTTTCTCTCCCCGAGCCCCCGTGCGGTTTCTCCTCGCCACGGGCCTCAACGTCGCGCAAGTCACCGACTCGGCCGGCCGGGTGCTCGACTACAAGTGGTACTACGACGTGGACCCCTCCGGCGAGGGAACCGAATACGTCGTATCCCTGCCCGACACGGCAGCTCGCCTGTCGAAGCTATGCGTATCGTATGTCGGCGCCTTTCCGGTCTACGACTCCAACACCGCCTCGGACGACTGGAAGGGACGGATCGCGTTCACCGCCGGCACTGTCCGTGCAACGGAACAGACCAAGTGGTACCCGGTGCTGTACGACTCGGCATCCAACCACATGGAACAAGCGGTGACCTACCGACTGCACGTTCGTTGTCCCGGCTGTCGGACCATCTACGTCAACGGAGCAACACCGGTCAGGGACACGGTCGCCGACGTGGCGTCGGCGGTGGCGCGGCCGCTGATGCTCTACGTCGGACGCTACGACGGGCACCAGGTGGATGGTTTCGACTATCTCGGCGGGGCCGTTGGCCCCACGGCCGCTCGCGTCCTGCGACGGACGTTCAATGAGATCAAGGAATACTACGAGCGCCTGCTCGACGTCGCCTACGGCGATCGCCCCACGCTGCTCTCGTTCCGGTCGGTCGCTCGCGAGCGCTACATCGGTCGGAATACGTGGGCCTTCACGACGTGGCCGACCATCGCGTTCGACGGCGGCCTCGATTTCGATCAGCTGATAGACACGACCGGGCGGGAGTCCCTGTACGTGCTCAGCCACGAGATGGCGCATTACTATTTCGGCACCGTGTTGGTTCCCCGCGGTCCTCTCTACTGGCTGTACTTGGAGTCCACCGCCGACTATCTCTCCCTGAAGGCGATTGGGCGCTTCGCTGGAGATTCGGCCATGCGCGCGCGAGTAGCCGACTACTTGCGGCAGATTCAGCGGACTGGGTCCTTCCCCACGCTCTCCGCCATCCGGACGGAAGGCGAGATCGACGGCACGTACCGCTACCGGGTCGGACCGCTCTACCTGCTCGCGCTCGACCGCATGATGGGTGAGCGCAAGGCGGCTGGTCTGCTGCGCGAGTTGCTCACGGCTCCGGCCGAGCGCCCGGCCGACTACCCGTCCTTCCGCCAGGCCGCACTCGCGGCCGGTATCACCGCGGCCGAGTTCGCCCGCTTCGAGGCGGAGTGTCTGACGCCGCCCGCCGCGACGAGCTGCATCGCCACCCTGGCGTCGACGCCCTGAAACGGCGCTGCGGCGGTGCCAACTCCTTTTGTGCTGATCCGTGCGGGATTGATCAGCTCCTCCTGCTCACCGCCATCGTCTCGGAATTGCTTGATCCGTGCCCAACAGCCTCGACGGTTGGCCGACTGACTCCCTGAGTCGAAACCGCGGCCATAAAGAAATGGCGAAGTAGTGCTAAACTCTACCGCGGAATCACCGGCAGTCGAATGCGCGATGCGTGCTGCGAGTCATGCAGCACGCGTTGGTGCGCGCTCACGAACTTCGACTCGCGCTCGTTGTCGCCGCCGGTGTTGAGGTTGCGGTCGTACTTCGGGAACGCCGCCGACGCGACCGTCACGCGAAGCTTGTGTCCCGCCGGAATCACGATCCCCGTATACCACATGTCGATCTGGTACTCGTAGACCGTGCCCGGCGTCAGAAGCTTCGGCTTGTCGAAGCCCTCGCGGAACCGCGCCCGCGCGACGCCGTCCTGAATGCGCATCACGCGGCCGTCCGGATAGACATCGAGCAGCATCACGTTCCAGTCGGTGTCGAGCGCGTCGGTGGCGGCGAAGAGCGTGGCGCTCATGGGACCGGTGATTTCCATCTCGCGCGCGAACGGCGCCGATGTGAACGCGAGCAGGTCGGTGCGCATCGCATGGATCTTCTGATAATCCTCGTTTAGACTGAGCTCGAGCTCACGCGCATCTATGAGGTAGGGCGTCGGCTTTCCCGGATCGTACGTGAACGTGTCCGCGGGTTCAGCCTTGGGCGGGAGCGTGTCGAGCGTGCCGTCACTCATACCACCCATCGCGCCAACGTTCGCCTTGCCGCCCGAGTGGATGAAGAAGTCGGTCCATTTCGTGCGCGCGAGCGGGAACTCCTTCTCCTTGCGCCACGTGTTGTCGCCCATGATGAAGATGTCCACGGGCGGCTCCCGATCCACGCCGTTGTCGATGCCCTTGAGATAGTGGTCGAACCAGCGGAGCTGCAGCATCCGCGAGTCGATGCGCGCCTGCGCGCCGAAGCTGCCGTTCACGTAGTCAATCCCCTTGTGCGCGCCGGCGTCCATGAAGAGCCGCTGGAATTGCTTCGCGTGCAACCCGTCGATCGCCATGTAATTGCGGATCGTGCCCCGCGCATCATCGTACCAGCCGCCGATGCCGAGCACCGGCACCTCGACCTTGCCCAGCCGCGCCTCGATGCTTAGGCGGCGCCAGTAGTCGTCGAGCTTCTGGTGATCGAACCAGTCGTTCCAGTATTTCGGCCGTCCGCACCCGGACTTCTCCGCGCTCGCGATGACCGGCAGGCTGTTGAACGCCGTCTCGACGTCGAGGTTGCTCATGTCCGACATCGTCTCGCGCACCTGCGTGAGGCACAGCCACGGCACGATGGTGGGTGAGAACACCATGTCGATGTACGGCACGATGCGCAGCGGATCCGCGGTCGCCACGGCCGGTGCGATCGCCGCGAGGTGCGGCGGCGCCGCGATCGCGGCGTACCACGCGTAGAGCCCGGGGTTCGAGCGCCCGATCATCCCCACTTTGCCATTCGCGCCGGGAAGCTTCGCCGCCCACTCGACCGCGTCGTAGCCGTCGCTCTCCTGCATCGCGTTCATGTCGAGCACGCCGAGCGAGCCGCCGCGTCCGCGCACGTCCTGCTTCACATAGATGAATCCCCGCGACGCCCAGAAGGTGGCCGCGGCGGTGTCGATGCGAAGGTAGGGAGTCCGCTCCATCACGACACCGAACGGCCCCTTCCCCGACGGCGTGCCGACGAAGTTCATCAGCACGGTGCCGTCCCGTGCCTTCATCGGAACGGCTGGGTCGATCGTGACTGCGCTGCTCGAGTCCGAGACCGGGCCGGGCCAGAGCGCATAGAACGGCTCGTACACGGGCGGCGAGGTGCGGCGCACAAACCACACGCGTTGTGTCGGATCCTTGCCACGATAATACTGTCCGGCAATTGTGTCGTTCGCGATTCGCGCGCGAATCGACGTGCCCGCGTCGAGATCTATGACCACAGAGTCGCCGGTCACGACGATGTTGTGAATCCGTTCCATCCGCGCGCCATTGCGCCGATTGATCCACGCACCAGTCGTGTCGGCTTTCTCGAAATGCGCAAAGCCGAATCGCCGAAGCGCATCGAACCCGCCACTGGGCTTCGCGCCGAGCATGCGGTAGTAGTCCCAGTCGCCGCGGAGCGCCGACGCACCACCGCGGCCGCACGAGATGAGACTGACAATGACGGCCGCGCTGAGACTCGCAGCGACGAGCCGGGGGCGACGGGTAATCGATCGTTGCATGGGCATTGTACGTTCTCGGCAGAGGTTCGCTTCGCTCAGGTTGCGGAATCGTCCTTGGCGGCGCAAGTAGGGTCCGACCGCATCGTGCGCGTGAAAGCGGACGGCGGGTTCCCTCAGCGCGTCATCACCACGCCCTTTTGGGGGTCAGCCCTGGCGAAGCGGTTCCCGGCGGGATCGAGGAAGCTGATCGCGCGCTTGCGCCCCTGGACGATTTCGTCGGCGCGCGCGTACTGCTGCGCAAACGCGAGTCGGCCGTCCCGCCGCTCCGGGAACGTCGCGGCCGCGACTCGGACCGTCAGTTCACCGTCACGCAGTTCGACCGGAGCGGCGTCATTGACCGTCTTCAGAATCCCGGTCGCGGCGAGCGGCGTCATGGGACCGGCAATCAGGTTCGGGATGGCAACGCCGACGGGAATTGCCCGGTCACGCGTCATGAAGTAGTACCCCGCCGTGAACGCCGCGAGCAATCCAATAACGCCCCAGCGCTTCGCGCGCGATCGGCGCGCCATCGCGATGCGCGGAGCAGCCGCCAGTCCGCTGGACGAGGTCGCCGTCGACGTCCGCGGTGACGCAACCGCGCGAGTGATCCGCGGTGTCGCGGTCCGCGCAGACCCGTCGGTCGGGTACGGCGTCTGGCAGAACGCGCAAACCCGGAGGTTGTTGCTCTCCTTGCCGCACTTTGGGCATAGCATCGCCATAAGAATCGCTCGCGCGCCTGACGGAGGCAATGTGGAACAATCGTCAAGCCCCCCATTCCCTCGTAATGGCTCACGGCACGATCAACGCCTTGATCACCGTCCTTCCCTCCACCGCCGCCAATGCCTCGTTGGCTTGATCGATCCCGAATCGCGTGGTGATCGATTCCGCCCACGGCAGGCCGCTTCCCTGCTGGGCGAGCAGCTGCACCGCACGGTGCACGTGCGAGTAGTCGCACCCCCAGCACCCGCGAATCTCCGCGTGCTTCCTGTTGATTTGCAAATGCGGATTGATGGAAACATCGCCGCCGTCCGTGTACTGCCCCGCGATCACGACCCGTCCGCCATCGCGCACGAGATCGAGCGCCTGGGGCACCGCGCGTGGATCGCCTGCCGCCTCGATCACCACATCCGCGCCGTGCCCGCCGGTGATCTCGCGCACGCGGGCCGCGCGATCCTCCGCCGGAACATCGAGGTCGATCGTGTGCGACGCACCCATCCGCTTCGCGAACTCGAGCCGCGATACCGGCGCCCCGATCGCGATCACCGGATACGCCCCAGCGAGATGCGCCAGCGCCACCGCCGCCTGACCGACCGGTCCGGCGCCGAGCACCGCGACGGATGCGCCGAGCCGCACGTCGCCGCGCTCCACCGCGTGCACCGCCGTCACCAGCCCGCATCCGCCCGCGATGAACGAAACAGGATCGACGTCCTTCGGAATCCGTAGCAGCTTCACGCCCGGCTTCATCCAGATGTGTTCGGCCCACCCGCCGAGCGGCCCATCGGCCACGCCGTACGTGATGCCATACACCTTTCGCGACGGACAGCGCGTGGTCTGTTTCGTCACGAGGCATTCATAGCAGCGACCGCACGTCTCGTGCACATCGAGGAACGTCACGAGATCGCCCTCGTGAAACGGCTTCCCCTCGATGTCGGTGACGGTGCCGCGAATTTCCGCGAGATGCCCGATCGACACGTGACCGGGCACGATCGGATACGGCACGCCCGAGAGCCGGCCGTGATGCAGGTGCACGTCGGTGCCGCAGACCTCGGAGTAGAGCGTCTTGAGCATCGCGGCGCCCGGCTCGAGCGTGGGCCAGGGCAGGTCGCGCACTTCGATCCGCTTGCGCGGGGCGGTCATCACGGCCGCGCGAATTGTCTTCGCCATTTGCCGGGTATCGTCGATTACGAGAAAGTCGCGCTACTCGTTCTTCAGCGCGAACGCCACGAGTCGCGATGTCGGGCCCGAACCGGTCGCGATGACGATGAACTGTTTGCCCTCGCGTGTGCGATACGTCATCGGATTCGCGTACGCCGGCCGGCCGAGGTCGTACTCCCAGAGCGTCTTGCCTGTTTGCGAGTCGATCGCGTAGAGCACGCGCCCGCCTCCGCTGACGAAGACGAGTCCGCCCTTCGTCACGAGCGCGCCGGGCGATCCGGCCACTCCTAGCTTCTCCGGAAGCGAGGCGCCCTTGAGCGCGGGATTCGCGCGGAGCTCCGGCCAATCGCCGAGCGTGACCGACCACTTCGTATCGCCCGTGTTGAGGTCGACGGCCGTGAGCGTTCCGTACGGCGGCTTGTTGATCGGCAGCCGGCCGGCACCGGCGCCCAGAGAGACGCCGAGCGAAGAGTGCGCCAGATCCACCATGTACGGCGCGTCCACGGTATCGCTCGGCGAATCATTCTTGTGAATCGAGAAGAGTGCCGGCGAATTCGTGGCCTTCGCAAACAACCACCCGGTCTCCGGGTCGACGGCCGCGCCGCCCCATCCTGATCCACCGATCGCTCCCGGCATCACGACGGTTCCCTGGAGCGACGGCGGAGTGAAGACCGGCCCGACGCGATACCTGGAGATCTCGGCGAGCGCGGCTTCCTTCATCGCGGGCGTGAAGTCGATGAGATCGTCGAGCGAGAATCCCTGCTTGGAAATGGGCGCGGGCTTCGTGGGGAACGGTTGCGTGGGCCAGCTCGCCTCGCCGGGCACGTCGCTCTGCGGCACCGCGCGCTCCTCGATCGGCCAGAGCGGCTTGCCCGTGACGCGGTCGAAGACGAACAGGAATCCCTGCTTGGTTGGCGCGACGACGATATCGACTTTCTTTCCGTCGTGATTCACCGTCACGAGATTCGGCGGGGCGGGAAGGTCGTAATCCCACAATCCATGATGCGCGGTCTGGAAGTGCCAGACGCGCTTTCCCGTTCGCGCATCGAGGCAGAGCAGCGTCTCGCCGAAGAGTCCCGCTCCCTTCCGCTCGCCGCCGTACCAATCGTCGCTCGGCGTTCCGATGGGCAGGTACACGAGCCCGCGCGCGCTGTCCACGGTGAACGGCGCCCAGGCGTTCGTGTGACCTTCGTACTTCCAGGAACCGTTTTCCCACGTGTCGTTGCCGTACTCTCCGGCCTCAGGCACCGTCTTGAAGCGCCAGACGCGCTTACCGGTGTGCACATCGAACGCCTGGATGTCACCCGGCGGATCACCATGATACACGAGCCGGTCGCCGACGCCGTTGCCGAGGATGACGACGTTTCCCCAGACGACGGGCGGCGAGGTGTTGGTGTAGTGCTCCTTCCGCACCGCGCGCGAGAGATTTTCCGTCACGTCGACTTCGCCGTTCTTGCCGAAACTCGGAATGGGCTTGCCGGTGCCGGCGTCGAGGGCGATCAGCCGCCAGTGCGAATTGATGAAGACGCGGCGCGACTTTCCGTCGGTCCACGTGGCCACGCCGCGGTGCACGAATCCGGTGCCGTTGCTGGGCTGGCCGTACGTCTTCCACACCTGCGGATCGAACGCCCAGAGCTCGCGGCCGTTCGTCGCGTCGAGGGCGATCACACGATTGAACGGCGTCGGGAAGAACAACGTGTCGTGGATCGCGAGCGGTGTCGCCTCGAACTGCCCCCCGCGCGCCGCCTTCTGATCCTCGCTCGCACGGATCGGCTGCTCGTTGGCATCCCAGGTGAACGCGATCGCGAGCTTCGCGACGTTTGTGCGATTGACGTCAACGAGAGGCGAGTACTTCAGGCCGCCGGCGTCGTTGCCGTACGCGGGCCAGTCGACGGACTTTTGCGCGTGCGCAATCGTGGATGCGAGCGCGATTGTCGCGATGTTGACGGAAAGCTTTCCAAGGA